>Ga0065720_1003553_pt1 | contig 15290 bp, 11 predicted proteins | sample Thericmetagenome_FD_59107 | JGI IMG/M metagenome (GOLD analysis project Ga0065720, IMG submission 59107) | Thermophilic microbial communities from the Joint Bioenergy Institute, California, USA of rice/straw/compost enrichment - eDNA_2 v2... | ecosystem: Engineered > Solid waste > Grass >... | reverse complement strand
TGTTCGACGAGCCGCTCGTGTTGCCCGAGCTTCCCGAATTGCTGCCGGAAGAACAGGCGGTGACAAATGCAAGGATCAATACCAACAAGACGATCAAGCTTCTGACATGTNTCATTCTTCTAACACCCCTCATGATTTTTTCAAAGTGAATGTCTCTTGTGTCANNATCCTGATGTTGATGCTTCCTTATCTCTGGACAACCAGCAACGTGAACCTGGAGCTGCTCAAGTGCCCATTATTCCTTCACACCACCTTCCATCGCACCCTTGGTGTAGTACTTCAGGATCATCGGATACAGGAGAAGTAATGGGATGATCGCGATAATGATGGTTCCCGCCTGCAGGGCGTCGAAATCGACCATCTGCCCGCCGAACATGTTCTCGTAGCCGCCCATGATGGTGGTGTTGTCCTGACGGATGACGAACTGGCGGAGCACGACCTGCAGCGGCCATTTCTCCTGCGACGAGATATAGATCATGGAACGGAAATATTCGTTCCAGTGAAACACGCCATAGTACATGCCGAGCGTCGCGATGCCGGCCTTCGACAGCGGGAGCATGATCCGCGAGTAGATGCGCAGATGCCCCGCTCCGTCGATCTTCGCCGCTTCCAGCAGCTCATCCGGCACATCCTGGAAGTAGCGCATCATGATGAACAGGTAGTACACATTGACGCCCTTGTACAGGATTAACGACGTGTACGTATTGAGCAGATTCAGTTCCTTGACGAGCAGATACTCCGGGATGAGCCCGGGCTCGAACACCATGATGACGATCAGGAAGATGACGACGACGCCCTTGCCATAGAATGGATTCCGCGCGATCACGTAAGCAGCCAGCGTCGTCAGCAGCAGGTTCAGGAACGTCCCCGCCACCGTGATCCACACCGAGTTGAGCAGGCCGCCTGCGATCAGCGGATTGCGCAGCAACACCTCATAGGTGAGCAGCGAGAACTTCTTCGGGATCAGATCCAGCCCGCCCATCAGGTGGGCATGGCTCGGCGCGGTCAGGGAGACGGCCAGCAGATTGATCAGCGGGATGAGGACAGCCAGTGTGCACAGACCAAGTGCGAGATAGAAGATCACCTTCGACGCTTCCACTCTTCGCATGCCGCTTGCCCCTCCCTTCTACCAGAGCCCATTGCCGGTCAGCCGCTTGGAGGTGAAATGCGTGCCGAGGATCAGGATAACCCCGATGACGCCCTTGAACAGGCTGGCTGCGGTGGAATAGGCGAACTGGCCATTGACGATGCCGATCCGATAGACATAGGTGTCGAGGATATCGACCACGCTGATGACCGAATCGTTCATCATGTTAAATACCTGGTCGAACCCTGCGCTCATGAAGAAGCCCAGGTTCAGGATGAATACGGTTACAATCGTGCCGTACAGCTGCGGCAAGGTGACGTGGAACATCTGCTGCATGCGGCTCGCTCCGTCGATCTTCGCCGCCTCGTACAGAGTCGGGCTGATCCTCATGATCGCCGCCAGATAGATGATCGAGTCCCATCCGGCGCTGCGCCAGATCTCGGAGACGACGAACACCCAGCGGATATGCGCCTTGCTCGTCATGTAATCGACCGACTCGTACCCGAGGAAGTTGGCGATCAGGTTCACCGCCCCCTCCGACGGGCTGAGCAGCTTGATCCAGATGCCGGCGATGACGACCCAGCTGAGGAAGTGCGGCAGATACACGATCGACTGCACATACTTGCGGAAGTAGCGGTTCGACACCTCATTCACCAGCAGGGCCAGCAGGATCGGCACCGGGAAGCCGAAGAACATCTTCATCGCGCTGATGATCAGCGTGTTGCGGAGGACGTTCATAAATGCCGGCGAGCTGAACAGCACCTCGAAATGCTTGAACCCGACCCACACATTGTCCCCGATGATCCGGTAATCCTGGAAGGCGAGACGCATCCCGAGGATCGGGATCACGTGGAAGATGACGAAGTAGGCGATGGGAGGCGCCAGCATCACATACAGGATCCAGTCCTGTCGCAGCTTCTTCAGAACATTCATCGCTCCCCCTCCTCCAACGGCACTTCCAGATTCATCAGCGGGGCGTGCTGCTGCGCGCCATAGACGTCCCGGTCGCCGGCCGAGCCGGATGAGACCTCGCGGGCGATCGTCACCTTGAAGCCGAGCGCCTGGTCGTAGAACACCAGATGATGGACCTGGTCCTCACGGATCTGATACAGTCTGGCGATCGTCTCGCAAGAGATCACGTTCGACCGCTTGAGGCGCTCATAGGCTTCACGATTGTCGAACAGGCAATCCAGCGTGATCTCGAATGGGCCGGAATTCTTGCTGCGCAGTACCCTGGCGATCTCACCCAGCTTCACCATCATTGAACGCCTCCTTGTCGATACTCTATCGGAAAGCTGTCTGCGGGACATTCCATCAAGTGGTAGATCGAGAATTCGTACACCGGGCCGAACACGATGTCGCTCGGCGCGAACGGGAAGGCGAGATTGCCCGCGGTCGACTTCCTTCCCTCGTACCCGTAGTGCAGGAAGGTCGAGCGCACCGTCGCGCAGATGCTGCTCGCCAGCTCCTGCGTCTTCGCCACGACCTCGAACAGGACGCCGACCTCATGCCCCCGGAAGGGCTCATACTCCCGCTCGCCGAGCACCGCGTTCATCCCGTAGTTGTAGAAGCGGATCTCGTAATCCCGCTCATCGATCTCCGGGTAATACTGCTTCGTCTGCTCCATGACCGCGCTTTCAACTTCCTCCAGCTTCTGCAGCAGGATCGGATCGCGGATGCCTGCGATCACGAAGGTGCGGTACGCGGTGAGTCGGGCTCCCTCAAGCTTGATGTAGGTCTTCGGCTGCTGGATGTATCGGCTGCCGCTCACGCGCACGACGCCACATCCGAGATCCGTGAACCGGCAGTCCTGCAGATCCAGCACGAAGCCCGGGCCATGGAGCAGATACGGGTGCTCCTTCTCGTAGAAGGTGTGGGCTGCCACGCTGATCTCCGTACAGGTGCGGCAACTGTTCAGCGACTGGACGGTGAAGTGGTCGTCGCGGATCGTGCCGAGGATGCAGTCCTTCGTCGTCCCCGGCTCCGCGCACAGCGCCCCGCACTCCAGGATCTTGCCCAGATGATAGCTGAGCCCCGGGTCCTTGCCGTGGTAGATCCCCACAGCTGCGAACGGCGACGGATCATAGGCTCGCCCGCACACGATGATCTCGCTGCCCGCTTCCAGCGCCTCGAGGATCGGCTCATGCCCCATCTGCCCGACGATGCTCTTCGTCTCGCGGATCGTCTGCTCGGTGAGCTGCGGGATATTCTGCGTCAGCGGCATGATCGCGTCCCGCCGCAGGGCATCCAGCACCTGCTCCTGCGTGAAGTCCGCCCAGATGATGGCGAGCTTCGCCGTCAGCCCCTTCTCCCGCAGGATCTCCTCGATGATGTTGAGCGTCCACACCACATGCGGCCTGGCCCCGGACCCGCCGGCCGAACCGATGATCACCGGGATCTTCCTCGGCAGGCTGGCTCCCAGGATGATCTCCAGGTCCTTCTTCACGGCCCGCTGGCTGACGATCGAGACTCCGGCGCCGAGCTTGTGCGGCCCGCCGTCCGTTGATCCGGCATCGACCACCACCGCATGTATCTCTTGCTCGATTCCTCTCCGAAACGACTCCTCCGGGAAACCGTATCCAAGCATTCCGCAAGGCGACAGGATGTTCACGTCATAGCTCATATCTGCTTCCCTCATTTTCGTATGATCTCTCGTTATAGCGCTGGAAGGTGATGTTATGGCTTGTTTGGACTGCGTTGGTTTCATCTGCTTTGGTGGATTCCCTCTTGCTCGAGTCTGGATTACTGGGTGATCCAATTTTTACCGATATTGGATGACTTGGTAATCCAATTCCTGTTGGTTCAATCTCCACCTTGCAGTCTTGCCATATTCGATGTGGATAACTTGTATGCCCGGTGATCCTGTTGATCACCGTGGCAGTGGCATTCGTTAAGCAAGTGTATCTCGATTGAAAACCGGTGTGTGCGTGGATATTCTGATGATTCGCAACAGCTGTATGACGGATGATCTGCTAACTTGTTGTGTCTTTGTGCCTCCAGGTGAACCATGCAGGGTCTGTCTGTGTACTCTCCAGGTGAACCGTGCCAGGGTCTGTCCGTGTACGCTCCAGGTGAACCAAGCTATGTACCGGATGTTGGCCGCCTGGAGCCAGTGTTGTGGATCGCTGGGTGATCCAATTTTGCGAAAAAATAAAAGGTCTTCAGACAAGCTGCTTCACCAGAATGTTCTCCTTGACCTTGCCCAGGTGATAGAGGAGCGCGGCCTTCGCTTGCTCGGCATCCCTGCGCTTGATCGCTTCCACGATCTGCTGGTGTTCCTTGTAGACCTCTTCGCGGCGGCCGACATTCTGCAAGGTCTTGCTGAGCGTCCGCCTGAGCAGGTCCATGTGCAACTCCATCATGTTGATCAGCACGACGTTATGCGACGCCTTCGCGATGGAGAGGTGGAACGCCTGGTCCGGACGCGTATGATCCTCCTCGTCCGCAGCGCCCCATCGTTCGAAGGCGGCCACGATATCGGCGATGTCCTCCTCCGTAGCCCGCTTGCAGGCGAGCTCGACGATGCCCGTCTCGAAGATCTCCCGCGCCTCCAGCAGCTCGATGATCGTCGCGCGCTCGATATTGTCCATGATCCGGTTCTGATCATCGACAGACTCGATCGACCGCGACAGATACCTGCCGCCGCCCGGCTTCGCCTCGATCAGATTCTCCCGCTCCAGGATGCGGAAGGCCTCGCGCAGTGTGCCTCGGCTGATGCCAAACGCCTGTGCCAGCTCTCTCTCTGTCGGCAACAGATCGCCCGGCTTCAGATTGCCCTCGATGATCATCTCCTTGATCTGCTCGATCACGTTCTCATACACACGTTGATATTTAACCTTCTTGATTGCCATACGTGGTTCCTTTCCAATCCTTCTTCTAAATTGGTCAATTGGGTGGACCAATTTTTCTTACCTAGAGGATACACTGAAATGTTAGCGCTGTCAATGGGTAGTAGGGGGAATAATCATTTATTTACAACTATTATCATTCTTCTCAATATCAATGTCGAATTCCCTAACTAATAAGTGTACCAAATACTTTACCGTCTCTGTATCGAATTGAAGCGACTGACTCACTTTACTTGGATACTTTCGATCCTCTGAACCATAGGTATCTATTTGAAAATATTTATTCCCATAGGTATCAGTAAAGATGGTATATGTACCTTGAACTGGTTCATGAACTTTTATTCTATGCTTGTCTAATTTTTCTAATTGTTTATAATTTAATAAAGCCATACTATACATCCTCCCTACCATTTCTTCATGTCATTATTTAATGTATATCTTTTACAAATTTTATTGTAAAGCCCCTTGAGAAGTATCGCAAGGGGCGTATAGTATATTAATTATCTTTTAGATATTATCGCTTCAAGTTTAGTCTCAACGTAAACTCCTAAATATTCAAGTACCTTCTCCGCAACAGCTCTCCCCAATAAAGGAGGGACAGCATTCCCAATCTGTTGATATTGCGCATTCTTAGTACCGCAAAAAACAAAATTATCAGGAAATGTTTGTAGTCGTGCTGCCTCACGAATACTTATTGCTCGATTTTTTAAAGGATGAACCCACATTGATTTCCTCACATTAAGTACAGTACCAGCTGGTGCATCATAATCTAATCTGAGATATACAGTATTTTGAGTACGATTAGGATTAGAATAAGTGGATTTTTGAGATTCATCCAAATTATGAAAATTTTGCCCGGGTTTCAGTGCGCTGAATCTTTGCAAAGCTGTTTCAGTGGAATTTGTTATTATATGATTATATAAGAAATCAACTCCTCCATTTAAGTAGTTACTAAGTGGAATATTCTTATTATTACAGTTTTTTTTATGTAATGGTACTGCTGTCACAACTGTAGATGGTTCGATTTCTTCTATGTCGGATATAGCATCCCGAACAGTATAATATCCTTCCTTTATGATTGGCTTTGGCAACTCAACTACAGAATTTAGTTGTCCCTCATCCTCCTTTATTCCTATTAGAAATAATCGTTCTCTAATCTGCGGCGCACCAAAGTCAGCTGCATTCAAGATCATATCGCCATCATTAATCACATAATTCAACTTTTTTAGTTTTATTATCAAATAATCAAAAACACCATAAGTTTGAACTTCGATATACATTTCCCTACTATCACAATCAATCTTATGTATATGAATTCGATTGGACGAAACTTCAAAAATACGCATCAATATTCTCTGAACTTCAATAATGTCTCGTAAGTAATTGACTAATTTCTGCGAATCATACACAGAATTATTAAGGAATAAGATAATTTGGTTTTTTAGTTCCATCCATATATTTTTATAGTTGGAACTCCAGTAGATCGGGTGTAGATCTTCCCAATGATATATTGCCTTTTTGAGTATAGATCGATTCTTTTCTAAATATTTATCTAACTCTTTTGATTTTCGAACTAAATGACACAACTTTGAAAATAAAACATTGTCCTTGATGATATAATGAATGAGATCATCAAAGTTACTATTTTCCCTTAAAAAGTCAGCTAATTCTATTGACAAAGATGTTTTTCTTCCTATTGATACCTTTTCAATTGTCACATTTACTCCTAAATCAATAACTTCGGTATCATTTGATGACAAAAAGAATTTATGCTTTCTTGATTTCAATGTTTTCACGTTTTCTAACACAAATGCCCTTGGTGTCAGTTCTTCTATCGCCTTAGTATATTCTTTAACAAGTCTATTATTAGTAGATATAAGCTCTGTTTTCTGTCGGTTAGCATTCGAAAAACCTTGACATGGAGGTCCACCAAAAACAATATCCACATTAGATTTACCCATTTTTTTGCATCTTCGCAAAATATCCCCGTAATCAACGTCTCTAATGTCACCATAAAGTTTAACATTAGGATGGTTCTTTTTATATGTCATCTGAGCATACTTATTGTTTTCTACAGCTGCAATTATCTCTATTTTATCTGTTTGTAAAAAACCTAGGCTCAGACCTCCTGCTCCAGAAAAAAGATCGACTGCGATCAACTTATCGTTTTTCATGAAATCACCCGCTTAAATATCTGAAACTTTCCATTGATGTATAAACACGGATCTTGTTGTCTTTGAACCTGAAATACAAATCGATCCTATACTACCAACTTAAAAAAACCTAAATCTCGATGGATTAGTAGCGCTCTGTCTAGGTATAAATTCCCCAACTCGCAAGATGTTTCAGGAACATACGAACAACTATGACATGCTGCTCCGTTCAGAAGGTTTATCCCTTGACCATCCGTCATTCCAATCTCAGAGCAAACTGGATCAGAACTACACCACACTGCATTGTTCAAAGCTTTTTGAACTACAGAAAAAAACGTCTCAGACTTACCCATTCTAACTAGTCCACCAAATGTTCCATCACTATCTCCTGAAGAAGTATATATCAAAACTCCAGATTGATCTTTATCCAAGTATAACCTTTCGCGAAGAGCTGCCGCATTATATCCACAGGTTAATGCCAACTCATTTATAATAAGATGGGCAAGTGTATGTAGCAATACGTAACGTGGTGTTATGTCGTCTATTCCAAGCTTATTCTTAACAGATTTATTTATTCGTCTTATGTAACGTTGAAAATAATCCTTCAGAAGCTTTTTTTCTTCCCATTCATCTAACTTCTCTTTATTTAAGGTGAAAAAAATACCTTCACCATAAACTCTGTAAGCGGGCAACCAATTATTTTCACTTGCTACTGTATCTTTAAATAGCAAATTCTTTCCAAGTCGTACATCAGACACAGAAAAACTTTCCTGATCAACGAATAATCTGTTAAATCCGGTTAAGACGATGGTTTCTTTTAGTTTAGTAACACGATTAATTAAATGAAAATATGAAGTGATACCACTAGTATTACTATCACCTCTTTCCCATTCTTTAATAACCCTTAAACTTCTTCTCTCAACTTCTTGAGTAAGTGTTTCAAACTCTTTTTTTCTTAGCTGAAGTTCCATTTTACTGATCACTGTCGGTTTCTTTGGTTCGGCTTGTTGTCCCTGGTTTTCCATATACACTATTGCAAGTTCGATATCCGAACGTTTATAATCAGCTATTTCGGCAGGGCATGTTTGCATTACAAATTTAACTTTTCCTTCCATAGACTCATATGTCTCAAGATAGGCAGTGGTCACACCGTATTTCTCAAACATTTCAATGAGTGAGTCCACTTCATCGCTACGGTCTGGTAAATGTATAGCGCTAATGGTAATAGGAAAGTAAACATTTATTGAATTTTTGAGTACTGCAATAGGGTAACACGTACACTCATCTTTATCCTGTTCAGAACCGAACCATGGTTTCGTTCCAGGGCATTTATATACTTTACTTTCGTCTTCATTCAATATACGACTAAGAACACTAATACCATTGTCATCTCCATCAATTGAAGCTCGAGATGTAATTCCCCTAAGTTGGCGCTCCTTACCACAACCATTACATATGATCTTAAGAGAATCGAGGGTTGTACCACCTGTAGAGACGAGTCTCAAATTTCCTAAACAAGTAGTGTCCATATTTTTGTGGACCCATTCTCTCCATGGAAAATCTGAAATATGGCCCTGACTACAAACTATAACAAAGGGAACCTGAATCATTTTTCTTTGCTTCGCGCATTCTTTGCAATCTGCCCAACTAGTTCTGGACGATAATGGTAGTTGGTGGAGCGTTTTACAGTTCGGACAATAATGCCATGTTGGAAAACGGAGCAAAGGAATGTATACATCTGTATTTTTCTGAACTTGTATATGATCCTCATTACGAAACTGTTCTGATGAGCGAAAATCCGGTGGAAGATATAAATGTTTCACATTAAGAAGCGACTTCAATCGAGGTTCATGAATTTCATATTCTCCTAGTGCAACTATTCTACGTCCATTTTTATCGTAGAACCACCTATCAAGCGCCCCAACTATAGCTGTGTCCCCTTCTGTACTGACAACAAGTGAACCTGGACCAAACGTTGTCACTAACTGACTTCTACGAAGTGGAATTTCCCTCATAAAAACAAATCCTCCCAACTACCTTCATCGAATTCTTGATTGTCTTGGTAAAATGATGTTATTAATCCACGACATTCAGGGTCAACATTTCGCATAGTATTAATCATAGATTCTGCGCCATTTCTAAGTACCTCTGGAATGATAGTTCCCGCAGGATACATGTACCCCTTAACCTTAGTATCTACTTTCCAAGAAGTGTATCCACCATTTTTTAAGCGACTTAATATATTTCTGAAACGTTTTTTGACCTCATCTACCTGCTCTGCATCAACCAGTTTAACCCTTTCAATCAATCGATCATAGAAGGGGCCAATCTTGGTTTTCATGTGTTTTTGAATCTCATTCCAATCAGGTGCTCTTGCTATACCGGATGTCAATGCTTGTCGAAGAAAGCCAACTACAACTGCATGTAAGCCACGATCTAAACAAGAGTCTGAAAATGGTGTAACACTAGTAGACTCTACTTGAGCATATAAACGTTGATGATACTCGCGAAAATGTTCAAAATGCGATTTATCTCTCGACTTGGTGTTAGAATAAAGAGTAAATATAACCCCAGGCCTCTCCCACCACCGTCGTCCAACACGGCCACTAACTTGAATATACTGTGCTGTCATTTTAGGCTGTCCCACTATAGCCATCGTAGAAAGCCTATCTATATCTACTCCCACCTCAATAATATTCGATGCCAAGCAAATATCTATGGTTTTTAAACCCTTCCTATTTGGATCATAAATGGTCTTAAGCTGATCTATTGCAGATGCTATCTCATGACTCTGCTTACGAGAAGTTAATTCTAATACGTGATTAAGATATCGGGTCAGTTGTCCCTTGCCTTTTCGGAGTTGGATCGCTCTCGAATATTGAGTAATATCCGTTTGTGTTAAAGTAAGACCTCCACCAAGTTCACGAAGTGTGTTATAAAAAGCTAAAAGTGTCCAATACGGGTCTCGCTGATCTTCTTCTATTTCTGTTACTGCCTGTAGAATAGCAGAGAAAGTCATTACCTGGGCCATCATTATTCTGACCGTGGTAGTATATACTCCTACATATTTCCTGCCAGGCATAAGATTCCCTCTGTCATCTAACGCAGGTTTTGAAAAAAAAGAGTCATCGTGCTCTAAACCTGGACTAGGAAACAATCGAGACTCTTCCCTTCCAAATAACGCCAATGCCTGTTCTTCGAACTGTTTGATTGTCGCAGTCGCAGCTATAATTTTCGGTTTTATTGTTTGATCATCTACTTTTTTCAAACAGAGTTCTTCAATTAAAACTTCAAATAACCCAGCTAATGTTCCCAATGGTCCTGATATTAAGTGAAGTTCGTCCTGTATGATAAGATTAGGCGGTGAAAATACTCGATTACCTTCCCAATCAAGACCAAATAATGATCTTGCACGCGGCTCCCATACAAGTTGGACGAATTTGTCAATTGTTCCAATTAAAAAGGTTGGCCTGTGCCGATAGATTGACTCATCGACAACCCAAATTGGCAATTGATTATGAAAGTGGCAATGCTTATCCGGACAATGAATTATAAGTGTTTCATCTTCGAATTTGTATCCATAATATATTTTTTCTTCAGAACCTTTCTTGTTATAATAACCTAAATTGGCACCACACCAGGGACAATTATGAACTATAAATTCTTTACCATCACGCCTACGTTTCCGGAGTTTAGTTAACATTATTTTGGCTTCCGAGTTACGATTTGGTGTTATCTTTGAACCAACCCAAATTCCAATAGAAAAAGGCACATCACCAAGGTCGCTATTTTTTTGGCGAATGTATTCTAAGGCGCATATTAAGCGAGATGAACGTTGAAACTGATCAGCAGTAAGCAACCTCAATGTATAGCGCATGATTACATCAACACCGGCATCTTGAGGGTTTCTTAAGCGCCTTAATATCATTTGAAATGCTGCGACTCCCAGGTAGGCTTCTGTTTTTCCGCCACCTGTAGGAAACCATATTAGATCAACAATGTTGCGCGTAGCAGATGTTTCTATTGCTAAGGATTCTATAGAAACAAGAAAGAAGGCGATCTGAAAGGCACGCCAAGAATTTGTCGCATCTCTTAATGATTGGTCATCCTTTACTATTGCATGATAAGGGTAGTCGTAAACAATAGACATATTATCAACAATACCTATCCGCTTATATTTCCCGTTTTCTTGTTGAAGTAATACAGCCAGATTTGCTAGTTGAAATGCCCTTAAAATCTGAGGATCTTCAAGGAGCTCTAATCCTTTTTTCATTCGATTCAAACTCTCTCTACAAAGTTCTATATGCTTACGAGCTACACTTTGAAGAAGAGCGGGAAGTCTAGGTATTTCCAGTTCTTTAGTAGTAATCCAATCTTCGTATCCTTGAATTAATGGATGAAGAATAATCTTGGGATGGTGTCTTGAAGATAACCCTGCCAAATCACTCATTAATATCTTTATTTTTGAACCATTAATTTCAATATCTGGAGTCATACTAATACTCTCATATTCCGGCATAAATGTAGTTTTAATTTCCCGAATTTCTTTTGAGTGTTGGTCCCAAGTTGCAGCACAACCGTGACCTATTGCATATATCCCCTCCATCCGGTATAGCAGTTCCGTAGAGGCTTCCTCTTCTGTTAAAAACTCTTTCACTTGATATTGTTTTGGATAAAAATTGAAATGACCAGGTACTTGTACATGAACTGACAATTCAGCTTGGAACAGGATCTGTAGTTCTTTTCTCAAACTGATATCAGAACGATTTGTCACACTCGCAGTTATAATATAGGACTGGCCAATCTTTCTAATCCGAATTTGCAAGTAAATATTCAAATTTGTTATTTTTTCACCTTTCTTGTTAAATAGGAAAACTTCTCTGTTCATTTCTTTCTTCGACAGTAGCTCTGTGGTATCTATCTCAACTGATCCCTGAACTCCCTGTCGAAGCCACCATTCATAAAAGCCAGATTCACCTTTTACACGTACTTTATGAGGAATATATATGCCACCAGATATTCGAAACAATAAGTGATTAACGGAATTATCAATACAAAAAGAGAGTCCCATAGTCGAAGGCATAAAATCACTACGTTGGGCGAATAGTTCTACTTCCCCTTCAGGTTCGGACGTCTCTTTAAAATCAGTCAGTTCCATCGACTCTATCGTGGTTTCGTATTCGACTTTCCCTTCTTCCAAAGAAACTCGTTCTATCCTATTTTCATCCTCGGTTTTTGTTCCCAATGGAAAGAGTAATCCGCTGACATAACGTTGTGTAGGAGACTCACGCTGGAGAATCTCCTCCTTTTCTCCACCTACTATCCAGTACCTAGGTTTGTACAATTCATCCTTCGATTCAAAGACTGTATTCCCAATAGCATTAAATAGCTTATAATCTGATCTAATTCGACTGGGACCAATTATTTCTTCACGGACACTTTCAATTACATGATCCCGATTTTCAAGAGATTTCTCTAATGTAATAGTCATCATCAATCACTCCTAGTCGTATGCTTTAAAAGGCTTCATTAAGTTATATGGCATAACTTCATGAGTTTCATCACTTACACCAATAATACGCTCAATGTTAAACGACGCACCTTTAAATAAAGTGGATGTAAATGTATAACTTCCAGTTTCAAGAAGTTTGCGGTAAACTTCATTAGTGATTTCTTTTTCCAACATCTTGGAAATCAATCGACCAGCTTGTATATGTGCACTTTGAATTTTCTTCATCGCTGCTATGATGTCTAATGCTTCTTTTTGTTCGAAACCTAAGGCGCCTAACAATTGGGGTAATTCGCGTGGGAATATAGACTCGTCACTACACCAATTACGTATTGAAGCTGGTTTAGCAGTTTTCATCCCATATCGATACGTTAATTCATAGCACAACCGTGACATACCTTTTCTCCGTAGAAGTAAACGTAACTGGTTTTTCCAGCACTCTTGAAGTTTTCTAACGCGATCTGTGTCCTCTTTTAGTATTTCCGAATCTGCTGTTTCCGCAATAAGCCTGTTATCTCTTTCATTTCGAAGTATAATATAATCGCCTTCTTCTAAGTCCTTTAAACAAACATGATGAATGTTACCCTTACCTTCAGGTTCTATTATTTTTATTTTTGACTCCTTGGAAGCGAATATAAAGTTTCCATTTTCTAAATAAACAATTTGTGCTTCAACAGGATGGATCATTTCTTCTGAATTGATGTTTTGGGTCTGGTTCTTAAGTATATTTTGAATTGCTGTCTGCACCTCTACACTCTTAAGTTCCGATGAAAGCATAGATTCACTTCTTTTAAGTGGTTCTCCAAAATTAATATTTTCTATTAGTGTGCTAAATACATGATCTCGCAAATCATAGAATATAGAAGTCTTTTTATATTCATTTGAAAACATATCATATGATATAAAGGTTGTTGTTTTAGCCTTAATTGTAGTTATTACAAGCGGCTCAAAATAATCTGGTGTTCCTATAAACAGCACTTTATCAAATGTCATAATATTTTTTCGAAAACTATTCTCCGAGAATATAAATACATTCGGTCGAAATGGTAATATCCTTCTCAGCTGCCCCACTATAAACTCTTCGTCTCTTATTGTGAAAGTTTTTTTCAATACAATAGCAATTTTCGAATTATTAGATATATCTTTCTTTAAATATTTGCAAATATATTCTGAAATTCTATTGCTCTGCATATCTATAACAGTTTTAAAAGCTTTTGCCATCGGTGATGCTGACCTTTTAAAGAATTCAGGAAAGTTTCGTTTAATAAGTTGTAATTTCTTAAGCAACTCTTTAATAACTTCCTGAGGAAGAACATCTGCATATGGAAGTAAACTTCCACAAAGTTTGAAGAAACAACGTCGAAGCAAATAATAAACTTCTAATAGTTGAGAGTCGTTGTCTAAACGTTCGCATTCTCTTTTATACCTAGTTATCTCTTGATAAAAGACAGATAATTCAGAACACGGAACATGAAGATATTGAATCGTTTTAAACTCATTTGAATAAAGCTGATTAATATACGATATTTTCATTTTTCCCTCCATGCCAACATTTCAATTCCTGTTGGTATCTTAGAGCCATACTCCTCTAAAAATTCCAATACCTCGTTATTAATTATTCTGTTGTTATTTTGAATTATTTTTGATGCCAAATTCGATGCAATTTCAAAAATACGTTGAGGTTGATCTGATCTTCCCAATACAATTAGCGAAGGATTTGAGAGAAAGTGTTTCCGTTGCTTTCTATAACTAAGCGCGTTAGAGTAGAGAACAGGAACTTTGTGGTCGACATTCAATGGTGGTTTCTTTAGATGGGCAGAAAGAAACTTACCATTGGTATAACTTCCTTTCTGAGTTAGATTCTCAACATATAGAAAATCCGAAATTGAACCAACAACACCTTCAGCATAAAAAAAGGGGTCATTAATAATTGAATTAATTTCAACTCTATCTCCTATCAAGTAAAAATAATCTCCTGGATAAAAGGAGACTTTATTTAGTTGAGATTCAGTATATAGTTTTTTTAATATTTTGCTTTGGATTCCAACCTTCTTTGAATCCTTAATTTTTCTAGTCCTTTTTACATATCGGAATTCCTCATCAAGAATTGTTATACTCTCAAACCATTTGCGCTCCGGAATCCCCCTTTTCATACTCCCATCTTGAATATACAAAAGCATTTCATTAGAATTAGCTGGACTAGGCTCAATAGATAGTACCGAAACTTCCTTAGCCACACCACCATCGTGAAAAATAATTCGACTATTCGGTTTTAAGCTCATTATTTGATTAATGATTGAGCTCATTTGTTTACGAGTATTATATTGCCTATCTGCTATTCCTACCGCTACAAATAACGAAAAATAAAGGTCTACCGGTAGCAAGACGACGATATGAGCATTTTCCCCGTACTTATAACCCTCCTCATGCAGAAAGGCTCCTAAGCCAATAGCAAATGAAATCCAATCAGGTATAGGTTCGATGGTATGGCCTATATGTAGTCTAAGATTAAGTGCTGACATGTTTACCCACCCGCTTTCAATGGAAAACATTTGTAGTTTATTTAAAGATACATAATAGAATAGTCCAACTTATGACAAAGTCCAAGATAGATCTAAAATGCTGGTTCTGGTTAATAACTATGATAATTGTCTCTGAAAAAAAGTAGTTCTATACTAAATGATACCGCATTC
>Ga0065720_1003572_pt1 | contig 15324 bp, 32 predicted proteins | sample Thericmetagenome_FD_59107 | JGI IMG/M metagenome (GOLD analysis project Ga0065720, IMG submission 59107) | Thermophilic microbial communities from the Joint Bioenergy Institute, California, USA of rice/straw/compost enrichment - eDNA_2 v2... | ecosystem: Engineered > Solid waste > Grass >... | reverse complement strand
ACCACGACCCCCGCGGCCACACCAGCAAGAAACCTCACCGCCGCCCCCTCCGCATCGCGCGACGCACCCGACGCTGCTCGGACGAACGCTGCTCGTCCCGCCGCAGACACCCGCACTGAATCCCCGACCGGTCAACCAGCGCCAACCGCCCACACCTTCCGCACTCCAGCAACATCACTCACCCACCACCGATCCATGTTCCGATCCCCGACCGACCGACTTCCGCGCCGACAACTGGCGCACCAGCTCCATCACCCGACGACGAGTCGCCTCCGACGCCGGTGGAGCAGCCTCAAGCTGAAGCTCCGACACCGGCGGATGAAGCTGACGCCTCGACTTGATCCACCGCGTCACATGCCCCGGCATCAGCCACTCCGAAGACCGCGCGTAGTGATCGAGAACCGCTTCGCGCGCCTCCTCCCACGTCCACCGCTCACGCGTCGCAGCCTCATGCCACGCGTACACGGCCGTCTCGTCCGGCTTCCGGTTGTCGTACGCCGACGCGATGGTCAGAAGATCAATCACTTGCTCCCGGTTCACTCCCACTCACCTCCTGGGGGAAGCACGCGAAGCTGAGCGCCGACAGCGCGCGCCGCGAACTCCGGGGGATTCTTCAACGCCTGCCAGCCCACCGCCCGAGCCTCGCCGCGAGACCGATCACGCGTAGCCTGCAACCTCAACTGGTCGAACTTGTCGCGCAGCTTCGGAAGGCTGAGAATGTTCGCCCGCCAGAACTCGTCGTCCTGGCACCAGTCGATGGCCCGATGAATCTGCTCCTCGGTGCGCCCGTCCTTGTCGAGCATCAATCGGGCGGCGTCGCGCCACCGCTTCGTGATGGTCGGCCGCTTCGACCCGTTGGCCTCGATCCGATCGGCGAGGTGATTGCAGATTCGCTCGATGTCGTCGCGCGGCGGCGATTCATCGCCGACGTGATGCTCTTTTATGGTCGGGTCGGGTCGGGTCGGGTCGGGAGCAGCGTTACTAACGCCGTTACTAACGCCCTCGTAACGCCGTGACTCCCCGTCCTGACCTGCGTTTTCTCCGTTTTTTGCCCTCCACTTGGCCTGTCGTTCTGCTGCTCGCAAGCGCTTCTGTTCGACCTCTTTGCGGGTAGGTTGGTACTCACTCCACGCGTGAAAGAACCAACCCGGCTCCCCATCAACCTCCCCCGGCTCCCACAAGCCAGCGGCCACAAGACGCTCCGCCTGGCGCTGCGTTCCGTACCGCAGAGCGACGTCGCGAGGCACCCATCCGTCGGTCAGATGAGCGGCCGCCCAGGAACCCGCGAGAACCCACAATCCCATCGCGCAGGTGCCCGCCTTGCGCGCCTTGCGGTGATCGGCTAGCCGATCGTCCACCTTGAACCACATCAGGCAGCCCCCTTGCTGCGGCGGCGACGCCCCCTGGCCCTCTGATAGGCGCGCTCGCCCTCCACGACCCAATCGGAGCGCTCGCCCCGGACATACGCGGCGTGCGCCTCCCGCATGTAGTCCTCATAAGTCGCCGGGTACGGGCCGCCGACGGGCCGCTGCGCATACTCAACGGCCTTCTCGGCCAGGGCTATGATCAGTTCGGCGGTGGCTCGCGGATTGGCCACCGCCAGGCGGCACAGCTCCCCAAACTTCATGCCCGCCTCACCACGCGATGCGGCCGAGGCCATCGCCTGCGCGCGCCGCCGAGCCTGCTCGGAAACCGGAGTCCGCTCGATCACAGCTGCACCCCCATCCCGAGAGCCAGAAGATTGATCAGCTCACCGTTAGTGGCCGGGCGAACCGTGCCGTCCGACTCCAACATCTGCGGCTTCGCCTGCCCGCGGTACCGGACTGGCACCTGGCGCGGATCCAGGGCGGCCTTGACCATCCACCCGTTTGCGTAGGACCTCTCCGGGTGCGCATGTATCCATCCGTGACACCCGGTCGTGCCGGAACCGCACACATGCAGCCCGTTCTCCGGCATCCACCTCTCGCCCCTCGAGCACTGCGAGCGGTTCTTGCGGTGCTGATAGTTGGTGGCCCTGCCCAGGCAGACACCGGGGACCATCACCTCGCAGATCCCGTTAGACCGCTCGTAGACGATGGCGCGCGCTTGCTTCTCGTTCATGACGCCTCGCCTTCGTCGACGAACGGGAGCGCGTCCTGCATCAACCGCTTGGCTGCTATCTCGCAATACCGCTCGTTGATCTCAACGCCGATCGCCTTGCGGTTGAGCATCTTCGCGGCGACGAGGGTCGACCCCGATCCGGTGAACGGGTCCGCGACGACGCCGGCCGGGCACTTGGAGATCAGTAGTTCCATCAGCGACGGCGGCTTCGGTGTTGGATGGTCCGGCCGGTCATGGCTCGACGCGGGCTGCACTCGGGACCGGATGACGCTGCCTGACCGCCTACCAACGAACCCGGACCCGAGGACATAGATCTCCTCGTCTGAGCGGCCCCACGGCATCTTCAGGTCGCCCATGCCGGGGCTGTCGCCCTTGTCCCAGATCAGGCGCGCTCTGACGCCCCCAGGGCGCGGCGCGTCCCACCGGCCAAACACGAGTGCCGGCCGGTCACCCCACATCGCCAGAATCGTGTCCCGGAGGTTCGTGTCCCGGTCACCGGCGATCGGTTCGGTGGAGCCGTACTTCGACGCGTTGGACACGTACGCGACCCCGTAAGGCGGGTCTGTCACCAGGCAGTCGGCCTCCAGCCATTCGGTGACCTCGCGGCAGTCGCCGTGGTACAGCGTCACCAGGTGGTCCTGGTAGTAGGGCTTCACGACGGACCACCCGCCAAACCCGCTTCGGCCCGGATCGCGGCACCCAGAGACCGCCCAACATCAATCCGCATCCGCACCGACTCGATCTGACGACGCAAACCCTTAACCGTCTGCTCCGCCAGCTCGGCGGCGATCCGCTCCGCGTGGGTGGCCTCCGTGGCCTTGTAGCGGCGCACATCCATCGACCCATCAGCGGCGAGGAACTCTCTGGCGTAGGCCATCGTGTAGTCCTCGCGCGCGTTCACCGCGTCCTTCTCCGCCTGGTCGATCTGGTCGACCAGCTCGTCCAGCGTCAGCGCCAGCTTTTGCAGGTTCTCGGCCACCTGATGCGCTGTCAGGAATCCGGCCACTGGGTCACCTCCTCCCATCCGCAGTACGACTCATGTCCGCCCGGCCCAAGGAAGACCGCATTGCAGGTACAGCCACCGACGTAGACCCACTCGGGGTCGTCCACCTCGACTTCCTGTTCGTCACTCATCCCCGTCACCCCCCTCCGGATCTGGGGCGGTCGGCTCCGCCTCATCGGCATCGGCCACCGTCGGCGACTCAAGGTCGGGCTCAGCCGGCTTCGGCTTCTCCACCTGCTTCCGGCGGGCACGCCGCGGCTTCGACTCGCTGGCCCCCGATTCCTCCAGCTCTTCCACCGCGTACGGCATCCCCAGCAGCACGTCCGAGGCGATCAGGCGACACACCTCGGCGGTGGCGCGGGCGACGAGCATCGCCTGCGGCTGCCGCCGCCACTGCTCCCGGTTCGCAATGCCGAGCTTTTGCGCGCGGTCGATCGTCCAAACCGACGTCTGCACGTGACTCGATCCGGCCCGCCTGCCCTTGACGATGGCGCGCGTCTCCGTGGACTCCTCCAACCAGATCTCGTGGCCCGCGTTCTGGACCAGAGCCCGCAGCGCGTGCGCACGCATCGCGGGGGTGCCCTGGATGATGTCGATTGACCGCAGCGACGCCATCGGCTCTAGGCCTATCTCCTGGCCCGTCAGGATCGCCGCCGTCACGAGGTCGGGCCGGCCCCGAAACTCCTTCGAAACGAACTCGGTGGCGGACAACGACTGTGCGATCAGGTGCGCGGATCGCGCGTCCTGTGCCCACTGAGCCAGCTTTGATACCGCCCCCGACGGCTGCTGCGCCGCAACCTCGGCCACCTCAGCCTCCGCCTCGTCCCGCTTCTCCAGCTCACTCATGCCACGTCCTCCGGTCCAATGGGAGCGCCGATAAGCTCCCGGCTCTCCTTCTGCCAACGCGCACCAACGGCGATGTGCAGAAACTTGTTGAATTGCTCCTCGTCCGCCTGAATGGGAAGCACGTCATACCCGTCGGCGCGCACCCAAATTCCGAACGCGTGCGTGATGTTCAGATCCGCAGTCGGTTTCTCCTCGCCGCCCTCGTCCAAGTAGAACTCCGAATAGCGGTACGCCGCCAACTGCAACGCGGTCTCGGGGAAAATGCCCGACCGAGACGTTTTGATATCAGCGATAACACGCCGTCCATCTGGCAATTCGAACACCGCATCGAACGTGCCCGCGTACCACCACTTCCGGGAGAACACGGGGCGCTCAAGAGCCACCGGCACTGGGTTCCACTCATCCAGGAACCTGACGTACGCCTCAACGTGTCCGGCCAGCTCAGACGGCACTTCGACCTCCTCGCCGCGCGCCAGCTGCTCCGCCAACGCGTGCACCTCGGTGCCCCGCTTCGCTGCCCGATCCCGCTCCGAATATGGGGCCTGTTTCAGCGCCGAAACAATCGCGTCGCGCCCCATCGAGCGCATCGCGTACACGTCCTCCAGATGGTCCGCCACATACTCGGCAACCGTCTTAATCCCCCACGCTTCAAGCGCTTTCTTCCGGAGCCCGTTGCCGATCAGCGTCGTTACACCGTCGATGTTCTTCCCGTCGAGCTTGTAGTAGTGCCCGTACCGTGTATTGACACGCTTCAAAGTCACGCCACGGCCCTCCTCCGCAATTTCCGCAAGATCCCCTCGCGCTCGAATCGCTTTTCGATCGAATCCGGCTTGACTCGGAAGCGCTGCGCAATCGCATCAATCGACTCGCCCGCCTCGATCAGGAACAGCAGCTCCTCAGTCGGCGGCAGCTTCCGGCCCCGCGACGTAGCGACACCCTCCGGCCTCGCGGCCGGATCATCTATCGTGTCGTCATCCCACGCCAACGGCGGCGGATGACCGAACGTCCGGGCCTTCGACGCGACCCCCCTGTCAGGCCCCGGAGTCGCCCACAACTCGTCGTAGACTGCGGAGATCCGACCAGCCATTCGGGGCGATATCCGAATCAGCCGCCCCGCACTGATGTTCTGCAACGTCCGGTGAGAACAGCCAACCCGCTCGGCCACCCTCCGCGACGACCACCCGATGCGAGCTAGCGCCTGAATGCGCCGACGGGCACCAGTCGCATCCACCGACGCGCTAGCCGACGGCTCCAGCGGGATCGCCAAGATTCGCCGCTCGTAGTCGGCGCGCACCAGCCTGCAATCGCCCCGGTGCAGATAGAGCACGAACGTCGGGTTGATCCCCGTCGCCGAGCTGATCGCCTCGTACGTCCACCGCAAATCGACCAGTCGGCAGATATGTGCGCGGGCGCGAGCCGAATCAACCCTGTACTGCCCCAGCCGGCCCGTCTGCAACAAGTACTTGTAGTGCTTGAAGCAGTAGCCCCGCTTGCGCGCCTCCCTGTCGCACACACGGCACTTCGTCACCGCCGCACCTCCCGGTCGGCGGCGTCCGCCGTGCGCTCCGCCACCACATCGAACTCGATCGGGTCGCCGAACGGGTCACCCAGCTTGCGCCAGTCCGCGACCTCGATCAGCAGCCCGTTGCCAGGAAGGCGCACATACGCCAGGTGGTGGTACACCCGCTCCACAACGACGATGTGCGGCCGGCCGTGGCGATCCCGCCACAACACCTCTTGCCCCTTGCGCGGGGGTCTCGACAGCCTGATCATGCGGCCACCGCCTCTCTGATCATTGGAATGAGGAAATCGAGCGCCGCGTCAGACTGTTGGGGGCACACACCGTTGCCCACCAAGCGGTGCTTCTCGTTCCTCGTGAGTCCCGGAACTGCGGTGACGTGACCGGCGGGGAGGCCCATCATCCATTCGCCAAGCTCCGGGTTTAGGACTGGTTGTCCTCGTCGTCCGGCCACAGTGGGAGCGGGGGCGGGTCGGCCGAGGATTCGTTCCCATCGCCGAATCGCGGGTTCGTACTGGCCCCAAGCTCGGTGCGAACCACCGCATCCGTCAGCGTCACGTGCTCCGGCGAGCTGCCGCCCGACGCCCTCGAGTCCATCGCGGTCGGAGTCGGCATGAGCCGATGTACCGCCGACGGCAGCATCAGGTCCCCGCCCGTTCCTCGTTGGTTTGGCCCGCCCTTCGTGCCGTCCGTCGCTCGAGGCGTCGGAAGAAGATTGGTCGCCACGTCCTGCAACGTGACCGAATGCCCGCCGGCCCTCCGTTTGTTCGGATGCTGCGGGCCGCCCCGCTCCGAGTACGCGTCGGGCGTCGGCAATAGCGCGATCGTCGTCCGAAGGTCCTGGCCGCCCTGCCCGTGCACTCCCGGACCGTGGCCGTCCGTCGAGCGTGGGGTAGGCAGCAATGAAGACCCGGAACCTGTTGTGCGGCGCTCCCACATCGGCAGCTCGTACGCCGCACCAGAACGCGTCATACCCCAGGCCGGCCAGGTCTCCGAGTACGGCACCGAGTGCCCGCAGTACAGGGCCACCAGATCCGTCTCCCAAACAGAGCGGGCAGGGTTCCAGGTCGCTATAAGCCTCTGCACTGAGGAGTCCCCTTACATTTTCGATGACAACCAGTGAGGGGTGCAGCTCGCTGATCGCGTACGCGAACTGCGACCACAGGCCCGATCTCGTGTCCGGCCGGAGACCGGCGCGCCTCCCAGCTGCCGACACGTCCTGGCACGGAAACCCACCCGTCAGCACGTCGACGGGCTCCACCGCACCCCAGTCGATCTGGGTGACGTCGCCGAGGTTCGGCGTGTCCGGCCAGTGGTGCGCGAGCACCTTCGACGCGGCCGGGTCAATATCGCTGTGCCACACCACCCGACCGCCGAGATACGGCGCTACGGACAACTCACACAGGCCGCCGTAGCCGCTGAACAGAGACCCGATCCTCACGGCACTTCCTTGTGGGGCCTGAGCACGCCACTGTCCGACTGCTCAATCAAAATCTCTGCCGCCCGCAAAACAAACTCTTCCAGCAGGTGATGCATGTCTGCGTAATTCACCGCCAGGTTCGCCTTTTCGGCGGCCAGCAACTCCGCCTTCTCTTTCCAGTCAGGCTCGCCCTGTCCAACGATCACTTCTCTGCCCTCCGAATCTCATCCGTCAAGTCCTTCTCAACCTCACGAGCCCACAGCTCGAAGTCGTCTCTTTCCCGACCCGTCCACCACGCCAAGGCGTCCGCGAACAGAAACCCAGCCGCAAATCCGGCGGCAAACACGACCCACCTCACGACGCCAAGTCCGGCCAGATCTCGGGAATCGTCGAGCCCACCGCAGGGGCTCCCATCACCTGAATCTGAGCCTGCTCAATCTGGCCACAGAAACGATCAACCGCGAGCAGCGGGACAAACACCTCGCTCGAAAGCCAATACAGGCCGATCTTCATCTCCAGCCCGCCGAACGGGGCCACGTACACGCCCCGCGTCGCCTCCTCCTGGTACCGACCCCGTAACAGCGCCTCGGTCGGAATGTAGAAAGGGTCACGGACGCCCGGTACCTGGAAGTGCACCCAGTCGGGCTGATCCGTGTCGTAGTGCCAACGAGCCGTGAAGTACGAGCCCTCGCCCGGCTTCCGGACAGGCAGCGGAGTAGAAAACCTCATCGCCGAGCCTCCATCTCTTTCCAGGTCAGCACCCGAACCCAACCGATTCGCGCGGCCTTCTCCACTGCCCGATGGGCGGTCGAATGCCCACGACGAAGCTCGCACCGCAGCCCGTCGTTTCTGGCCCTGCATTTCCTCACCGCGCACCACCGCCCTCGTCTCTCAACATGGCGGCAGTGGTGTGGTGAATCGCGCGATGCTGCGCGTACGCATCCCGCGCCTGCGCCGGCGAGTAGTAAGCGCGCGTCTCATACCCACACGGGCACCGCCGCTTGTGCCTCGGAGCGCCCCCGCACAGCTCGTTCAATCGCTCTTCGCTAAGCGGCGACATAGGAACCACCCCTTTTCGAAATGCTCACTTGCCCCCACGCCCTTCGCTGTCCGACCCGACGTGCTACACGGATACGGCGCAGAATCCGGCGTGCAATGCTTCACGTATCGCCCCTGAGAATCCAGCCCGATCAGCTGTCCACACCGGGGGCATGTCTCAGACTTCATTTCTCAAGGCTTCGGACCTCCGAGCGAAGCACCTTGTTCATGTGCCGAAGAATCCTTAGCCCCTCCACCGCATCGGCTGCGGCGATTTCGTTCGTAAGGTGCTTCTGGAAGTCCAGGAACTCGTTTAGGAGCCGCTGCGCGTGCTCGGCCTGTTTCCGCTTCGACCACAGCTCGGGGCGAGTCATATCCACGCACTCCCGACGATCATCACAAAAATGAACGTGGCGACGAACCCGACCAGGAACCAAAGCGGATCTACTTCTTCCAGAAGTGCTTTCCATATGGGCCGCTCTTCTGCCGATCGAGCTTCTCCTCGTACTTCTTGATCTGCTTCTGGGCCTGCTCCCAGCGCTTCTCGGCCTCGCGCCGCTTGGCCTCGTCCTTCTTCGCCACGCGCACTCCTACGTGTGATTTCTTCAGCCTCAGCCACGACCTCGCGCGGCGTGTCGATTTCCTCGCGAATGATTCGGTCGAACGTGTCGCGAGCCCGCCGGAAAATCACGGCTACTCACCCCTGCACTCGCCCGCAGCCGCGTGATAGCGGTCCATGACGTCCTCAAGCTGGGGGCGAAGCTCCACTAGACGATTGGTGGCGTCCTCCAAGCCAGCTACGTCAAACTCGGCGGCGGCCCCGAAGCCATCCGCCGACGCCTCGAAAGCCTTCGCCGCGATCGCGTGCGACTCATCGGCCGCGTCCAATGCATCCAGGCAGGATTGCGGCGCGGACGCCGGCGACTCTGCCGCCACGGCGGGAGCCGCGCCCTGGGGGGCTTCGGCCTCCTCGCCGCCAAACAGAAGGGCGATGGCGGCCACGGCGGCGACGGTGCCGCCCACCGCAACGGTGACCTTCCCGACCCGGGACTTGCGTTCGGGCTGGCTGGTAACCTCAATGCTGGGCGTCGGGTTCATTGCGAATTCCTTCCTTCCGATTGCCCTTGGCCCCTCCCTCCCGGACCGAGGGAGGGTGCCTTTTGTGGGTGGTGTCCGGTCGGTGGCGCGGGGGGATGGCGCACGCCACCGACCGGGGTCTCTCAAGCGGTCGACCGCAGCTGCGGCCTCCCCAATAACTCCAGGACCGCGCCGCGAGGGATCACGTAGCTGCGAACCCCCTCGAACTTCCGTGCCGCCAGTTCCCCCCGATTGATCAGTGCGAGCACTGCCTCATAGGGGATTCCCGTCATCTCGGCGACCTCGCGCGGCGTGTACGAGAGCCGCTCTGGCGTCTCGGCATTCCGCACGAGCGCGTGGAGGTGCTGGGAGACGGTCTCCAGCAGCTCGATGACGCGTTCCATCTCGCTCATGACGCCCTCGCCTCCGGGGCGTCGTCGTCCGCGACCACCTGTTCCACGCTGAGGTTCAGCGCCTCGCAGATGGCCCGGATGCTGTCTTCGCCGATCGGTGCGCGGTTGGCCCCTAGCGCGTTGGTCAGGGTCCGCGGGGCAATGCCGGTTTCGCTGGCCAGCTCCCGCCGGCTCTTACCGGCAAGCGCCATGGCCGCCTTGACGATCGGCCCTCTGATCCGTGGCATGGGTCAATTTGACCCAAGATGATTCAGTTTGTCAAGTCATGGTTTCTACTTGCGCGGGTGGTCACTATGACCTACAGTGGAGTCATGCCCACAATGACTCATCCCGCATCACAGCGACCGGGCACGCGTCGGCGTGACCCCCGTCGCCCGATGGCGCGAGCCAAAGTGAGCTGTCATGGTGCACGTATGGACACCCCTGCTGAACGCGTAAGGCGCTACGTGCGCGCACAGAGAGAGCTGAAGAAGTGGAGCGAGACCCAGCTCGCCACGGCGGCAGGGGTCTCCCGATCCACCATTCAGCGCCTCGAAGCGGGCCAGGCGCTCCGCGAGGGCAAAGAGGCCGCTATTGAGTTGGCGCTCGGCTGGGAGATTGGGGACATCGACCGCATTCGCCAAGGCGGCGAGCCTCGCTCGGTGAACATGGCAGGTCGAGTTCCGGAGCCCATCGCCGCCATGAACATGAGCGGCACCGAAGTGATGGGGCACTACCGCCGACTTCGCGACAAGGAAGGCATCGAGGTCGCCGACCAGTGGCTGACCGACGTTCTGGAACTAAAGGAACAGCGTCAGCGTCGCGCACGCGACGTTGGATAAGGGAAGGAAGGGCATGGGCACACAGGCGCGGATTGAAGAACTCGTTAGGCGATACCAGGCAGAGGTTCTGGCGGACATCGAAGACGGCATCGTGCCGCCCGACGTGGCCACCATCGAGGAGCTGCATGATTACGTGGACGCGAACACATATGCGGGTCTCTGCGACGAGAACGCCGACATCGCACCGGATGACCTGATCGCCGTCCAAGATCGAGTGGAGGCGTGGCTTGCAGCTGGAGGGGCAACCACCCGAACGGCCTAGCCCAATTCGGACATTCATTACAAATAGGAAACGCTGATAACGGCGGGGGCCGCTAGATCGAGAGGACCAGCGACGGAGAGACACGAAGGGGGCACCCGTTGTCACACATCAGGGGCAAGCACATCGTCGCGTTCTCGCTGACCGTGATCCTGACGATCTTGACCGCTGCACTGGTCCACGCGCACAACGCGCAGACGTGGTTCCTCGCCGCTCTAGCTGGCGGGATCGTCGCCACCGTCTGCGCGGCGTGCGCGATCACCGTCGACATCCACACCCAAGAGATCGCCGACTCGGAGGCGCGGGCTATGGAAATGATCCGCTCCTGCCACAAGAAAACCCGCCAGATGATCCGCGAGGAGATCCGCGCGGGCCTAATGAAGGCGGCTGCCGATGCCGTCGATTCTTACCAAGCCCGAACGCTCGCTAGGACGATCGACGGTCTCGATGCCCGCGCGGCCGTGACCCCCCTGCGGAGGCCGTGATGCCACGACCACGCACCCCGATCGGCGCGTACGGGTCCATCTACGTGCGACAGGTAGCGCCAGGGGTATTCGAAGCGCGCGCACGGCTGCGCACGAGAAGCGGCCGCCTCAAGTCGGTGAAGCGGCGCGGCCAGTCGAAGACTGCGGCCATCAACCGCCTGAAGGAGCGACTAGCCGATCTTGCCGAAGAGGCTCGCGGCAGGGCGATCGAGCCCCACACCCGCATTGAGCGCATAGCGGAACTGTGGCTGGACGAGATCGGGCGAGAAGTGAAGCGAGGGCAGCTCGCGCCCACCACGTTCGGCATCTACCAGAGCAGGGTTAAGAACTGGATCACTCCAAGGATCGGCGAGCTGTCGGCTTCGGAGGTTACCGTCACTGTCGTGGATGAGCTGATCCAGGACGCCTGGGATCGCGTGTCCTACTCAACGGCGAAATCCGTCCGGAACGCACTCAGCGGCGTGTGCGGCTACGCCGTGCGCCACGGGGCGATGACCACCAACCCAGTCCGGTCGGCGAAGGACCTGCGTCGAACTGACGCACCAAAGATAAAGGCGCTCGAACCCGACCAGCGAGATGACCTCCTGGAGAAGCTGGAAGAGTACGGCCGACGGCACACCGACGAGCAGGGCCGCCGCCTTGGCCCGCGCCAGCAAGCCTGGCTCGACCTGCACGACCTGATGGTCGGGATGCTCTCTACCGGGGCGCGCATCGGCGAGGTGCTGGCCATGGTCGGGGATGACATCGACCCCGCCAACAGAACTGTTCGTATTGACCACCATCTGGTGCGCGTGACGGGGCAGGGCATCGTGCGCATGCCCAACCGCAAGAGCAACCGCGAGGGGCTCACGCTGCGGGTTCCGTCCTGGTCGCTGGAGATGTGGCGGCGGCGCAAGCTCGCTAGTGGTGGCGGTCCAGTGTTCCCGTCGTGGCGAGGCGGGTGGCTGGACCCAAGCAACACGGGGAAGAGGCTTCGGAAGGCGTGCAGTGCCGTCGGCTACGACTGGGTGTCGTCGCACGTGTTCCGCAAGACGGCCGCGACCCATCTCGACAGGTCCGCGCTGCCAGCGTCGGCTATCGCCGATCAGCTTGGTAACACGGTCGGGGTGGTGGAGCGGCACTATCGAGCGCCTCGGGTGGTGAACGAGGAAGCCGTCCGGGCGCTCGAAACGATGATCACAAGGAAGGAAGGAGCGCGCGATGTTTGAGAGCGCTGCGATGGACCATAAACGGACCACAAACACCACGGATTTCTACCGAACGCCGCCGACCGCGAGCGAAATTGCCGCAGGTCAAGTCGACTACGGCCGACCGTCAGCGACCACCGACGACCATGGTCCAGTAGTCCGTAGGTTCCGGGTTCGAGCCCCGGGCGACCCACTTGACCAGGGGAAACGCGGCAAACATCGCGCCCCGAAACGCCGAGGGGCCATAAACGGGCCACTTTCAGCGGCACTGGCCGTGGCCGCGATCGTCGCCACCGTGTGGCTCATGGCGGGCGTAGCCGACGGGGACGACTTCATGGAGTCGCCCTCGGCGAGCAACCCGATCGCCACCTCCGGGTGCGTCATCCGCTATGACACGAAGGAATCCTGGGGTAACACCAAGCCACGCATCCACGCCAACTCCACACACACGTGTGTCGGCGTGAAGCGGGTCTACGCCGACTACTCCACTGGCTACACGGTGGTGGAGCTGGAGACCGCAGGTCCGGTCGTGAGCCTCGTCGTGGACGAGGACGAGACCCTCGTAAAGAAGGGCATCTCGTGTGGCGGCAGCGGCGGTATGGGCACCGTCAAGATCGCCTGCTACGACCGCAACGGCAATCAGGTCAAAGCACACAGTTCGGCCATGTACCACCCGCTGGCGAACATTTGGTTCGGCCTCAACGCCTGGGACACGAGCGCGTCGTGAGATGGAGTAGCCGATGACTGACGACCTGAGGAACCGGACCGACCACGCGGAGGAGGCGCGGGCGCTACTCGCGTACTCCGAGTCGTACGGGAACGACGCCCACAGATTTCGTGGTGACGGGGCACCCGAGCGGGCGCGAGCCGCGCTGGACCGCAGCCTGCTAGCCGCAACCCAGGCCCAGGTGCACGCCACCCTCGCGGTGGCCGAGCAACTCCGGCTGGCGAATCTGTTTCAGAGCGGCGCAATCGGCGGCGGCCCCATGAATAGACACACCCCCGGGCATGTCCAGACGTACCTGCGGCAAGAGTGGCCTGAAATCGCCGCCATACTCGGGGTGGCCCGATGACTGACGACCTGAGAGACCGGATCGCGCGGGCGATGCACTGGCACCCGGACCTCAACGGGCGGGTGCCGTCCCGCGGCCTACCCACCGCCCTCGCGGTAGCCATCCTGCTTCTGTTGGTGGCCGCCGCCATCGTGCTGTCCCCCCACCTGCTCGGCGACAAGCCGTGCATGGAGTGGAACGGCTGGCGCTTCGAACAGATTTGGCCGCGCCCCGACTGGTGCGTACCCCCGAACCTAGGAGAGTGAGTTTCGAATCTTGCGAATAGGCCCCCGTCGCCCGTCGGCGGGGGCTTCCTCATGACCTGCGGAGGCGCACTCCTCGGCGTAGCTGACCACTGCCGAACCGAGTCGGACGAGGTACTCCCCATAGCCCCGGAGCGCCGGCGCGGGCGGCAGCGGGCCGTTCTTGAGGTGCCCCTCCAGCACGTTCAAGGTCGAGACCAGGCCGGGGTTGACGGCGGCAACCTCGGCCAGCATCGAACGCCACCCATCCCTCACGGCTGGTGCAATTCCCTCGCCATGTGGGGCAGCTCAACGCTCTCGTCCATCACGACACGTTCTCGCTCGTCCTCGCGCACCTCGTCGTCGCCGATACGCACCACCTCGGGGTAGGCGTCGGTGACGATGTAGGCGGCTCCGCCGGTCGTGTACGCGCAGGATCCCGAATTCCACGTCATGGAGACATCTTGTGTCGAAGCAACTACTCTTAGGCACAGACCACGCCCGCATGGCGGTTGTGTGCGGGCACGGGGCGAGTTGGTGCGAGTGAGGTGTGGGCCGGGTGTCAGGACTGTTCGCGAGCGAGATGCGGCTAGCCAGAGAGCGGGCCGGGCTCACCCGGGAACAACTGGCCGAGCGGGTTGCCTTCTCCGTCAGTCTCATCGAGAAGGTCGAGACCGGCAAAAAGCCGCCCAGCGAGGAGTTCGCCGACACTCTCGACGAAGCACTCCAGACGGGCGGGCTGCTGAGCCGAATCCGTCGGCACGCCCTCACCCACGACGCAACTCCCGAGTGGCTGCGGGACTGGTTCGACGTCGAACAGCAGGCCACCAGGATCATGTGGTTCGAGCTGTCGCTGGTGCCCGGTCTCCTACAAACCGAGGAGTACGCCGGGACCCTTCTCCGGGGTAACGAAGCCAAGTTGGCCGCTCGTATGGAGCGCCAGTCGATCCTTGAGAAGGACATCACCTACGTCGCCTTGATCGACCAACGTGCGTTGCGGTATCCGGTCGGCGGTCCGGACGTGATGGCCAAGCAGGTTGAGTACCTGATTGACTTGACCGATAGATTCGTAATCCAGATCGTCCCGGCCGACTGCGACACGTACCTCCACCTGGACGGCTCTTTCGGTATCGCTACGGTCGATGGGCGAGAATACGCTTACGCAGATTCACCAGTGCGGGGTCTGCTTCTCAACGACCCGGGGGTACTCTCAAGGACCAAGGAACGATGGGACTTGATCCGGGCCGAAGCGCTGTCGCGGAGGCAGACGATCGCGTTCATGCGGGAGGTAGCAGAGGAATGGAACAGCAAGGGCTGACCTGGCGCAAGTCGTCCCGGTCGACGTCCAACGGTGCGTGTGTCGAGGTCGCGTTCGACGGGGACAACGTGTACGTGCGTGACTCGAAGGACCGCGAAGGCCCCGTGCTGCGCTTCACGCACGCGGAGTGGGACGCCTTCAAAAGCGGCGTGGTCGAGGGGGAATTCTGACGCGAGCGGTGTGATCACCTAGGCTCCGGTCTGGCGATCGCCCAACGCAGAAAAGAGGCCCGCACCCCCGAAGGGATGCGGGCCTCTCTCGTTGCACCGGGCAGGTCCACGCCCCTCGCACCGGTTGACTTTTCTCCACGCCAGACTAGCTGGCCGCACAGACAATCACAGGACCTCCAGATCCGCCCAGCCGTCCTCGCCCACCGTGAACGTGAGCAAACCGGGATCAGAATCAGAGCCAGACTTCAGCCGGAACCAATCAGAGCCGTTGTCCAACGTCGGCGCCTGGAACCACCACTTTGAGCGGCCCGTGTGCGCACTACGGCCGGTCGTCTGCACCCGCAGGTGATGGAAATGCGCCGTCAACAGAAGAT
>Ga0065720_1020310_pt1 | contig 15329 bp, 7 predicted proteins | sample Thericmetagenome_FD_59107 | JGI IMG/M metagenome (GOLD analysis project Ga0065720, IMG submission 59107) | Thermophilic microbial communities from the Joint Bioenergy Institute, California, USA of rice/straw/compost enrichment - eDNA_2 v2... | ecosystem: Engineered > Solid waste > Grass >... | reverse complement strand
CCCTCCACAACCTTAGAATTTCCTTAACCGCCCGCCGATGGAACAAGTCCGCGCCGAAAAAGTACACCGGCGTCGCCAGCGCAAAGAGGATGATCTGCGCCCTGGAGAGACCACTTTTCCATGGCGACATAAGCCACGCGACAGAGGGATCCGTGTGCCGCTTGTGGGAGGGTAAGAGCGTCATGTACACGATGCCAATGACGAATGTCGGAACGGCAATCAGCGCAGTGAGGATTATGCGGATGAGGATCTGCCAGCGGTGTTGTTTTGCAAGTTGCTTGGAACGTTCTTCGAGGGTTGGAGGGTGATGCAGGGTGGCACGGAAGTTGGGCGATGTCGATTCTATCGCGGCCAGAAGAGTTCTAATTGTGAACTTGGGAGGTTGAGGGGTATAAGTGAGCTTCAAGAGTGGCGAGGCGAGCGTCGGAGGGGAGATGATCTGTAGATTGTGTCGTGGGAAGCCCCGTTCGAGAGTTGTGATGATGCGCGAAGGGCACTGAGTGCAGTAAAGCCCAGTGATGTGGATTTCAACTGTGCGAGGGGGAATACTCTCCTCTTCGTTGTCAGATGTCGATTTTGCAGACTCAGATACATCTTCAATAATGGGCGTTACGCTGTCGAGTGTACAGTCGTATCCCATCTCTTCGACAGCCTGGACCAGCTGTTCCGCTAGCGCCCGGTCCTCAACAATGACCTTAGCGCTGTTGGTTAGCAGGCTAACCACGACCTCTCTTACCCCCTCTCTCTTCCTCAATTCCTCCTCAACAGTCTTGACGCATGATGCGCAAGTCATGCCCCCGATTGCGAGCCCAACCTCCCATCCATTCGCCTTCCTCGCTTCTTCATTTCCTTCTTTCTCTCGCTGCCCCTCACTTGGCTGACTTAGAGGCTCGAGTTCGAGCAACGCACACTCATACCCCAACCCCTCGACCACATCAACCAGTTCCTGTTCAGCTTTCTCCCTATCAGTGACATCTACCACGGCGCTGTGGCTCAGTAGCGAGACCGTTGCGCTGCTGACCCAGGGGAGAGAATTCAAGGAATTGGTGATTCCGTGAGCACATGAGGCACAAGTCATGCCTGCTATGGCGAGAGAGGCTCTGTACAAGCCATTTTTATCTATTGGCCGGGCTGACTGTTGCTGTTGTAAGTGCTGAACCTCAGGCTGGCGTTGAACAGTGACATGTATTGGAACAGGAGAGGTCGAACTGTTGATCGGCGACGTCCTTTCCCCGCTGGCGTCGGTCTCACTATCTCTAGGAGCCGTGGCGCTGGAGAAGGTCTCGTCAATGGCGGTCTTATCTTCCTCTGTACCACTGGTAGTGGCCGACGTAGCGGCCGCCGCACGGCACTGCTCACAGTTCTCGAGATGAACCCGCGCTCTCTGGTCGCGAGACATCCTCCCCCCAGGTGATGAGGAGGGAGCGAACCACCGTGTCAGTACTGCCATGCTGCTCGCTACTGCGCCAGCGTTGATGTTGGCGAAGGCCGATGCTGGTTGATGGAGTTGAGTCTCGGCAATATTATTGATCTCGGTGTCCTCAGCGTCTTGTCGGAGCTCCTCGGTCTCCGGAGAGTCCGTGGTAACAGCGACTACGTCGAACCCCGCGTCCTCCAGAGCCCTGCGCAGGGTCGGTATCACACCGGCCTGAGCCAGGTGCTCGACCGTCACGACGGAGGTGACGAGGTTCGGGGAGACCCACCTGACCACAGCAGTGCCTGGCGTAACACCCGCAGTAACACTGGTGCTGGCTGTGACAGGGTCCTGAGTCGATGATGGCGATGAGGGATAAGCGTTGCGAACAACCTGCTGAATCGCGTGCGCGCAAGTCGGACAGTGGAAGTTGCCCAGGAGGAAGGAGGTCGTTGCAATGTTTGTTGTTGCGGTCGACAAAGTCGGCTGTGTTCTCTGCGACGAAGAAGCGGAAGCTTCTGGAGTTGATGACGATCGACCAGTTCGACTAATCCCGAAAGCACGCCTCGACTTGAACGACCCCAGCACCCCGGACCAGGGCGCGGGCGTGGCCGCGGTACTTGTATGCCGCCCCATGTCTGTCTGCCTCCGCGCCGTCCGGTAGATTGGGTCGCTTTTGGTCCCCGCTACGCTATGCTAGGTAGCCGCGCCGCCCCTCCGCTGCCGCCGGCGTCGGATAGGACCGTTCTTGGGCTGGTCTAGTGTATCCGTATATGGTAGGGCAAGGAGTGTAAGCCCTGCGTAAGCCGTCCCGAAGCCGACAAGACAGGCACTGTGTAGACAGAGACAACTTGTCAAGGAGAGCCAAGCGAAAGGAAAAATACCCCTGCTCGTTGTTGCGTGCAGGTGCAGATGCAGATGCAATGAATCTGATCTGCAAGCTACCGTCCGTCCGCTCTCCCCACTTGTCAATGGAGGTGCGTGACCCTGTCGAAACTGGTCTGGGACAGGAAAAGGAAAATGGAAGACGACAGGATGTTTTTGGTCGGTCCGCGACCAAAGCCGTCAGGATGCCGAGTGATAGGATCACAATAAGCTGAGATGAACTGGCCAACTTGCCAAAGGGCCTCTCCTGTTGGAAAGGGAAAAGAGGTACCTTGCTGGACACCTCGTGCCCTTCCCTGTCTCTATCTGAGGTTGTCTGGTTGGAGTGTTAATGTATGCAACGCTGTGTGTAACACCCCCAACGGCGACTGGCTGGGTTAGAAAGGAACTGCAATTAATCTAATTGCCGGTGTGTTTCCCGGTTGGGAAACACGGAAGCCCAATGGATGGCAGACAGGAAGGAGGGGTGACGACGGGTAATAGGCTGAATGAAATGAAGAAGTTAGCGGCTTTCTTGCTTGGAGGAGCACAACCTTCCTCGAGAGGCCAAGGAATGGACTCGATCGAGGTTTGGCGGTGACGATGGACGTGATAGTGATGTAAGATTTCATGTAATTACCGTATTGCCTTTGCTTGAGACACAGTGTATGCAAGTTGCGTAAGTCACAGCGATTGCGATCTTGATCGTGGAGTGACGGGCAAATAAACCACAAACACTTATCGATTTTAATGAAAAAAAAAAGACATTTGACCTGAATTTGATACTCAAAGCCCTTCTTATATTCACCTTCTTGTTCCTGGAATGTTCTTTTTGATTTCAAAGTTTGCCCCAGCCTCGTCGCAGTGAACCACGCACAATTCACGCATTCCCATCTACCTGTTCCTGATCTGGAAAGAGACGGTTGTGGCGGTTGGCTGTTAGTCACGCCAAGAACAACTGTCGAAAGAGACACTGTGTGCTGCGTGGAGGATGTGCTTCATTCATTACGGACACTATCAAGATGTAGCTGTAACGCAACGTTAGCGGCTAGGGCGCTTGTCTGTGTTTCTGGACTCGATATTAGGTAGCTGCAGAGGGTGACATTGCTTTGGACAAGTTGAAGCTGTTATGTCCGATGGATGGCCCGATCTTAGTCGGGTATTGTGGTTGTGCTGATCCATCATTCATGGCCCCGCATTCTTTGTGTTGCTGAAGGGTACACCGTGTGACATACGGTCTGCTGTGTAGTTTGGGAAGATCCAAGGACTGTTGCTTGTAAGAAGAGACCTGCAGTTTTGTTTGCAGAAACTTCGCAAAGACTCACTTCCTGGATGGAAGAATGGTTCCGGCAGTGTCAAGAGGGTTATCACCCCAAACCGTTCTTGAGCCTCTTGATCTGAACGTCACAGGGCGGGCAGCATATGACGTCCTTTTCGCCACCGAGATCCAACTTAGCAACCCCTTCCAAGATGCGGAATCGACGAATCAAAACGCAAGGTTTTCTTATCGAGTGGTGGCAAGCTTACACAATGATAAATTCCCCTTGGCACTTGTCGTTTCCCCTAGTCGGAGATCATCGTCCGTCTGCTATCCCTGTCGTTGGCCCCGATTGCTGACCCACCCCGGAGCCGACCTCGGCAGTACACAGGCGGGTGTCGGTCGCCGATTGATTCATCTCCCATAGTCCCGGTCTGTTTTGTGACGTTTGCGAGGGCTTCGGCGCCGTTTGATCAGAAAGGAGCGAGACGGAGAGTGTAAAAGGTCGGTCTTCAATTGGGAGGGTGATGTGAGGTATCTATCTCGAGGGCGGAACATGTCTGCCTGATCATGCTAAGTTCTGAGATGGGCGGTGAAAGCGAAGGGGGTTTAGAGACAGAGTGCCGGATGTTTTACTCTCCTTGGTAATGGACCTGCAGTGAGTCGGGTCGGGACTGTATGCAGTCTCACGGCGATCGGAGTGCTCGGTGACAGGTGATCAGGACATTGAAGGTGTGGATGAAAGCCATCTTCGAGCCTTCGACCATGCATTCAGTCGGAGCCTTGAACTCACCCACTCGGTAAGTTGCGGACAGACTTGCCATCCAGGGAGAATCGATCACCAGGAAGCTGTTGATACGGTACAGCCTATCCATCTCGACATGATAACCATAACTAATTAAGGCAGCTCGGGTACTTTCTCGAGGCCTACCTCGGGCTACCTGGTAAGGGAGCCATGATGTTTCAGATCCTGTACGACTCAGCCCTCACTCTTTGTCCAGCAGCTGCTCCATCCACCTTGGCGGCAAAGGATCCCCGATGAAGGCAGGTTTCTGAAATCCGCCCGGCTGCATGTTTGGAGGTTGTGCCACTGATTGGAGTGATACTCAAATGGGCATCGTGCTTGCTTGCTCGTTGAAGCTTAAAGGGTGTCGGGGACTGGCAAGGCTGACAACATAGTAAGTGAACAAGCTTGAAAGGATGCTTGTACTTTTTTTTTAAGCTCTGGAAAAGGTCGGCACCTGTTACTATGCTTAGAGCACGACTTACGGAAGGCCCCGAAGTTACTCTAATAGAGAGGAACAGTGTCATCAGGAGTTGTAATAGCATGATCTAAGTCACAGCATTCTTCTTGTCAGTATTTTAGTATGGAATTGTTGACCGAGGCGAGCTCTTATCCTGGAAACCGCGCCCATTGGCTATCATCTTTGTTGTAACGGTCGGAGGAGTTGTTCTTTCCTCTTCAAAATGCAAAAGACAGGAGAGCAAACCTGTAAGAACCTTGACAAGTCTGATATTGAGGCGGCATGGATGCGCAAGAAACGGATATCTGAATGAACTTGCTAAAATCTAGAACAAGAGATGGTCCAGACCGCAAGAGCTTGCCTAGAACTACTGGGGCTTCAGCCTTGATTAGAGGTAGCTCGGGCTACTGAACTGTTTGCTTTCTTGGCTGCGGGTGTAGAAAACAAGGTTACAGCTTTAACTTTACCTTGAGTCAAGGTATGCCCAGTAAAATAGGCTAAGTTCAAGGCATTTAACGTCATCTATGGAGCATGCTTTTACTAACCGCTGAGAGAAGACTGGGGGGATCAAGCTTACACAGCCCTAGATTGATCCCCGCGTGCATGCGAAAGGCTAGCTCTTGGTATAAAAGCCAGTCAGGGGTGTCATTATGAATACAGTAACCTCCTATTCTTGGAACTTGGACGCAATGCAAGAATTAGAGGTAGGCACAATTACAGACAGAGTGCATTGTCATCTTGACAGCTCATACGACTTGCTGTATGCACAGGAACGAAGAGGTTACTAGCTGATCAGTAAAAAGTGAATGAGGGAATTGAGCAGTGGCTAAATCAAACTCAAGTGAACTTGAATTAACTCTCTAGCTGTAATATTTGATTGAAGTGATTCCAGGCTATTTGAATGGGTGGCCAATTTCATATTTTCCTGCCTTTATTCACAGCCCAAGTATGGCTGTTTTCGAGGATGGTCATGGGAGTTTAAATAGAGCATTCATGGATTGAATATGTTATTGACAATGAGACAAAAGTGAAAATCTCACCTTGACGCTGTGCTTCGTCTTCATCCTCAACTGCTCGGGAGTAAGACAACTCATCAATCTTCGTCGCTCATGTCTTCCTACGTGGTAGCAAAGGATTGGAAATCCACACTGCATGACAGCTCAACCTCGAAGCTAGACTTGAAGAGTAGTGTGTGCTGCATATCCTGTCTTCATCGAAGAAAACAAGTAAATTTACTCTCACTGAATGACCTAATAAAGAGCTCATGAAGCATCCTGCTCTTCTTTGGCATTTCAGGGGCAGAGTTGGAAACTTTGGCTTATGGCACAACACAGAAACCAAACATAAGACATATAGCTTGTAATTGGTCAGCCACATGCCCCACTGTACATGACAAGCCACAAATGTGGCCGGCACATCCCGGCCGTTAACCAGGGGCCCCCCACATGGTTTCCAGACATGGTTAGCGTCAATTGCGTGATCGAGGGGTCGAGGCGCGCCTTCACAACGACGTGGACATTTTCCCAAGTTTGCCGCTCGTCGGGCCAGCATTCGCCCGGGAAAGCGAGCGAAATTGCTGAGAAATGATGGCAATTGGCAGGCCGATGGCGGTCAATAGGACGCGGGGTGCGGAAAGGAGAGCGCCAGACTGGCCGTATTGGGCCGGTCTGGCCTGAATTTTTTTTTTCATTCCCAGCTGCTTTCCATTTAAATATCATCCTTCTTGTCGTGTCATCTAGTTGGCATCGTTGCCTCTTCTGTTTCATATTTGGTCTCTTCCAGTTTGAGGAGCCGCTTGTGCCCTCTTTGTGTTTCAAGCGAGGAGTCAGCCAGCTTTGCCTCGACTGCCGAGTTCGACGTCAGCCGCTCATTTCGACATCACCGGCGACATCCCATCAGTCACCTCTCGTGTCAAGATGTCAGTTCCTCTGAGCGCTCTCGCCGGGCCGGCGTACGCCTCGGCGCAGCTGCTTGTGCAGCAGACTGCCTACCAGGTGTCCGACAAGATCTGGTCCATTTCTCCCGAGACTTTCGATCTCGACAGCGCCGTGCAGGAGTGGGCAAAAGCTGGTGAGAAGAACGCCCAGGGCAAGCCGACGCCCATTGTCCCTTTGCAAACCCGCGCCGGCGCCGGTACGCTCGCTCTCGGCTACATTTTCTCCAAGGACTTCGATCTCAGCAAGCGCCATGTTCCTCAGACTCTTCTGGCTCCATCCCTCAGCCTACGCCATCTCCGAGGCGCCCTCGATCAGCTTAGCCTGCTCTACCGCCTGAGCAGCCCGTTTGTGGCTCACGTCGCTGCCGCCGACTATGCCGGAAGCGATGGTCTGATTGCTGATTACGAGCCGGCTCTGCAGCTAGCCGAGGAGCTGGGTCTAGGTCTGATTGCCAGTACATCTGCTCACGATGCCCAGCACACAGCGCTCCTTGCTACTCTCCTAGCACAGCTCTTGCCGACTCTGCACGTGTACGATGGGGTACGCACGGCGCGCGAGTCGCTTAAAGTCCTGGACGTGCTCCCGGCTGCTGGCATCGCCGACCTTCACGCGCGCCTGGCCCGTGCTGCTAGCACCCTCAACAAGCGCCTTGATACTGCTGGTAAGGTTATCGAGCTGTTGCGCCTGTTCAACGCTGAGCTAGGCACCTCGTATGCCCCATTTGAGTACCACGGCCACGGGGCCGCAGAGACTGTGCTAGTTGTGTTCGGCAGCATTGAGGCCCAGCTCGCGAAGCAGGTTGTTGCTTCTCTCGCTGCTCAGGGCCAGCGCGTTGGTGTTGTCAACGTCCGCCTGTACCGCCCCTTCGTCGAGGAGGCTTTCCTCGAAGTGCTGCCCCGGTCGGTGCGCCGCATCGCTGTCTTCGGTCAGGTGCGCGACGCTGTCGCTGTCGAAGACCCCTCTGTCCAGTCGGTTCTGTACTCTGATGTCCTGACCGCCGTCACCTTCGCCGACAGCTGGTCGCACGAGCCGGCTGTTGTTGATGTCAAGTATGCCGCGTCAGCCGAGCACACTCCGAGCTCCATCGCTGCCGTCTTCCAGCATCTCACCACCAAGAACGACCAAGCTGACGCCGTCGTCCTGTCGCTCCCTGCCCTCGAGCAGGCCCGTCAGTACGCCTTTTGGGACGTCGACAACTCTCCTGCTGCCGGTGCTGCTGCTGCGATTGGCAAGCTGCTGGCTCGCGATCAGACCAGCAACGTTGCTGTTCACGCCCAGTATGATAATCTCGTGCAGGGTGGCGTTGTACGCACTGATGTGCGTGTTTCCGAGAAGCCGGTTGAGGCGCCGTTTGCAGTTGAAGAAGCCGACGTTATCTTCGTCGGCGAAGAGAAGCTGCTGAAGGATCTGGATATCCTTAAGAGCTCCAAGGCGGGCGGCAAACTTATCATCAAGCTTCCTGGCCTCAAGGATGTTGCGGCTGACGCTGAGAAGCGTCTGCCTGCTCAGGCGAGGAGGAAGATCCAGCAGAAAGGTCTCGAGCTTTATGCCTTCGACTCTGCTGTTCCTTCACTCGAGAAGAACGCCGAGCTGGCTGCTATCCTCGCCTTCTTCCAGGTTGCGCAGCCTGATCAGGATGCTGCCAAGCTGCTCGACGGGCAGGATGTCTCCGAGCTGCTTGCTGCCTTGCCGGCCTCTTTGCACAAAGTCGAGGTGCCCGCCGCCTGGGTCGAGGCCGATGCTACTGCCCCGGCGCACGTGTTCAAGGCCAACAGCTTTGTCGCCTTCCAGAAGGACGAGCCGGAGCCGGCGCTGGCCGTCAACTCCTGGGAGGAGGCTGCGAAGGGTCTCGTATTCAAGGAGGCCTACAGCACCCAGGCCGCTCTCCGCCCTGACCTTACCGTCAAGACATATACTATTCGCGTTAAGGAGAACCGCCGCCTCACTCCCACGACGTACGACCGCAACATCTTCCACATTGAGTTCGACCTCGGGGACTCCGGTCTCACCTACAACATCGGCGAGGCCCTCGGCATCCACGCCGACAACGATCCGGAGCAGGTGCTTGAATTCATCAAGTGGTATGGCCTCGACGCCGACGCTCTTGTGCAGGTCCCTTCGCGCGAAGACCCTGCCGTCGCCGAGACCCGCACCGTCTATCAAGCGCTTGTCCAGAACGTCGACATCCTCGGCAAGCCGCCGAAGCGCTTCTTCGAGGCCCTCGCCGAGTTCGCCACCGATGCAGAAGAACGCAAGAAGATCGAGTTCCTCGCATCCAAGGAGGGCGCCGACGAGTTTAAGCGTCTGTCCGAGGTCGACACCGTCACTTATGTCGACATACTACAGATGTTCCCGTCTGCTCACCCGGCTCTGCCCGACCTTGTGCGCATCGTTGCTCCTCTCAAGCGCCGTGAGTACTCGATTGCTTCGGCCCAGGCTGTCACACCTAACTCCGTTACCCTCATGATTGTCGTCGTCAACTGGGTTGATGGCCGTGGCCGGAAGAGGTTGGGTCACGCCACCCGGTACCTGTCGGGTCTCAAGCCGGGAGCCCTGGTTACTGCCAGCGTCAAGCCTTCGGTCATGAAGCTCCCTGCTCGCGACACCGCTCCTCTCATCATGGCCGGTCTTGGTACCGGTCTTGCCCCCTTCCGTGCCTTTGTCCAGTATCGTGCCATGCAGAAGGCCCAGGGTAAGGAGATCGGTTCCATCCTGCTATACCTTGGCTCTCGTCACCAGCGCGAGGAGTACCTGTATGGCGAGGAATGGGAGGCCTATCTCGACGCTGGCGTCATCACTCTGCTTGGCGCTGCCTTCTCGCGTGACCAGCCCCAGAAGATTTATATCCAGGATCGCATGCGTCAAACAATGCCGGAGATCGTCAAGGCCTACATCAAGGAAGGCGGCTCGTTCTACCTGTGTGGTCCTACCTGGCCCGTGCCGGACGTCCAGGCCGTGCTGGAAGAGGCGATTGCGATCGAGGCCAAGGAGAGGGGTGTCAAGGTTGAGCCGAGGAAGGAAATTGAGAGGTTGAAGGAGGACGGTCGCTATGTTCTTGAGGTTTATTAGAGGGATAGATTTGCTTTTTTTTATGTTGGGATTTTGGTTCGAGCGTTGAATTGAATCTGACTTTGATTTTGTCTCCAAACTCTTCGATACTTTTTTTTTTTTTGGTGTTGTGTGATCGACTCGTCCCTGAATTCCCTGAACGTCAACTTGAGGTCTGCCAGATGTCAACGACGTCCCATCCCGACAACTGTGGAGAGTTTCCTTTGTGCGGGGTTGCTCCTCTCGCCCCGATGCCAAGACCTGGGGTGACCACTTACAGCGCAGCGATCCCCAGGATTTGCGGACCCCCCAGGTGGACGCGGCCCCGCGTGGGTTAGCCGGACTGTGGGGTAAGTAATGAAGTGAGCTGGGCTGCAGTCTAAACCCTGACTGCTGCAGGAATGCGGCTGCTCGGCTCAAGGTTGCGGCTGGAAGCCGAGGCAAGGGACTCGGGTGAAGGTACCGCCGAGTTATGAGGGGGCTTCTCTGTCTTGAAGGCCTTGAACTCGACCGCGTTTGGCTCAGATCAGAGAAGATCATTTGACGTCAAGACCTGAAAAACTGAGAGTAGGATGACAGCAATCCGTATCCTGCCCAATGTAAGTTTTATCGACTATTAGCAACAGGGTGTAGCTAACTGGCGCGCACAAGAGGGCTACTCGTGCAATTTCGCTCCTTCGCACAATCCAGTACACACACCCACCTTCCTGCCCATGCCACTCTAACCCAGGCTATCATCACCATCACCCGCATAAGCACAATCCCGCAGGGGAGACTGTCTCGCGGTATGCTTCACGCGTCAACAGCACTCGGAGGGGTTATGCGACTCCCGCTGAGCTTCAGAAAGAGTATGCCTTTGAGATGGCTGCTTCGTCGATTCGTTTCGGACCTGGGGTGACGCAGGAAGTGGGTATGGATTTGAAGAACCTGGGCGCAAAGAAGGTTTGTGTGGTAACGGATGAGACGGTTGACGGGTTGGAGGCTATGAGAGTTGTGGTAAGCTTTCTAATGTGCACATCGTGTGTCAGGCCCCTGGAGGGATGGTTAGCTGACACCAAGTTAAGAGGGAGAGCCTCGACCGTGAGGGCATCCCCTATATCGTCTTTAACAAAGTTCACATCGAACCCAAAGACTATTCCGTCAAGGCCGCAATCAACTGGGTGCGCCCGCACGACCCTGACGCCTTCCTTGCCGTTGGTGGCGGCTCGGTCATCGACACCGCCAAGCTGATGAACCTGTACCTCTGTTACCCGGACGCCGACTTCCTTGACTTTGTCAACGCCCCCCTGGGGAAGGGTAGACCGATTGACCGGAAGCTGCGTCCCTTTATTGCTGTTCCGACCACGGCTGGTACGGGGTCCGAGACCACCGGCACTGCGATTTTTGATCTTGTCGAGAAGAAAGCCAAGACTGGCGTCGCGCACAGGAACCTCAAGCCGACCCTCGGCATCTGCGACCCACACAATACGAAGAGCATGCCCTCTGCTGTCAGAGCGAGTTCCGGCTTGGATGTCTTGTGCCATGCGCTGGAGAGTTGGACAGCGATTCCGTTTTATGAGCGCACTCCAAGGCCGACGAATCCGATCTTGCGCCCGGCGTACCAAGGCGCGAACCCGATCAGTGATATCTTCTCGCTAAACGCGCTAAAACAGTGTGTGAAGTATCTACCGAGGTCTGTCAAGGACCCGGAGGACGAGGAAGCGTTGACAGAGATGATGCTCGCTGCTACGTTGGCGGGCGTTGGGTTTGGTAATGCAGGCGTGCATTTATGCCATGGTAGGTACTCATGTTCTGTTTTTGTTAAGTCAGAAGGATGATCATAAATCTGACAGCACTAGGCATGTCATACCCTATCTCAGGCCGTAACCCAGGCTACCGTCATGCAGGGTACAAGGTCCCCTCCCCTCTCATTCCTCACGGTGTTTCTGTCGCGGTGTCCGCCCCGGCAGTCTTCCGCTTCACAGCTGCTTCGAACCCTGACCGGCATCTTGAGGCCGCAAAGTGCTTCGGTGTCGACGTCACCAACGTCAAGCGCGAGAGCGCAGGCGAAGTGCTCGCCGATGCAATCAGGAAGTTCCTCGCCGATCTGGGCGACCAGCCGAAGGGGCTGAAGGATTTAGGCTTCACTAAGAGCGACATTGAGGGTCTCGTCGAAGGGACATTGCCCCAGGCTCGGGTGTTGAGTCTTGCACCGGGCCTGGAGAGGGATAATCTATTGAGGGAGAGGGAACAGTTGGCGAAGCTATTTGAGGAGAGTTTGGAGCATTAGTCATAACGGTGGGAGTTGGTGATAAACTTGCTGTATATGATGATTGGGTGAGTCAAGTCATATTGGATAGAGTCATCATTTGGTTGTCATCATTATGAGAAAGTCGCATACCTCAGTCCTATTCAGGGTTCACTTTACGGTTGTCACATAAATGCGACCAGTTTCCCTACGTCCTCTGTTCTCATTGTCCTTGTGCCCCGACAAAGAGGTTGATATGTAAGAGCATCCATGAATTAAGGCTTTTCTCCCACTTTACTGCTCTTGAAAACATTTAGTGCACTGATGTCACACATATAGGGTTTTGTGGCCATGAAGGCTTATCATCAAAGGCTTTCCGATAGCGAGCACAAGAACCGTACTTTTTTTTTTTTTTTTCATTAATCGAGATCTAACTGAACCAGGGATTAAGTTGTATATGGGAACGGAGTGTCGTTTCAATTTTAATCCATATAACCTCTTACACTTGACCTACCTTTATTACGTAGTGTACTGACCCGGCTGGTTTATGACGTAAGTTTGAATGTTGTGACGATTTAAGCTTATATCCTGCAGTTTATTGATAATTAAATTGCTCCTTGATGACCTGAAAAACCTGCCAGTATGATGGTGACAAGAGCGCTCTAGCGATGTTCATGCAATCAAGATAAAGAAGAGGAGTCAATAATGGCTTTATTCTGGTTCCAGCCCAACATAAACAGGCATGACACAGTCATTTATTCATCCCACATTCCCAGTTGCGATTGTCGAACATATAAAAGCTGTGGCTACGGTAAGGCCATCCTCCGCATTCAAGTTCATCTAAGCCTGACGAGTGGTGACTTGCTTACCAGATCCGTTTTTCTCCAGAACAACCTGCACAGTTAATGCAGCAGATGAGCGACGTTTGAGCTTCATGTGGCTTGCTATATCTGGACTGATTGCCACACAGACGTCTCGATATAACACCTACCAGTGTCACATGTTTGTTCTGGCATCAGAGTTCGGTGCACGTAAATACCCCGGCTGAACTTAAGTTCCGCCCTCTCCCCACAATGATAGCCGTTAAAAGTTCTTTTATCACTTACACATTGAGAAGCAAATTAATTGTCTAACGATCACACTCCTCCATGTCTCGTCTGTCGTGGTCATGAGAGAGGTACTTGAACCTCTCTGCAGCCACGAAAAACATTAACTTCATAGCTAACAAAAAACCACACAGGACAAACAAACCATACTCTCAAAATGGACATCAGCGATTACACCCAACCAGAGATACTGTCTCAGACTCGAACAATCCCGGCAGACTCGTCGTTTGCTGCCGTCTCTGGGGACACTCTGGCTTCCGCTGCTACAACTTCTCAGTTGGTGCCTTCCCGACGGCTGGCTGGACTGACTGCCATACGACTCGATCTTCGCCGACTAAACCCTGGACCCGGTGACGCGTCATCTTGCGCTCGTACGCAGGCATCTGCCTCGACCACTGAGAGGGATGGGAAATTCAGCTATTGGAGCAAAACCTGGTCGAGGGGGTCACTCAGTTCATCAACACGGTTTTGGATGGGCTGGGTGACGGCGGTTTTAATGTTCTGATGGGCACGACGAGGACTCCACTAGGGCGAGCAGGGAGTGATCTGGAAGATGGGACGGAAGATGGTTGGAGCTGTTCCGATGGAGATGTTGATTCCGTCGAAGCTTTCGGAGAGACAGACGAGTATATCAGGGGACGAAAGTTGGAATGAGAAACGAGGATGATGAGGCCGAAGATACCTACCGGCACGAGACACCGGGCTGCGACTACGCCTGCTCGGTACAGCGCCTGCGAGACGAAAGGTTTTTTTGGCACTTGGCGAGGAGAACTCGGGCTCTAATAGAAGAAAGCCGCATCTGCCTCTGGTCTGGTGTCGGACAACCATGACATTGAGGCGATGCGGGTGCTGGACCTTGTTTAGCGCACCGAGTTCATGATACGAAGGGTTAAGCGTGAGGGATGTAAGGAGAAGGTGAGAGGGTATGACGGCAAGGAAGCTTACTGTGGAGGAGAAACCCGGGAAGCCAGATCGTGAGCGTCGGGCAGATTGCCCCTAACTTCCAACTTTTCAAGGGAGACTCTGGCTCTCTGAGAACTGACAGGGCATTCTTTCATGTGACGCATGTGACGCTAACAACCTTTCTCTCTGGTAGCAAAACAACATCCAATCTCATTATAGAACATGGACAAATCTCAATGCTTACCAAACATTAGTCGGACAACGCCTTCATCCTATTCCAGAGGAAGCCGATGATCGATGTTGCATAAAAGAGCAGTACTGAAGCGCCTATCATCATAAGGGCGTGTAGCTCATTTGGTAGAGCGCTCGCTTAGCATATCTGGAGCTCCTAGAATAGGAGACTCTTAAGGTTATGCGAGAGGTACTGGGTTCGATTCCCAGCTCGTCCATTTTTCCGATTTTCTATCATTTTTTTCTTTTGCTCGCGGCAGTTGTATTTTTATGTTTGGCGCGTTTTACGATTACAAAAGAATTTTTGATGCTGATAAGCGTAGGTGCCAGTGTTTGCACGATGATGGGCAGGCATGTGGATGGTGCGAGTCCTCACGGGAAGTCTCGGAGTCCGTTTGCATCGCCACAACAGGTGCGCAACAGCGACACTTCTGAACACATTGATTTCTCAGTGTGTCTCGTGTGCAACATACACTATCTGTAGCCCGTAAGGCGCACTGGATCCCAGTGAAGGCGCGGAGTTCCCCTGCTTCTGTGCAAGTAAATACAGCAACAGGGTCACCACAGCAACAGTCCTCCATTTCAGCCACCCCCTGATCTACACAGCCACAGCCCAGTTTTTCGAGCCACACAGGCACAACCATGAGCCATCACAACTTAGTTGGTCTATCTCCTAGCAGTTTTGTTTCCTTTGGCATAGCTAAGTAGATATTTCTTGAATTTGATATGTCTTTTTCTCCGCCTACATATCTATGAGGAACCATATGTGGCTGTTCTGCCGGTTGGCGAGGACTTCTTGACCCACCAGTGGTGAATAATCAACTCGAGCTTCGAGAGAGGTGCGGACAACAATAGGAGACGCCACGCGTTTGTTGGATCCTTGGCAAATAACGTAAGCTCCTCATCATGCCGCAGTTGTATGAGTGGCAGTAAGCAGATAATGGAATGAACGCGTTTCTGAATAGTTCCGCCACCTCGCGTACAAACCCGAGATGCTCACCAGGGATAGCTCGGAACCGGAGGTCGTCGTGAATTCGTCGCACATCCGGTATCAAATTTTGGAGGGAAAGACAAAAAAAGAAAAAAAAAAAAAAAAA
>Ga0065720_1003550_pt1 | contig 15338 bp, 8 predicted proteins | sample Thericmetagenome_FD_59107 | JGI IMG/M metagenome (GOLD analysis project Ga0065720, IMG submission 59107) | Thermophilic microbial communities from the Joint Bioenergy Institute, California, USA of rice/straw/compost enrichment - eDNA_2 v2... | ecosystem: Engineered > Solid waste > Grass >... | reverse complement strand
CCCCGCCGGCAGCGAGTAGGTGCCGACGCTGAGGTCGGGCACGCGCAGGTGCTCGACCCAGTGGTGGGTCGCGGTGGCCGTGTGTCGGCCGGCTCCGTCGAGCAGATGCATGGTCACGACCGTACGACCCCGGCTGGCCGTCGGCGCCATCGGGTACGGGGCGTCACCGGCGGGTGGCGAGGATCAGGTTGTCGTTGGTGGACGGATGCAGGGCGTGACGCCGGATGTCGGCGAAGCCGGCCGCGCCCAGCCACTCGCCGAGCGCGTCGTAGGCCACGGCCCGGCCACCCTGGCCGTGGAACAGGTTGAGGCTGAAGATCTTGACGAACGCGTCGGCGGTGACCGAGCCGGAGGACGGCGGTTCGTCCAAGGGCTCCAGCACCGCGAGCAGCGCCCCGCTCGGCATGGCGTCGGCGAGCCGGCGCAGCAGCGCCACGTTCTGGTCCGGGCTCAGGCCGTGCACGATGTTGAACAGCAGGACGATGTCGTACGGCGGCGCAGGCACCTCCGCGATCGGCGACATGAAGTCCCACGCGAGGCCGGTGATGCGGTCGGCAAGGCCGGCCGCAGCGACCGCCTCGAGGCCGGTGGCCAGTGCCCCGGCGAGATCGACGACCGTCGCCTGCAGCTGGGGATGCCGCCGGCACAGGGCGATGCTGTAGCTGGCGTGCCCGCCCCCGACGTCGAGCAGGCGGGTCGGCCGGTCCGGCACGGGCAGCAGGTCGACCACGGCCGGGGCGAGCATACGCGACAGCCGGGTCAGCATGGTCTGGAACTGCCGCAGCGTCGCCGGCCGCGCCTCCAGCCACGGGTAGAACGAGGCCGCCGGCACGCCCGTGCGCACCGACTCCTCCAGGTTGTCCCAGAACCGGATCAGGATGGTGTGCCAGAACGAGAACACGGTCGCGTACGTGTCCGGCGTCCCGGAGAGCAGGTAGCGCGACGCCTGCTCGCTGTTGGCGTAGCGCGGCTCCCCGCCCGGCTCGACGTGTTTGTCGAGATAGGAGAACACGTGGAGCACGTCCAGCAGCAGCGTCACCGCCTGCTCATCGCCGTCGATCCGCTTGGCCAGCTCCGGCGCGGTCAACGGCCCGGCCGCGAGCGCGTCGAAGACACCCAGGCGCAGGGCGGCCCCGGCCGCGCGGAACCCGGCCGCGTGCAACATGTCCAGGTGGGGCCCGGGCGCCCGCGCCTCGGCGTAGTCGGCCCACTCCGCGTCAGGCAGGTTGAGGGGCATGCGTCGCCTCCTTGTCCGTGGTCGCCTGCTTGTCCGTGGCCGCCTCGGTGGTGGTTGACTCGGTGGTGGCTGACTCCGCTGTGGTCGGTTCGTCGAGCGCGCGGAGCCGGGGCAGCCGGGCCGCCACCGCCGCGAGCACCAGCATGGCCGCGCCGATACCGAGGAAGATGAGCGCGATACCGCGCCCGGGGCCGGTGCCGATGAGCGCCCCGACGCTGCCGGCGAGCAGCCCGTCGGCCGCCATCGCCGGCTCCGCGAGGTGGTCGGCGAGCGGGCCGGCGACCACGTACGCCACCGGGGCGGCCGCCTGCCCGATCATCCGGGTCGTGGCCACCACGCGACCGAGGGACTCGGCCGGCACCCCGGTCTGGATCAGCGTCATCGAGCTGCCGTTGAGGATCGGGATGGTGAACAGGAACAGCGGCGCGACCACCCCGATGAGCCAGGCCGAGGGTGCGATGCCGTGCAGGAACAGCGCCACGCCGCCCCAGACGAGCAGGGCGATGATGCCCCGCACGCGCCGCTTCGGCCCACCCCAGGTGCTCATCACGATGCTGCCGACGAACAGACCACTGCCGCCCACAAACATCAGCACGCCCAGCGTGGCGGGCGACGAGAACGNCAGGATCAGCGGCTGCACNAGCACGCCNGCCATNGCGAAGAGGAANTTGAANCCNCCAAACAGGACGGCCAGCTGCCACAGCCCNGGCCGNGCCCGCAGCGTCCGCCAGCCGTGGCCGANGTCCTCCCGCACCGTGACCCGCTCGCCGGAACCGGGCGCCGCCGTGGNGTCGGGGGCCAGCCGCGCGGCNGCNAGCAGGCTGACCCCGANGACCATGGTGCACAGGTCGATGAGCACGACACCCTTGAGGCCGATCGTGCCGAGCAGCGCACCGGCGAGCACGGGCGCNGCGATCTGCAGCGCCTAGGGTCATCTGCATGAGCCCGTNGGCCCGGCCCAGGTGCTTCTCGGGCACGATGAGCGGCATCATGGCGTAGAACGCCGTGAAGTGCACGGTGGAGAAGAGCGCCCCCAGCGCGGCGGCCACGAAGACGTGCCACACCTGCAGCCGGTCCGTCCACAGCAGACCGGCCAGCGCCATGGTCACGAGCCCGGCGCTCAGGTCGGCCCCGAGCATGAGCCGGCGCCGGTCACGCCGGTCCACCAGCACACCGGCGAAGGGCGACGCCAGCACGCCGGGCAGCACCGCGGCGATCGAGATGATCGCGAACTGCGTGGCCGAGCCCGTGGTCTGGTAGACCCACACGCCGAGCACGAAGCTGGTCAGCGACGAGCCGATGTACGACACGGTCTGGCCGAGCCACAGCGCGCCGAAGCCGCGCACCACCGCGGTCATGGACGGTTCTCCTTTCCCTGCCCGGTCAGCAGCCCTCGGCTCGCGAAGTAGTCCAGGTACCGGCGCAGCAGCGCCCGGTCCGCCGGTGGGCAGGCGATGCCGGCCGGCGCGAGGCGGGAGCGGGTCAGCGAGCAGTCGAACCAGTGCTGCGGCTCGGCCGGCTCGTCCGACAGCTGCGGCACGAACGCCGCGAACGCGGTCACCGTGCCTTCGTCCACGCCGCGGCGCACCCGGGCCAGCCACTCGGCGTTGGGCACCAGGTCGAGCCCCATCTCGGCGGCGATGTCGGCGTAGCCGAGCACGTGTTCATTGAAGTAGTGGCCATCATGCCCGTCGATCGACAGCCGGACGATCGCCGCCGCCACGTAGTCCACCGGCGCGAGGTCCTCGCCCCACGGCAGGTCGGGCACGCAGCCGACCTCCGCGCAGCAGCGCAGCAGGGCGCTGAAGTAGTCGTCCGGGTTGCTGGCCCCGGTGCGACTGTCCCCGGTGATGCGGGCCGGCCGGTGCAGGGTGACCGCGAGCCCGCGCTCCCGGGCGGTGCGCACCAGGGCGTCGGCCACCCACTTGGTCTGGTTGTAGCCACCGGCGAGGCCGGTCGGGTCGTCGGGGGCCATGGTTTCGGTGACCGTACGCCGGGCGAACGCCGGGCCCAGGTAGATGCCCAGCGTGGAGACGTAGTGCAGCCGGGCCGGCGTCACCGCCGCGGCGATCCGCAGCAGATCCACCGTCGCATCCACATTGGCCGGACGTAGCCGGTCGTACGGATGCAGGAAGTTCACCAGCCCGCCGTTGTGGTAGATGGTGTCCACGCTCTCCCGCAGCTCGGCCAGGGTCCCCTCGTCCAGACCCAGGCCGGGGGCGGCCAGGTCGGCGCAGACGACCTCGATCCGGTCGGCGAACGCGGGGTCCCACAGGTCGTAGCGGCGCAGGGCCTGCACCACCCGGTCCCGCCCGTGCTCGGCGGAGCCGGCGCGCACCAGGCAGACCAGCGTGGCCGGGGTGCGGGTCAGCAGCTCGCGGGCGAGGAAGGCGCCGAGGAAGCCGGTGGCGCCGGTCAGCAGGGCCCGGTGCGGCGGGCCGAAGCCGGCGGGCGCGGCCGGGCGGATGTCCGCCGGCAGCCGGGCCTCGGCCCGAAGGTCCACTGTGGATGACGCCGGGGCGGCCGGGCCGGCCGTGTCGACCCGCTCGGCGAGCGCGGCGAGGCTGGGGGTCTCGAAGAGGGCGACCAGCGGCAGGCTCGTTCCGCAGGCCGCGTTGATGTCGGCCAGCACCCGGGCCGCCAGCAGGGAATCCCCGCCCAGGTCGAGGAAGGAGTCGTGCACGCCCACGTCGACGCCGCCCAGGGCGGCCGACCAGATGGCCGCGATGCGTTGCTCGGTCGGTGTGCGGGGCGGCACCTGCGGGGGCCGCGGCGGCGCGGCCGGCTCGGGCAGCCGGGCCCGGTCGACCTTGCCGTGCGCGGTGAGCGGCAGCTCGTCGAGGAACGTAAATGAGCTGGGCACCATGTAGTCGGGCAGACGTTGCGACAGGTGGCGGCGCAGGGCGGCGACGTCCAGGTCGACCCCGCTCAGGTAGGCGGCGAGGAAGCGACGTCCCTGGCCGTCGACCGGGGCCAGGACGGCGACCTGCCGCACCCCCGGGCAGCCCGACAGGGCGGCCTCCACCTCGCCGAGCTCGATGCGCCGACCCCGGATCTTCACCTGCTGGTCGGCCCGGCCGAGGAACTCCAGTTGACCGTCGTTGTTCCACCGGGCCAGGTCGCCCGTGCGGTACATGCGCGCCCCGGGTTCGTCGGCGTACGGATCGGGCAGGAAGGCGGCCGCGGTCGCGGCCGGGCGGTTGGCGTAGCCGCGAGCCACCCCCGCCCCGGCCAGGTACAGCTCGCCGACCACGCCGGCCGGCGCCAACTGGCCCCGCCGGTCCAGCACGTAGGCGCGGACGTTGGGCAGCGGTGTCCCGATCGGCAGCTCGATCACCGCCGGACCGATCTCCCGGGCGTCGTCGGTGGCGTAGGTGGTGGCGCAGACCGTGGCCTCGGTGGGCCCGTAGTGGTTGTACAGCCGCACCCGCGCCCCGGTCGCGACCACCCACTCGCGCAGGCGCGCGACCGGCACCGGCTCACCGCCGACCATCATCCGGGTCAGGTCGGCCGGCACCGCGTACGGGCCGCCGGCCAGGTCCTGGGCCCACCGCTGCCACAGCGACGAGGGTGCGTCCACTGTGGTGATTCGGTGCTCGGCGCAGTACCGCAGCAGCGCCTCGCCGGTGAGGGCCGCCGGCTCGGGATGGATGACGAGCGCGGCCCCGCACACCAGGGCCGGCAGGATGTCGCCGACCGAGGCGTCGAAGCTCAGCGGCGGAATCATCAGGATCCGGTCGCCCGCAGCGAAGCCGTGCCGGTCCCGGAACGCCAGCGCCAGGTTCCGGGCCGCGGCGTGGTCGACCACCACCCCCTTGGGGACGCCGGTCGATCCCGACGTGTAGATGACGTAGGCCGCCTGTCGGTCATGGATGCTTACCGGAGCCAGCCCGCCGGGGGTGGCCAGCGCCTCGCCGATCGTGTCCGCGTTGAGATCGACCAGCACGTTCGCGTCGGCCAGCAGGGCGGGTCGGCGGGGGTCGGCCGGATCCAGCGGGACGTAGGCGGCGCCCGCGAGCAGGATGCCGAGCAGCGCGGCGATCCCGTCGGTGCCGGCGCGCAGGCTGAGGCCGACCCGCGTCTCCGCCCCGGCCCCGCGCTGGCGCAGCCAGGCCGCGACGGAGCTCGCGCGGGCCAGCAGGTCCGCATAGGACAGCGTGACCCCGTCCGCGATCACCGCAGGCGCGGACGGCGTCCGGCGGGCCTGCTCGGCGATCAGCCTGGGTACCGCATCGGTCTCGGCGAAGGCGTGCCGGGTCGTCGGCGGTGGCGCCTGCAGCGGGATGTCCCACACGCTGCGCTGGGGATGGTCGGCCATCGATTGCAGCACCTGGGCCAGGTGGCCGACCCAGCGCTGCACCGTGGTGGCGTCGAACAGGTCGGTGCTGTAGTCGATGTGCCCGCCCAGCCCGCTCGGGGTGGGCCAGGTGATCAGCGTGAGATCGAACCGCGCGACGGATACCGGTGCGCCCGCCGCTTGGACCTGCAGGTCGTCCCACTCGATCGCCTCCCCCGAACCCGGGGTGTGCAGGAACATGACCTGGAACACCGGCGTGTAGCTGGGGCTGCGCTCCGGCCGCAGGTGCGACACCACTTCGTCGAAGCCCACTCCGGCGTGCTCGAGCGCGGACAGGCACTCCTCGCGTACCGTGGCCAGGGCCTGGGCGGGAGCCGGGTCGCCGGCGAGGTTGATGCGCAGGGCGACCGTGGTGACGAACATGCCGACGACGTCCTGCAGCTCGGGGTCGGTGCGGTCACCCACCGCCGTGCCGATGACCACTTCGGACTGTTCGCTCAGCCGGGCCAGCACGACCGCGAAGGCGGTCAACAGCACCTGGAAGGGCGTACACGTGTGGCGGGCGCACAGCGCGGCCACGGCGGCGCTCGCCGCTGGCGGCAGGTCGAAGGGATAGCCGGCGCCGCGGAAGGTCTGCACGGCCGGGCGGGGCCGGTCGGTCGGCAGCTCCAGCAGGCGTGGCGCCCCGGCCAGGCGCTCCTGCCAGTAGGCCAGGTCACGTTGGCGCACCGGGGCGCGGGCGGGGTCACGTAGCGCCGCGGCGTACCGGCCGTACGTGCGCCGCAGCGTCGGTAGCGCGGGCGGGCACCCCTTCCGCTCCGCCCGGTACAGTTCGGCCAGGTCGCGCTGCAGGATCGTGAACGAGTGCTCGTCGAGCACGCTGTGGTGCCCGACCAGGCTGAGGATGTGGTCCTCGGGACCGAGGCTGACCAGCACCGCCCGGAACAGCGGCGCGATGGTCATACCGAGCGGCCGGGCAAAGTCCTTATCGAGGAGGGCCCGGGCCTGCTCCGGGCCCGACACCCGGGCCACCGGCAGCCTCACCGTGACCGCCGGGACGACCTCCTGCACGAGGTCGCCATCGACCATGACGAACCCGGTGCGCAGGCTCTCGTGCCGGGCGACGAGGCGGTCGACGGCGCGCTCGAGCGCGGGGACGTCCAGCGGGCCGCGCAGCCGCAGCTCCACCCCGAGGTGGTACAACGACCCGTTCGGGTCCAAATGTTCGAAGACCCACATCTGTCGCTGCGCGGACGTGGCCGGATAACGTCGGGGGCCGGTCAGCTCAGCCTGGCGGGCAGCGAGTTCGCGCAGCCGATCGACGACCTCGGCGTCGCTGAGCCCGTCGACGTCCTCCGACGCGCCGTACCGCACCAGGGCACGACGAAGCAACGCCCGCCGCTGGCCCGCGCCCAGCTCGTCCAGTCGGCTCATCGGGCCAATCCGAACGGATCACGACCGGGGCCGGGAGCCAGCGCCGATCCAGGGTCGGCGCCCGAGGGCACAGCCGACCCGTGCTCGGCCCCCGAGGGCACAGCCGACCCAGCATCGGCCCCGGCGGACACAGTGGACTCACGGTCGGCGTTGGTGAGGAGCAGGTGGATGAGCCGGTTCAGCACCCGCTCGCGCAGGTGGGGCGGTACCTGGTCGCCGTAGAGGCGCAGGTACATGGTGACGTGCTCGGGGTTGTCCTCGAGAAACAGGTAATCGGTCGGCACCATGTGGCGGATGGCCAGCATCGGGAGCGGGCAACGCAGCGGCCGAAAGTCCGGGTTCCACAGCCCGCCCTTCGGCGGTGGGCCGTCGTGGAACTCGCCGATCATCAACCCGCGGGCCACGAACTCGCCCTTGAGCGCGATCTGCAGCGCGTCGACGATCTGCGGCGCCCGCGCCGTCGGCAGCTCCGGGAACACCATGAGGATGGTGTGGAACATCCGGGCGCTGCCGGACGGCTCGCTCAGCTCGATGAACCAGTCGCGGTACCCGCGCAGCCGCTGGGTCACCTCGGCCGGGTCGGGATCGGCGCCCGGCTGCACGGTCAGGTAGAACACACCGCGCTCCAGCGCCCCCGGGGCGTACGGGCAGACGTTGCCGGGCCGCCCCAGCTCGGGATGGGGCGCGCAGAGGTACTCCCGCGCCCACCGCAGCACCGTCCGCAATGGTCCTTCGTACGCCGCGGCCGCCGGGGCCACGGGTTCACGGTCCAGGTCGCCCACCTCGATAAGGGTGTAGGACGGATCGACGGGGTGGATTAACATCGCTTATCCTCGATGTAGCTGGGACGAACGGGTCAGCGGAGCAGCAGCAGGGGCAGCGCGATGACGGCCAGGCCGAGCAGGGTCAGCAGCGTCAACTCCTGCAGACGGGCCCGGAGTCGGGCGGTGGCGTAAGGGACCGCTCGGTGGGACACCATCGTGTACAGGGGCAACCAGACCGGGCCGAGCAGCCGGTGCAGCACCAGGTCGACCTGCTTGCGCAGGCGGAACCAGGGCGAGCGCAGCTTGTCGCGCAGCTCGACGAAGTTGCGTTCGGACAGTTCCGCGAGCACGTCGGTGTGCCGCTTGCGCAGGCGCTCGTACTCCGCCAGCGCCCGCGGCAGGTCGGCGGCGTGCCGGGTGAGGCACTGATCGAGCACCAGGCAGTCCTCGAACGAGGAGTTCATGCCCTGTCCGTAGAACGGGTACACCGCGTGCGCGGCGTCGCCGATCAGGACCACGCCCTTGTGGTGCCAGGGCCGGGTGCGCACGGTGATCAGATGCCCGACCGGGTGGCGCAGCCACTCGTCGACGCCGTCGGGCATGAGCGCGAGGGTGTCGGGGTAGTACGCGGCCAGGAACCCGGCGACCGCCTCCCGCGTGTCCAATCGGGACAGTTCGCGCTCGGGCAGGAACAGGGTGGCCGTGAAGGAGTTCTCCACGTTCGGATGGGCGACCATGAGCCCGTGGCCACCGCCGGGCCAGACGTGCAGCCCTTCCAGCGGCGTGCGGGCCGACCCGTCATCAGCCGGCGGAATGGTGAGCTCCTTGTACCCCCAGTCGGGCACGGTGATGCTCGTCGTGGTGAGCCCGTGCTGCTCCAGCTGCCCGCGCACCGCGGAGTTCGCCCCGTCCGCGCCGATGATCAGTGGCGCGTGGACGGTCGCGCCGCCCTGGAAGTACGCGATGCCCTTCTCAGGCTCGAGGGCGGTCAAGCCCTGGCCGAACGTGAACCGCACGGCCGGGTGGGCCTCCGCGTGGTCGATGAGCAGCCGGTTGAGATCGGCCCGCAGGATCGAGTACAGCACCTCGCCGGCTCGGGTGCCGTAGGGCTGGTACGCGAGCTCCGGCCCACCGGTGTGGATGTACCGGCCCCGCATCGGCACCGAGCGAGCCAGCACCGCGTCCAGCAGCCCGACGGCCGCCAGCGCCCGCATGCCCCGGGCGCTCAGGCCCAGGTTGATCGAGCGCCCCTCGGCGCTGGCCAGCCGCGGGTCGCCGCGGCGTTCGTACACGTCCACCCGCCACCCGCGCCGCGCCAGGTACAGCGCCATCAGCGAACCGGACAGGCCGGCCCCGACGATGACGGCGTAACGATCGGATTGTCCACTCACGACAGAAGCTCCCGCAGCAGGTCGTCCAGGGTCTCGTCGTCAAGGTCACCGGTCCCCACGTCGCCGGTCCACGGGTCGGCGGGCCGGCTCGGCGGCCCCTGCTCGCGGGCGTGCTCGACGTACTCGGCCAGCCCGGCGATCGTCGGGCGGTTGAACAGTTCCCGCAACGGCACCTCGACCCCGAGCCGGTCGCGGGCCCGGGCGATGACCGCGACCGCGAGCAGCGAGTGTCCACCGAGGACGAAGAAGTTCTCGTCGACCCCGGGCGGGTCGGTGAGCTTGAGCACCTCCTGCCAGAGACCGGCCAACTCCCGCTCGACGGGAGTGCGCGCCGGCCGGCCCGCCGTCCGGATCGGGCCGGCCGGTGCCGGCAGGGCGGCGCGGTCCAGCTTTCCGTTGGGAGTGCGCGGCAGCCGGTCCAGGACCAGGAACTGCGCGGGCACCATGTACTCCGGCAGCCGCCGGGCGAGCCGGCCGGCCAGCTCCTCGACCAGAGCAGCGTCGGGCGGAGCGGCGTCGGGCGGCGTACCCGCGTCGGCCGCGCCGGGCCGGTCGGGGTGGTCAGCCGTGAGCACCACGTACGCCACCAGCCGCGGGTCGGGCTCGGTCACCAGGGCCACGGCGGCGTCGGCCACGCCGGGGCAGCCGCGCAGGGTCGTCTCGATCTCCTCGATCTCGATGCGGAACCCGCGCAGCTTCACCTGGTGGTCGATGCGTCCAAGCAGCTCGATCCGTCCGTCCGGGTCCCACCGGCCCAGGTCACCCGTGGCGTAGAGCCGCTCGCCCCGGTCGGAGAACGGGTCCGGCACGAACCGCTGGGCGGTCAACCCCGGCTTGTCGTGGTAGCCGCGGGCGACGCCGGCACCGCCGATGAAGACCTGGCCGGTCACGCCGGTGGGCACCGGCCGCAGCGCGTCGTCGAGGACGTACACGCGGGTGCCCGGGATCGGCGGTCCAATGCGGACCGGCTCACCCGGCACCACCCGACCCGCCGCCGACCACACCGTGGTCTCCGTGGGCCCGTAGACGTTCCACACCTCGGCCCCGTCCGCCACCAGGTCGGCGGCCAGGTCACGCGGCAGGGCCTCGCCGCCGCACAGCCGCAGCCGAACGCTCTCCGGAATCCCGCCGCTGGTCACCAGCGCCCGCCAGGTTGCCGGCGTGGCCTGCAGCGCGGTGGCCCCGCTCTCCCGCAGCAGGCGACGCAACGCATTCGGATCCATCGCTGTCTCGGTGTCGGCGACCGTGACCCGCGCCCCGCACACCAGGGGGAGCAACAGCTCCAGGACCGAGATGTCGAAGGACAGCGTGGTGACCGCGACCAGGTGGTCGTCCGCGCTCAGGGGCAGCACGGCTCGGAAGGCCCGCAGGAGGGCCGCGACGTTGCCCTGGGTCACCGTCACGCCCTTGGGCCGTCCCGTGGAGCCGGAGGTGAAGATGGTGTAGGCCGCGGCCTCGGCCGGCACGCGGACCCGGGGAATCGGCTCACCGCGTACGGCGTCGTCGTAGCTCAGCACGGTCACGCCGGGGTGATCGCCGAGGTAGTCGCCGGCGCCCAGCACGACCCGCAGGCCCGAGTCCTCCACCATCGCGGCCAGCCGGGCCGACGGGAAGGCCGGGTCGAGGGGAACGTAGGCGGCCCCGGCCCACCAGACGCCCAGTAGCGCGGGGATCAGCCGCTGGTCGCGCGGCAGGCAGAGGCCGACCCGCGACTCCGGTCCCACGCCCAGCGCCCGGAGGGCACCGGCGATGCGGGCCACCTCCGGCGCCTCGAACGGCGCTCCGCTCGCGGGCACCGCCTCGTCGGTGGCGGCATCCGCGAGCAGGTCGATCGCCGTCTCCGCCCCGCCGGGCAGGGGCGCGCCGGTCGCGAAGTCGCCGGTCACCCGGGCGCGCTCGGCGGGCGACACGTAGTCCAGTGTGGAGAGTGCGGCCCCGGGGTGGTCGGCCAGGCTGGCGAGCAGGGTGAGCAGGCTGGCCGCGAAACGCTCGGCCCACGCCGCGTCGTAGAGGTCGGTGGCGTACGTGAGCCGCCCGGTCAGCGAGCCGTCGTCCACTTCGGTCAGGGCGAGGTGCAGATCGACCGGGCTCGCGCCGGTGTCCAGCGGCTGCCAGCGCCACCGCAGCCCGTCGGTGTGGATGTCGGCCGGGGCGGGCGCGATCTGGACCGTCACCTGGACCAGCGGAGACCGGCTGGGATCCCGCGGAACCCCGACCAGTTCGACGATGCGGTCGAACGGCAGCCACTGGTGCGGGCGGGAACGGCTGACCGCGGCGGACGTCTCGTCGATGTACTCACGCGCGGTGATGCCAGCCCGCGGTCGCAGCCGCACCGGTACGGTGGTGGCGAACGGACCGACCATACGGTCGACGGTGGCGTCCGTCCGGCCGGGGACATCGACTCCGATCACCAGGTCGGCGCGCCCCGCCCAGCGGGCCACGGTGGCGGCGAAGCCGGCCAGGAACACATGATCCGCTGCCACGCCGGGCTGGGCGAGCCCACGCAGCGCGTGCGCCAGCGACGCGGGAACGGCGAACTCCGCGGCGGCGGCCCGGTAGGACGGCTGGGACGGCCGGGGCCGTACGCCCGGCAGGTCGAGGCTCGTGGGTACGTCGGCCAGCTCGGTGCGCCAGTACTCCTCGGCGCGGCGCCAGTCCGGGCCCGATCCGGCCGACTCGCCGGGGTGGGCGGCGACGTCGGCGTACTGGACGGGTGGGGTCGGGACCGGCTTGCCGACGTAGTCGTCGGCGAGCTGCCCGACCAGCAGCCGCAGCGACGGCTCGTCGGCGACGACCCGGTGACCGGCGAGGACGAACAGGTGCCGGTCGGGCTGCAGTCGTACGACCTCGGCCCGCACCAGCGGCCCCTGGTGCAGGGTGAATGGTTCCGCCGCCACCGCCGCGGCCCGCTGCCGACCGGCCGTATCCGGGTCGTCCGCTGTGGACAGATCGGTGAACCGCCATTCCAGGGACGCCTCGGCCGCCACGACCTGGACCGGCTCGCCGTCCCGTTCCCGCAGCGTCGTCCGCAGAACCTCGTGCCGGGCCACCGCGGCCATCAGGGCCTTCCGCAGCGCGTCAACGTCCAGCCGCCCCGCGAGCTCCACGAGGCCCGCCACGTTGTGGGTGGCCAGGCCCGGATCCATCCGGTCCAGCACCCACAGCCGACGCTGCGCGAGCGACGCCGGCCGCTCGGACGTCCGCGTCATGGGTGGCCCTCCCTCCCACCCCCGCCCCGGCGGCAGTCACGACGCGTGTCCTGCGGGCAGCCCGGACCCGCGCGCGAATGCTCGCGTGCCGGTGACGGATTCGTCTTTTATGAATGTCTAGCTAGGCTACGAATTGGTCAGTTGGGCCTGCCCGGCCATCCATTCCCGAAGGGAACGTGGTCGCATGTCGGTCCACACCTGCTCGATGTGGGCCAGGCATTCCGCCTTCGTCCCCACCGTTCCCTCACGCCGCCAGCCCAGCGGCAACTCACGGCCATCGGGCCAGATCGAGTACTGCTGCTCGTCGTTGAGCACGACCGCGAAGACGCCTGACTCGTCGTCGAACATGCAACTCTCCCAGGGCCGATCCTCACGCGTGCGCCTCTGACGATTCCATGATCGCCGCGAATGTGTCCATCTCACGCACGTCAATCAAGAGCTACCCTTAGGGGTGCCTAGGGTTGCGCAAGGGTTTCCCCTATGAGCAGATAGGGTGTGGGGTGAGCGCGGCGTTCAGGACAAATGAACATGTCAATAAAGAGCCATCAGCCCGGTGGCATCTTTGATCAGAATTGGCCGGGTGCCGGTAGCCCGCGGGCTTCGGCCCGGCGGCCGTTTCGGTGAAGCGCAGCGCTGGTTCGGTGAAGCACAGTGCCGTTTCGGTGAGGCACAGTGCCGTTTCGGTGACCGGCAGCGTTGGGTTATGCGGGCACGGGCAGTTCGGTCAGGGGCGTGTCGGGGTGCGCCACGGCGGCGGCGAGCACGGCAACCAGCCGCCGGGCCAGGCCGGCCACCGTCTCGTGGTCGAAGAGATCTGTCCGGTAGGCGAACCAGCCCCGCATACCGCTGCCGTGGTCGGTCAGGGTGAGCGACGCGTCGAACAGGCAGGTGTCGCTCGCCACGTGGAACCACTCGGCGGACACGTCCTCCGGCCACGGACCGGTCGTGCTCTCGTAGTTCTGCAGGGCGAAGACCACCTGAAACACCGGCATGCGGCTCAGGTCGCGGGGAACCCGCAGGTCCTGGACGACCCGCTCAAACGGCACCTCCTGGTGGGCCAGGGCACCGAGAACGCGCTGGCGGATGCGGCGCAGCAGCGTAGCGAAACTCGGCGATCCGCTCAGATCGACCCGGATCGCCAGCGTGTTCACGAACAGGCCGATGACGTCCTCGACCTCGGGCACCAGCCGCCCGGCCACCGCGGTGCCGATGGCGAAGTCCTCCTGGCGGCTGGCCTGGCCGAGCACGACGGCGAGCCCGCTGAGCAGCACCATGAAGAGCGACGCCCGCTGGGCTCGGGCCAGGCGTCGCAGGGCCTCGGTGAGCTCGTCATCGATCTCGACGACGACCCCGAATCCCGCATGGTTCTGCTCGTCTGGTCGGGGTCGGTCCGTCGGCAGCTCCAGCGCCGGTACGTCGGCGAGTACGTCCCGCCAGTAGGCCAGGTCCTGCTCCCCGACCGGCCCGGCCAGCCGCTGCCGTTGCCAGGCCGCGACGTCGCCGTAGCGGACGACCGGCGCGGGTGGCAGCGGGCCGCCGGTGACGAGCGACGTATAGACGGCCGCGATGTCCTTGAGGAGGAGTGCGTGGGACCAGCCGTCGGTGATGATGTGGTGCGCCAGCACGTGCAGCACGTGGTCGTCGTCGGCTAGCCGGATCACGCTGACCCGTACCAGCGGGCCGGTCGCGATGTCGAATCGGTAGCCGCCCACCCGGGCCAGCAGCGCCCGAGCCTGCTCCTCGTGGGCCGCCGTGACCACGCGACAGGGGATCTCGACCGTGTCCGGGACCACCACCGTCAGGCGTCCGTCCACCGTCGGGAAGGACATGCGCAGGCTGTCGTGACGGGTCCCCACGATCTGCACGGCCTGGTTGAGCCTGGCCAGATCCAGCGGGCCGCGCAGCCGCACCGCGAGAAACACCCCGTTGACGCTCGTGCCGGGGGTGAGGTGCTCGAAGAACCAGATGCGTTCCTGGGCGAACGACGGCGGCGGCGCCACGCCATCGGGCAGGCGCGGGATGACCGGGCCGGCGGGTTCCGTCCCGGCGGTCGGGCGCGGCTCAGGCAGCGTCGGTGTGCTCGGCATGCTGCTCACCCTCGAAGTCTCGAGCGTGCGGCGCGTCGTCGAGCCGCCGTCGTCACGCGTCCGACCGTACCTCATTCGCATTGATCACATCACCCGCTGACGTCAGGAAGGACGCCTTCTTGCGCTCTGGACGTCAAGAAGGTGTCCTTCCTGACACCGGCCGGCGGACGCGCGACTGGCGGCGGCTCGACGCGCCCGTTTGTCCTTTGAGGACAGTCAGCGCATCCGGGCGCGATGGGTGAGTAAGAGGGCTCGGCGCCCATCTGACGGCTTGATGGCAGATGGCTGCCCTTGTACCAGTTGAGGGTTTTTCGGCGGTTACCGGTGGGCCGGATCCCGTGGTTGTTCTATCCGGCTTTTGCGCGATTTGACGGGCCGATCCATCACGCACAGTTACCTATTGATTTCTGAGGATGGCCGTCCTAGCGTCGTCGATGCCAGTGTCGTGATCGCTTTGGGGAGGCGTCATGGCGGCGTCGCGGGTATCTGCTTGGGTTGCGACGAGCAGGTTCTGGGTGATTGTCCGACGACGCTTTCCCTGGTTGGCCACTGCGGTGGCATTGACACTGGTGGCTTCGTTGCTGGTGGCGACCCCGGCGTCGGCGGTGGTGGAGCCGGATGGGCTTCCGGTCGGGGCGAAGGAGGCGCCGGGGCGGTCGGGGGAGGGCGCGGCGCAGCCGTTGCCGCCGTCGTCGACGGAGGATTCGCAGGGTCGGCGGGGTCCGGGGTTGCCGGACAAGCAAGCGAAGCCTCGTAGGGAGCCGAAGCTGGCCCGGCCGCGGGATCCGGTCGCGGTGGAGGCCGGGTTGTTGGTGGCGCCGACCGGGAACCGGGTGTCGGCGGTGAAGGAGGCGCGCCGGACCGGTCGGCCGGTGGAGGATGAGGCGGCGCGGACGCCGACGTCGACGGAGTTGGTGAA
>Ga0065720_1001408_pt1 | contig 15342 bp, 14 predicted proteins | sample Thericmetagenome_FD_59107 | JGI IMG/M metagenome (GOLD analysis project Ga0065720, IMG submission 59107) | Thermophilic microbial communities from the Joint Bioenergy Institute, California, USA of rice/straw/compost enrichment - eDNA_2 v2... | ecosystem: Engineered > Solid waste > Grass >... | reverse complement strand
TGATGGCGGCGCATCCCGGCGCCTCGCTGAACGCGTCGCTGCGCGGCATCGCCGTCTGGTGGGACGTCCTGTTCCCCGCGCTGTTCCCGTTCTTCGTCATGGCCGAGCTCATGCTCGGACTCGGCGTCGTCCATTTCTTCGGCACGCTGCTCGACCCGCTGATGCGCCCCGTCTTCCGGCTGCCCGGCATCGCGGGGTTCGTCGTCACGATGGGGCTGATCTCCGGCTACCCCGTCGGCGCCCGGCTGGCGGCCCGGCTGCGGGAGCAGGGGCAGATCAGCCGGACGGAGGGCGAGCGGCTCGTCGCCTTCGTGACGACGTCCGACCCGATCTTCCTCATCGGGGCCGTCTCGGTGGGCTTCTTCCACAACGCCGCCCTGGCGCCGGTGCTGGCGGCCGCGCACTACGGCGGCGCCCTCGTCATCGGACTGATCTTCAGCCTGTACAGGCGGCGGGATCCGCTCACTCCCGCCGCCGCTGCGGCGGGCGCCCGGCTGCTCCCCGCCGCGCTGGCCGCGATGCACGACGCCCGCACGTCGGACGGCCGTCCGCTCGGCCGGCTGCTGCAGGATGCGGTCGGTTCGGCGCTGCGGCTCAACATCGTGGTAGGCGGACTGGTCGTCTTTTTTTCCGTCGTGATGGAGCTTTTGTCCCGGGCAAGTGTCCTCGATCTGCTCGTGGCCGCGCTGCAATCGCTCCTGCACGCGGGCGGATGGCCGTCCGATCTGTCCGCCGCGTTCGCGAACGGGCTGTTCGAAGTGACGCTCGGCGCGAAGGCGGCCGGAGAACCGGGCGCGCCGCTGCTGCACCGGGCGGCCGCCGCGGCCTGGGTGCTGTCCTGGGCCGGGCTGTCCGTGCACGCGCAGATCGCGAGCATCATCGGGAGGGCGGACATCCGCTATCCGCCGTTCCTCGCGGCCAGAGCGGCGCACGGCGTCATCAGCGCCGCGCTCGTCTGCCTGCTGTGGGGTTTGCTCGGACCGTGACCGGATGGAGCGGGCATGTTTGTCTATTGCGGCATTTTTCGCTATGATCGAGGGAGAAAGATGCGGAAGGAGACTGTCCGTTGAAATACGTCGTAATAGACAGAGGCGACGACCATTCGAAGCGATTGTCCGAGCGGTTCCACACGCTGGCCGCTGCCCAGGGGTTTGCGATTGACGAGCATCAGCCGGACATCGTCATCTCGATCGGCGGCGACGGCACGCTGCTGCAGGCGTTCCACAAGTACAACCACCAGCTCGACCGCTTGAGCTTCATCGGCGTGCATACCGGCCATCTTGGCTTCTATGCCGACTGGCAGGCCCACGAGCTGGACACGCTCGTCGCCAGGATGGCGGAAGACGAGCCGCAATACGTCCGCTACCCGCTGGCCGAAGTCGTGTCGAACACGCCGGACGGCAGCGACCGGTACCTCGCGCTGAACGAATTCACGCTCAAGGGCGTCGAGGGCACGCTGGTCGCGAGCATCCACATCAACGGCGAGCTGTTCGAGATGTTCCGCGGCGACGGCATCGTCGTGTCGACCCCGTCCGGCAGCACGGCCTACAACAAAAGCCTCGGCGGCGCGATCATCCATCCGTCGATCGAATCGCTGCAGATTGCCGAGATCGCGTCGATCAACAACCGGGTCTACCGGACGCTCGGCTCCTCCGTCGTCCTGCCGAAGCACCATCACTGCGACATCGTCTCCGCGAAGGAGTCGCAGCGGCTCGCGCTGGTCGTCGACCATATCAGCATCGAACGGAACGATATTCGTTCGCTGCGGTGCACCGTGTCGGACAAGAAGATTTGTTTCGCCCGGTACCGGCCGTTCCCGTTCTGGAAAAGGGTGCGCGACGCCTTCCTTGCCGAGCCGTAAGCGGGGGGAGCGGGAGGATACGGGCGCTCGCTGGATCGAAACAGGTCTTGCAACAGCAACAGCCGGGGCGTCACCCGGCTGTTTTCATGTCTGCCTTGCGAAATATTCGTTCAATATCCGGAGAAAAACGTTCGGAAACGCGAGCGACGCCATATCCCCGGGACCGATCCACAGCCAGCCGTCCGGCAGATCGTCCGCGTCCGTCGGCCCGCCGTAGGAGGCGCCGGCTTCGGCGGCAATCCCGGCGGCATTGCCATCGGCATTGCCATCGGCATTGCCGGCGGCGACCTCGACGGCGATCCTGGCGGCGGCTCCGGAAGCCGCGCCGGCAACGGCGCCGGCAGCGGGCTCCGCGGACGCGGACGCATCCCGCCCGCCATCCAGGAAAAATCCGAATTCGGCGAGATACACGTCCACCTTCCACCGGATATGGCTGAAGATATGCTCCTCTTCCGTCCAGAGCCGCACGGGGCGGACGAGCAGCCCCGCTTCCTCAGCGAGCCCGCGGCTCAGCGCGTCGAACCGGCCGGCGACAGCCGCCGCTTCCGGCACTCCGGCTCCCGCCGCGTCCGGCGCGTCCGGCGCGAGCACATGCGGCAGCTCCCACATGCGAGCGAGCAGCCCGCTGTCCGGCCGCCGCCGGACGAGCACCTTGCCCGCGCGCACGCCGCTCCCCTCGACGAGCGCCGCCAGCCGCGTCTCCGGCCGCGGCGGCTTCGCCTTCGACTTCACGGGCAGCTCCCGCTCCCGTCCCGCCGCCCGGCCGGCGCAAGCGTCACGCACCGGGCAGAGCAGGCAGCCCGGCGACTTCGGCGTGCAGACGAGCGCGCCGAGCTCCATGACCGCCTGATTGAAATCGCCGGCCCGGCCCGCGGGGATGATCGACGCCGCCAGCCGCTCGATCTTGACGCGGGCGGACGGCTTCGCCACATCGTCCTCCAGCAGGAAATACCGCGACAGCACCCGCATGACGTTGCCGTCCACCGCCGGCTCCGGCCGGTCAAAGGCGATGCTCAGAATCGCGCCGGCCGTGTAGGGGCCGACGCCTTTCAACGACGAGACCGCCGCCTTGTCGTCCGGAATGATTCCGCCGTACCGCTCAACCACCTGCCGCGCCCCCGCCTGCAGATTGCGCGCCCGCGAGTAGTAGCCGAGGCCTTCCCAGCATTTCAGCACTTCTTCTTCCGGCGCTTCCGCCAGATGCCGCACCGTCGGAAACCGCTCCATGAACCGCTCGTAGTACGGGATCACCGTATCGACCCGCGTCTGCTGCAGCATCACTTCCGACACCCAGATGCGGTAGGGGTCCCGGTCCCGCCGCCACGGCAGATCGCGCTTGTTCGCGTCGTACCAGTCCAGCAGCTCCGCGGCGAAATAATCGGCGGCCGTCTCATGCTTCTCCCGGCCCATGCCCGTCTCCTCCCGTGCGCGTTGCCGCAATCTTGCCGTACGCCGGCTCCTCGGCCTCCGGCGCGTCCTGGTCCGGCCGCTCCTTGCGTTCGCCATACAGCTTGCGGTAGCGCGTCGGCGATATGCCCGTGTGCTGTTTGAACAGCCGGGACAAATAATGATTCTGCATCCCGACGGAAGCGGCGATATCGGAGATATGGATGTCGGTCTGCTGAAGCAGCTTCTTCACCTTTTCCACCCGCTGCATGTTGACGTACTGGATGGGCGGGCANCCGATCAAATTTTTGAACAGGCTGATGAAATAGTTCGGATGCAGATANGCGATNTTCGCCAGNTCCTCAAGCGTCAGGTTGTCCGCCAGATGCTGGTCGATGTAGTCCAGCACCTTCCCCAGCTTGACGTACANNTCGATGTTGGCGAAAGCTCCCTCGTCCACCTGGCATTGTTCGAGGAAGCAGGCAAGCACTTCGTACAGCGCGGCTTTCGACCGCAACACGCTCGTGATGGACGAATCGTTGAACGCGTCGACCATCGCTTCGAACAGCCGGAGGATGTCGATGCGCCCGCCCAAGTCGACGCACACCGGCAGCTTCAGCATGTCGAACAGCTCGGCATCGCCGAGATTGGCTTCGAATTGGACCCAGTAGGCCTCGAGCGGCTCCGTCCCCGACACGCCGCAAATCTGCTCGATTCCGGCGGGCAGCAGGGAAAGACAGCCTGCCCGGGTGCTGTATCGCTTTCCGTTCACCTCAACCCAGCCCGTGCCTTTGATGATATAGACGAGCCGGAAACCGTGAGGCCGCGAACGCCCCATGCCGAAACCGGGAGCGAAGGAACTCCATGCGGCCAACGTCACTTCTGCGTTCAGTCTTCTCAAATGCTGCTCGAGTATGATCCGGTAAACTCGTTCCATAGTCGCTCCCTGAATTTCAGGATTGTCCGTGCGCCCGGGTTCTTCAAGGACGTTCGGCTACGGCGAACGCCGATGCGAAACCTCGTTCATGGGTGATGGTCACGTGGATGCGGGTCGCCGTCGGGTCAAGGCCGAGCCGTTCCCAAGCCCGCGCGGACAGGCGGCAGGTCGGTTTTCCCAGCCGGTCGGGCAGCACGAGGATATCGTGAAAACAAACCGCCGCCCCGATCCCGCAGCCGAGCGCTTTTGACACCGCTTCCTTCACCGCGAAACGTCCGGCCGCGTATTCCGCAAGCCTCCTGCCTTCGGCCGGCGCCAGAGCGATCTCTTCTTCCGTCAGAATGCGCCGGATGAACGGCTCCGCCATACGGCCCAGCATAATCCGTTCAATCCGCGAGATCTCCACCAGGTCATGTCCGATGCCGATGATCAAGCAAGCCGCCTCCACTCCTTCGTCCATGGCGCAACNGTTGAATGGTGTTCATTCTATTATATCAGTTCTCCCGGCAAAAAAGCGAAGTCGTATTGGGCGAAGTAATCCGATCGGTCTTCGGAGAACGATACGGGGAGCTTGCGGCCGCGGACTTTCCGGCGCCGTCCCTGGCAAAACTTCCGGAGAACAGTTCAAGGCCTCTCCCTGGGGAGAGGCCTTGATTGTTGCGATCTGCCACCGCGGCCGATCACATCATGTCCATGTTCGGCATGCCGGCCGGAGCGGCTTTCTCTTTCTCCGGCTTGTCGGCGACGACCGCTTCGGTCGTCAGGAACATGGCCGCGACCGAAGCCGCGTTTTGCAGCGCGGAACGGGTCACTTTCGCCGGGTCGACGATGCCGGCTTCGAACATGTTGACGAATTCGTCCGTCGCCGCGTTGTAGCCGATGCCGACCGGCTCCTTCTTCAGCCGTTCGACGATGACGGAGCCTTCCTTGCCGGCGTTCGCCGCGATCGTGCGCACCGGCTCTTCGAGCGCGCGCAGCACGATGTTGATGCCCGTCTGTTCGTCGCCGTCCGCTTTCAGCGCGGCAACCGCGTTGTACACGTTGATCAGCGCCGTGCCGCCGCCGGATACGATGCCTTCTTCAACCGCGGCGCGCGTCGAGTTCAGCGCGTCTTCGATGCGCAGCTTGCGCTCTTTCAGCTCCGTCTCGGTAGCGGCGCCAACCTTGATGACCGCTACGCCGCCGGACAACTTCGCGAGGCGCTCTTGCAGCTTCTCGCGGTCGAAGTCGGACGTCGTTTCTTCGAGTTGGGCCTTGATTTGCGCGATGCGGGCGTCGATGTCCTTCTTCTCGCCGGCGCCGTCCACGATGATCGTGTTTTCTTTCGACACGCGGACTTGGCGCGCTCTGCCGAGTTGATCCAGCGTCGCCGATTTCAGGTCGAGGCCGAGCTCTTCCGTGATGACCTGGCCGCCCGTGAGCGCCGCGATGTCGCCCAGCATGGCCTTGCGGCGGTCACCGAAGCCCGGAGCCTTGACCGCGACGCAGGTGAACGTGCCGCGCAGCTTGTTGACGACGAGCGTCGCTTGCGCTTCGCCTTCCACGTCTTCCGCGATGATGAGCAGCGGTTTGCTCGTTTGCACGACTTTCTCGAGGATCGGCAGAATTTCCTGGATGCTCGAGATCTTCTTGTCGGTGATCAGGATGAGCGGATTGTCGAGCACGGCTTCCATCTTGTCCGTGTCCGTCACCATGTAAGCGGACGTGTAGCCGCGGTCGAACTGCATCCCTTCGACAACTTCCAGTTCCGTCTGGATGCCCTTCGATTCTTCAACCGTCACGACGCCGTCGTTGCCGACCTTCTCCATCGCGTCGGCGATCAGTTGGCCGAGCTCTTCGTCAGCCGCGGAGATGGCCGCAACTTGCGCGATCGATTGACGGCCTTCGATCGGCTTCGCGATCTTCTTCAGCTCTTCGACTGCCGTCTTGACCGCTTTCTCGATGCCGCGGCGGATGANCATCGGNTTNGCGCCGGCCGTCACGTTNTTCAGACCTTCGCGGATCATCGCCTGGGCGAGAACGGTAGCCGTCGTCGTGCCGTCACCGGCCACGTCGTTCGTCTTCGTGGCGACTTCCTTCACCAGTTGGGCGCCCATGTTCTCGAACGGATCTTCGAGCTCGATTTCTTTCGCGATCGAGACGCCGTCATTCGTGATCAGCGGGCTGCCGAATTTCTTCTCGAGCACGACGTTGCGGCCCTTCGGACCCAGCGTCACTTTTACGGCGTTGGCGAGCGCGTCCACACCGCGAAGCATCGCGCGGCGCGCGTCTTCACCGAAAATGATCTCTTTGGCCATAATGCGTGATTACCTCCTTGAACCGTTCAGAATCGGCATTGTGTACGATGCGCAAGCATCCGGTCAGCGGATCGAAATCCGTCTGTATATGCGCGCTTCATTCCGGGCGATCGGAATTACTCGATGATCGCGTGGATGTCGCTTTCTTTCATGATCAGGTATTCTTTGCCATCATATTTGATTTCCGTGCCGGCGTACTTCGAGAACAGCACGCGGTCCCCGACTTTCACTTCGGGCGCGACATGCACGCCGTCTTTGTAGGTCCCCTTGCCGACGGCGACGACTTTGCCTTCCTGCGGCTTCTCTTTCGCCGTGTCGGGCAGCACGATGCCGCTCGCAGTCGTCTCTTCTCTTGCGATCGGTTCGACCAGTACGCGGTCACCCAAAGGTTTGATCATGTAAGATGAGCCTCCTTCGTCATGAAAGATATGCTGCTAAGTTAGCACTCGACATGCGCAAGTGCTAACAACCAACTCTTATAATACTCAAGTTGATATGGCAATGCAAGGGGAGAACCATCGTCCGAAGCGCAAAAATTTCAGATTTCGTCTGCCCGGACAACGCCTTCCCGGCGCCGCATCCTGCGGTGCACGGACGACGCCATGAAGACGCTGAATTCATAGAGCAGAATGAGCGGCAGCGCGACGAGCAGGTCCGAGACGAAATCCGGCGGCGTCACGAGCACGCCGACGAAGATGAGCCCGAAATAGGCGTACCGGCGCATCTTGCGCAGCCGCAGCGGGTTCAGAATGCCGATCCGCGTCAGGAACATGACGAGAAGTCGGCAGTTCGAAGAGCAGCGAGATCGGCACGATGATGTTGAACATGAACGAGAAATATTGCGCGATCCCGTAGGTCTCCTCGAGGCCGAGCCGTTGCGAGACATGGGTGGTGAAATCGAAGGCGAGCGGGAAGACGACGAAATAGGAAAAAGCAAGCCCGGCCGCCAGCATGACGAACGCAAGCGGGACATAGCCCAGCGCCGCCTTCCGCTCGCGGGCCTTAAGGCCGGGACTGACGAACGCCCACAATTGATGGAAAGCGAACGGCAGCGCGATCAGCAGCGCGATCACGAAAGCGATCTTCATGTACATGCCGATGCCGTCCCACAGCGAAAACACGTGCAGCGAGGCCAGCTTGTTGGCCGGCTCGACGCTCATCAGATAGCCGTAGACCGGATCGGCCGCAAGCAACCCCAGGACAAGTCCCGCGACAAAGACCGCCAAAACGTACAGCAGCCTGCGCCGGAGCTCGCCGATATGCTCAAGCAGATGCATCCGTTTCCCATCGTCCGGCTCCGCGCTTCCGTCTTCGCCCGCTGGCCGAACGCCGTGATCCGCCAATGCCTGTCCTCCTCCTTCGGGTGTGCTTGTAATGCCGTCAATCATGAATAGCCAGCCATCGGGACGAGCCCCGCTACGCCGCTACCCGTGTGCCGCCGCGCGCCCGTTGCCGAAAACAGACCGCCCTTCCGCACAGGGTTGCCGCTTTGCAAACGTTGACCATTCAACCCCGCATCATCTTCCACAAACAAAAACGACCGGCGCCTTCCTTTCCGGGAGGCGAGCCTGTCTGTCGGTGGAAGAAGCACGACTTGTAAATACTTGTCTTTCAAAGAAAAACGGCTGTCGCCGGCCTCGCGGGCGGGCGCATCCGTTTCGCGCAAAAATGNCAATCCGATGACAAGCGGGAAACTTGCCGGTTATTCCGGAAGCCGCCTCTTGTCCGCCGAATCCTGATTCTCCTGGCGTCCGCCNTCCAGGCGGCCCTTGCTGTCATCGCGCTCGACGTCGTCCACGATCTCGCGCGCGCCCATCTTGAATTCGCGCAGCGTCCGGCCGAACGCCCTCCCGAGCTCGGGCAGCTTGCTCGGACCGAAGAGCAGCAGCGCGACGATGACGAGCAGGATGAACCCCGTCACTCCGATACCTGACATATGGCCTCCGTAACCTCCTTCAAGCCGCGTTCCGTCCGCTCCTCAAGCGGACCCGGCGGGGCTGAATGTGCGCATGTTCCGGCGCNCCCGACCAGCGCCGGTCTATCCGTGACGCAATCCTCCGTAGCCCATGCCGGCGATCTCTTCCCGCGTGATCCGGTCTCCGGCGAGAATGCGCGGCAGCAGGACGTCGAATGATGTGTATGGATCGTGCATGACGCAGCCGGGACAAACCGAGGATCGGGATATCCCCCAGGTAGCCGACGAGCAGCATGGAACCCGGCAGCATCGGCGTGCCGTAGCTGACGATGTCCGCCCCGGCTTCCCGGATCGCCCCGGGCGTCCGGTCGTCCGGGTCGACGGACATGCCTCCGGTTACCAATATCATATCATACCCGCGCTCGAGCAAATAGTGAATCTCCGTGACAATTCTTTGTCGATCGTCCGGCGCGAAGCGCTGCTCGGCGACCGTGGAGCCGAGCTCCTCGAGCTTGGCGCGGACGACCGGACCGAACTTGTCCCGGATGCGGCCGCTGTACACTTCGCCGCCGGTCACGAGCAGACCGGCGCGGACCGCGCGAAGCGGCCGCACGGCGAGCGGCGCGCCTCCGTGCCGCGCCCGCCAGTCCGCGGCCAGCGCCTCGGCTTCCGCGATCTTCCGCTCCGGCACGATGAGCGGAATGGCGCGCACCGCCGCGATCGCGCCGCCGGGCTTCAGGACCTGGTGGCGCCGCACCGTCGCGAGCGCGATGTCGCCGATCCGGTTCACGCTGCGCACGAAATCCTCGTCGACCGCGGCGAGGCCGGGGCGTTCGGCCTTCAGCGCCACCTTGCCTTCGCTCGGCTCGCCGTACACGATGCCGTCGCCGGCCAGCGCCGCGGCGAGCCGCAGCGCGGCGTCGTCCTCGTGCAGATCGCCCTCGCCGAGCTCCAGCACGTAAATGTGNGCCTTGCCGATGTCCAGCAGCTTCGGAATGTCTTCTTCGGTCACCACATGCCCTTTCCGGAACAGGCGGCCCTTGAACCGCCCGGGAATGATCTGCGTCAAATCATGGGCGAGCGCAAGGCCCACCGCTTCCTCCACCGGCACTTCGCGCAGTCTCGTCTTCATGCTCCGCCTCCGATCAGCCGTGTTCCGTTTCCCGGCCGGACAGAATCGCCAGCGCGTGCGGCAGTTGGTCGATGATCGCCATCAGGCTCTCCTGCACGCCCTTCGGGCTGCCCGGCAGATTGATGATCAGCGTGCGGCCCCGGATGCCGGCGATGCCGCGCGACAGCATCGCCGCGCGGGTTCTGGAGATCGCCCCGGCCCGCATCGCCTCCGCGATGCCCGGCACCTTCCGCTCGATGACGCGCTCCGTCGCTTCCGGCGTCACATCGCGCGGGCCGAGCCCGGTGCCGCCCGTCGTCACGATCAGATCCGGGCGGTAATATTCGGTCATTTCAATCAGCGCGGCCGTAATCTCATCCTGGTCGTCCGGCACGATGCGGTATTCGACGATCTCGCCGCCGATTTCTTCTTCCATCAATTCGCGGATCACCTGTGCGCTCGTATCTTCCCGCTCTCCCGCGGCTCCCTTGTCGCTCGCCGTCAGAATCGCAACCTTCCAACGCATCCGTTTCCCCTCCCCGTCAAGGAAAAAAAACGACAGCCAAGCAAAAACCGATGACAAGCGCGAAACCGACAACCGCTTTTTTCCGTCAGCCCCGCGAATGCTCACGCCTCTCGGCCGGTCTTGCGTAATCGCCGCTCTTGCCTCCCGTCTTTCGGATGAGCCGCGTCGGGCCGATCTCCATGTCCTTCTGCAACGCCTTGCACATATCGTATACGGTCAGCGCAGCCGCCGATACCGCGGTGAGCGCCTCCATCTCGACGCCGGTCTTGCCGGTCGTCTTCACGGTCGCTTCGATGACCAGACGATCGACGCCGTCTTCGCGGAATCGAATATCGATGCCGGTAAGCGGCAGCGGGTGGCACATCGGAATCCATTCGGACGTCCGCTTCGCCGCCATGATGCCCGCCACCTGCGCGACGGCCAGCACGTCGCCTTTGCCGACCCGGCCGGAGCGGATCGCCTCAAGCGTCTCCGGCCGCATCGCGACGGACGTCTCGGCGACCGCCGTACGCGCCGTCACGTCCTTGTCCGTCACATCGACCATCCGCGCCCGTCCCTGTTCATTGAAATGCGTCAGCATCCCGTCCGCCATCCGAACTTCCTCCCTGCCGCGCCGGCACCGTATAAACGCCTTCTTCCGTAATATAGCCGTCAAGCCGGACATCGTGCGGTTCGGCCGGCACCTCGGGCACGATCTGCAGCCCGAAGGCGAGCCCCATCCATCGCGCCGCGCCGCCTCCGGCTCGCATCCGCGCGGCGAACCGGTCGTAATAGCCGCCGCCGTAACCGAGCCTGCATCCGTCCGGCGCGAAGGCGAGGCCCGGAACGAAGACGGCCCCGATCGCCCGATCGTCCCGCCATCGCTCCGCGCGCGCCGGATCCGGTTCCGGCACGCCGTATGCGCCCGGCCGGAGCTCATCGAACCCCCGCACCCGGTACAGTTCGAGCGACCGCTCCGCCGTGTCGCAGACGGGCAGCAGAACGGCCAGTCCGCCATGCCAGCCCCATTCGAGCAGCGGCCGCGTGTCGAGCTCCGAGCGGAACGAGGCGTAGGCGAGGAATGCGTCCGCCCCATGCTCCCGCAACCACGCGGCGGCATGGCGGCACGCCCGTTCGGACAGCCGCAGCCGCTCGGATTCCGAAAGACCGTCCCGCCGCGCGGCCATCTCCCGCCGAAGCGCCGCCTTGCCGGCATGCCGGCTGCCGGATTTCACGAATGACAACCGCCTTTCCCGTCATGTTGCGGTAATCCTGTCATCAGTTTACCATTCCGCCGCGCGATTCGCCAATGGCGCGGCGCGCATGAAATCGCCGCGGCGCGTGATACTATGCTTATCTTTTCCCGGCCGCGCCGCGCGGAGCGGCGCAAGCCGGAATGCTGAGGCGGTGACTGCGAATGGCCCGGAAAAACAAGCGGACAACCAGACGTTTTGCGGCCGGCATCCTGCTTGCATCGGCAGGCATCGGCATTGTCGCCCTCTTGCTGTATACGCATCCCACTTACATTTACATACCGGAGCGGGACAAGATCCTGAACCCGGACCGGAACGAGTCGACCATCCGCGCGGCCGAGTCCGCGGACGGTCCGGAACGGATGGACGAAGAGACGCTCGAGCTCGGCAGGCGGGCGTTCTACGGCGAGACGTTCGGCAACGAGCATTTTCTCATGGGATATCATGGGGCTGCTGGACGGTCCGCTCACCGCGAAGGGCATCTTTGAGGCGGCGGCCGCGCTGAAAGGCGAGGGCACGACCAATCTGCGGGTGAAAGCGGAGAAGGACGCCGTCGTCGGTGGAAAAACGATCCGCAAGGGCGACCTCATCGACACCGGACTCGATGTCGCGAAAGGTTCGTATGTGCCGCTGGGTCTGAAAGTCTCGCTGGACAAGGGCAAACTCCGGGTCGGCGTCGGCTGCATTGCCTGCCACGCCGTCTACGATCCGAAGAGCGGCAAAGTCGTCGAAGGCCCGCCGAACACCGATCTGAACGTCGGCGCCATCGTCGCCATGTCGACCAATTCGGCCGCGTTTTTCACCCACACGGGCGTGACGACGGAGCAGATCCGGGGGCTCATCCGCTTCAAGGAACAGGCCAAAAGCTGGGTAACGGACAGCGAAGGCAAGCGCATTCCGCTGCCCGATCCGGACGAGCTCGAACGGCTGGTCGACGAGGAGCTGATGAAATGGCCGCCGGGTTCCATTGATACCAGCATCGACATGGTGAACAACCCGGTCCACGATTCCCGATTCGTTCACGCTCGGCGACCACCCGTACAACTGGAACGGCACCGCGTTCGCCGGTCCGTTCAAGGGGCTGATGGTGTTCTCCGGCGTCCCGAACGCGCAGAACATGGACGCGCTGGCGCAGGTCGGGCTCAGCAAGCCGATTTTCGGGCTCGACAAGGAAGTCTACATGGGCATCCTGCTGCAGCGGGCGCAATCGTCCAAATACCGCTACGATCCGGCCAAGGGCGGCAAGCCGTCCGAACAATTCGCCGCCGTCGACCCGACGCCGGACTCGCCGGGCATCATCCAGTCGGTGTCGTCGCCCGCGCATCCGCGTTCGTCCGTCGTTTCGTCTTCGGGCGTCCTGTCGTCCAAACCCGGACATCCGATCAACCGGCATACGCTGGCGGTGTCCGCCTATCAGAATACGCTCAAGCCGCCGCGCTCGCACCTGAAACGGAACGCGACGATGGCGGCCGAGGGCGAAGCGGTGTTCCGCCGGGCGGGGTGCATCACCTGCCACGCCGGCCCGTACCTGACGAACAACCGGATCGTCGCGGCCGACGTCATCGGCACGAACCCGTCGCGCGCCCGGTCGTTCNNGAAGANGGAGNNGTTCTGGGGNCCGCCGCTCATGTACNANTANGANACGCCCGTGCCGCTGCCCGNNAAGCCGAAGCTGCACAAGATCTCGCTGAACGGCATGTCCGAAGANNAGATCAGGCTGGCTTTCGCGCACGGCGGCTCGCCGGGCGGTTACAAGACGCCGAGCCTGTACGGTCTGTACTGGTCGGCTCCGTACCTGCACGACGGCGGCGTCGCGGCCGGACCCGAGCCGGGGCAGTACGGCATCCCCGGAACGTTCAAGGCCGGCATCTTGCCGGATCCGGCCGAAAGCCTGCGCGCGCTGGTCGACAAGCGGCTGCGCGAGCTGGTCGTCAAGGCGAACCGCGCCGACAAGGGCTTGCGCGATGCGAATGTCGACGGAACGGGCCACGACTATTGGGTCGATGAGACGACCGGCTTCACCCGCCGGGAGCAGGATGCGCTCATTCACTACTTGCTGACGCTGCACGACAAGGACCAGTAGACCGCGGCCTTGAGGCAGCAGGTTCCGCTCCGCGCCGGAATCATGTACACTGTTCTGTGTGGCCGCGTTGGCCGCGGCGCAGAGAACGGCCTGCATGGGAGAAGGCTGCGGAGGATGGACATGCTGCTGCAACTATCGGGAATTTCGAAAAGTTTCGGCGCCACACCGGTGCTGTCCAATATTTCGTTTCACGTGCTGGAGCGCGAGCGGATCGGCATCGTCGGCGTGAACGGCGCGGGCAAGTCGACGCTGCTCGCGATCATCGCCGGCGAGCTGTCGCCGGACGCCGGCACGATCAGCAGGCGCAAGGGCATGCGGATCGGCTATCTGGCCCAGAACAGCGGGCTGATGTCCCACCGGACGATCGAAGCGGAAATGCGCGCCGTGTTCGCGGATGTGCTGGAGATGGAGCGGGAGCTNCGGGANATGGANGTCCGCATCGCCGATCCGAACGAGATGGAGAACGAAAGCCGCTACGAAGAGCTGCTCGCCCGGTACGCGGCGCTGTCCGATACGTTCCGCGAGCGCGGCGGGTTCGGGATCGACACCCGGATCCGCAGCGTCCTGCACGGGATGGGCTTCGGCCAGTACCCGCCGGATACGCCGATCGCTTCGCTCAGCGGCGGGCAGAAGACGCGGCTCGCGCTGGCGCGCATCCTGCTGCAGGCGCCCGATCTGCTCATCCTGGACGAGCCGACGAACCATCTCGACATCGAGACGCTTTCCTGGCTTGAAGACTACCTGCGCGGGTATCCGGGCGCCATTCTCGCCGTGTCCCACGACCGCTATTTCCTCGATGCGCTGGCGGGCGGCATCATCGAGATCGAGCGGCACGCCGCGAGGCGGTATACCGGCAACTACAGCCGCTACATCGACCTGAAGGCCGCCGAATACGAGTCCGCCCTCAAAGCGTACGAGAAACAGCAGGACGAGATCGCGCGGATGGAAGATTTCATCCGGCGCAACATCGTCCGCGCGTCGACGACGAAACGGGCGCAGAGCCGGCGCAAGATGCTCGAGCGCATGGAGCGGCTCGAGCGGCCGGCCGGGGAGGTGAAGCGGGCGTCGTTCGCGTTCGAGATCGACCGTCAGACGGGCGCGGACGTGCTGGACGTGCGGAACCTGTCGGTCCGGTTCGAGGGCAGCGACCGTCCGCTGTTTCGCAACGTTTCGTTCCGGCTGCAGCGCGGCGAGACCGTCGCCATCGCCGGCCCGAACGGCATCGGCAAGTCGACGCTGCTGAAGGCGCTGCTCGGCCGGATCCCGGTGGAGGGGGGCACGGTCCGGTTCGGCGCCAACGTGAAAATCGGCTACTACGATCAGGAACAGTCGCAGCTCCATCCCGACAACACCGTGCTCGACGAAGTGTGGAACGCTTTTCCCCATCTGGAGGAAGTGCGCATCCGCACCGTGCTCGGCAACTTCCTGTTCAGCGGCGACGACGTGCAGAAGAAAATCTCGTCGCTGAGCGGCGGCGAGAAGGCGCGGGTGGCGCTGGCGAAACTGATGCTCGAGCGGGCGAACGTGCTTGTCCTGGACGAGCCGACGAACCATCTGGACCTGTACAGCAAGGAAGTGCTCGAAACGGCGCTCGTCGATTTCGAAGGGACGCTGCTGTTCATTTCGCACGACCGTTATTTTCTGAACAAGATGGCGGAGCGCATCATCGAGCTTACGCCGGACGGCGTGCGGGTCTGGCTGGGCAACTACGACGACATGCAGGAGAAAAAGCGCGAGCAGGAGGAGCTGCGGCTCATTGGCGAGACGGCGGAACGGGCAGCGAGGCGGGCGACGGAGCGGATCGGAGGCGGATCGGCGGAAGCCTTCCCGGGCCGCGGCGGCGGGGCGGCGGAACGGACAGCGGGGCGGGCGACGGAGCGGATCGGAGGCGGATCGGCGGAAGCCTTCCCGGGCCGCGGCGGCGGGGCGGCGGAACGGACAGCGGGGCGGGCGACGGAGCGGATCGGAGGCGGATCGGCGGAAGCCTTCCCGGG
>Ga0065720_1003933_pt1 | contig 15365 bp, 15 predicted proteins | sample Thericmetagenome_FD_59107 | JGI IMG/M metagenome (GOLD analysis project Ga0065720, IMG submission 59107) | Thermophilic microbial communities from the Joint Bioenergy Institute, California, USA of rice/straw/compost enrichment - eDNA_2 v2... | ecosystem: Engineered > Solid waste > Grass >... | reverse complement strand
GGACGCGGATGCGGCGGGCACGGGCCTCGGCGTGCCCAGCGCCTCGATGAGCTCGCCGGTGAGCGCTCCGCCCTCGACCTCGTCGTCCGCCCGCAGCGGCCGCCCGGTGTCCGGGACGCGCCGGTTGCCGGAGCACAGGCCCGTGCTGAGGCGGCCGTCGTCCGCCTTGGCGAGCACGAGGTACCGCCCGCCGCGTTCGAACCGATAGCCGCAGGCCGCCGACGTGGCCGGGGTGACGACCTCGAACTCGGCGTCGGCCCGCCCCTTGTAGACGTGGTCGGCCCGCAGCACGATGGTCACGAGGCCGTCACCGGCGGGCCCGGGCCGCACGCTCTCCGCCGTGCCGAGGAACACCGCGTCCGCCTGCCCGACCTGCGCTTCCGGGGCGGCCAGGGCACACGAGCAGGCGACCGCCGTACCGGCCGGGATCGCCACGAAGGCAGGCAGCAGTCCGAGGACCGCGAACACGCGCGCAATCACCTCGTCATCACATAACGCCCCACCTGATCGGCGCAACCGGGTGCCGCGGGTCCGCCTTGCCCGGCGGGACCCGGCGGGCGACGATCGGACGAGGGGCGGCGGGGGAACGCGGCAGGAGAACGGCGAACGATCGGGAGCGCGGCGTGCGGGGTGCGGGCAAGGTCCTCTATGTCATCGTCTGTGCGGCGGCCCCCGCGGGCGGGGTGGGCCGGCTCGTCCACCTGGCGCAGCAGGAGGGCTGGACGGTGCAGATCGTCGCCACCCCCTCCGCCCTCGACTTCATCGACGTCCCCGCGCTGGAGCGGCAGACCGGCCGGCCGGTGCGCAGCCGTTACCGCAAGCCGAGCGAGCCGAAGCCGCCCCGGGCCGACGCGATCGTCGTCGCCCCCGCCACGTACAACACCGTGAACAAGTTCGCCCAGGGCATCGCCGACACCTACGCCCTCGGCCTGCTCGCGGAGGCCCCGGGCCTCGGCATCCCCGTCGTGGTGCTGCCCTTCGTCAACAGCGGCCTCGCCTCCCGCGTCCCGTTCCGCCAGGCCGTGCGGACGCTGCGCGGCGAGGGCGTCCGCGTCGTCCTCGGCCCCGGCGAGTTCGAGCCCCATCCGCCGGACGCCGGGCCCGAGGCGATCGCCGCCTACCCCTGGCACCTCGCGCTGGCGAACCTTCCGGTCTGATCGGCCCCGCCCGGCCGGGCGGCCGCCGCGCCCCGCCGCCGGTCGGCCTCGCGGCGTACCGCGTCGAAGAGCCGGGCGAGCTCCACCGCGTCCTCGCCGGCGTGGTGGGTGTGCGGGAGGTCGGTGAGGCCGAGGGCGTGCTTGATCCTGCCCTTGCGGGTGGCGACCCACTCGCCGCCGTTCAGGCCCATCCAGTAGCCGCGCAGGTCGATGCCGGAGCCGGTGGCGCCGAACGGGCTGGAGCCGGTGAAGCGCATGAAGTACCAGTGCACGAACATGCCGTCCCAGACGGCGGGGGCGGCGAGGAAGACCGGGCGGCCGATCCGGCGCAGGCCGTTCACCCAGCGGGCGGCGGCGCGCATCGCCTCCTCGGCGGGCGGCGCCTCGCGGCGGAGGCGGTCCCGGTCGAGGCCGGAGACGGCGAGGGCCGCGGGGACGAAGTCGTCGGAGATGGGGCGGATCTCGGTGTAGAAGGTGAGGCCGGGGTGCCCGGCGACGGCCATGCCGAGCGAGAGCATGCTGTACGGCCCCGGGATGGGCCCGTCCGCCTCCACGTCGACGGCCACATACAGCTCTGGCAGATCCGGCATGTCCGTGACTGTAGGGGGAGTGGTACGCCGGGTGCGATCCATTAACGATGGGTATGTGCATGATCACACACCACCGTTTGGTTGGAGAGATTAGTGATTATCTGCCTCAGATGTGATTCTTGGTACCTGTTTCGATAGCGTTGAACGGTGACTTCGAGCCCTTCCCGCACCCCGGCATGACCATGATCACGGTCACCCCGGCCCGGCGCCGGCGCATCCTCGTCACGCTGGGCGCCCTCTCCGCGGTCGGCCCGCTCTCGCTCGACCTCTACCTGCCGGTGCTGCCCGAGCTCGCCGCCGACCTCGGCACCACCGACGCGCTCGGCCAGCTCACCATCTCGCTGTGCATGGTCGGCCTCGCCGTCGGGCAGCTGTTCGCCGGGCCGCTCAGCGACCGCACCGGCCGCCGCGTCCCCCTGCTCACCGGCGCCGTGCTCTACGCGGCCGCCTCCGTGCTGTGCGCCCTCGCCCCCACCATCTGGGCGCTCATCGCCCTGCGCCTGCTGCAGGGCCTCGCCGGCGCGGCCGCGCTGGTGATCGCCCGGGCGATCGTGCGCGACCTGTTCGAGGGCACCGAGGCCGCCCGCGTCTTCTCCGTCATGGTGCTCGTCACCGGCCTCGCCCCGATCCTCGCCCCGCTCGCCGGCGGGCAGATCGCCCGCTTCACCGACTGGCGGGGACAGTTCGCCGTGCTCGCCGTCATCGGCGCGCTGCTCGCCGCCGCGGCGGCCACCCTCCCCGAGACGCTGCCCCCGGCGCGCCGCCACGACGGCGGCCTGCGCACCGCCCTCCGGCACTACGGCGCGCTCGCCAGGGACCGGTGGTTCCTCGGGCACGCGCTCGTGCTCTCGCTCAGCGGCTGCTCCCTCTTCGCCTACATCTCGTTCAGCTCGTTCGTGCTGCAGAGCACGTACGCGATGAGCCAGCAGGTCTTCTCGTACGTGTTCGCGGTCAACGCGCTCGGCCTCATGCTCGCCGGCAACCTCAACGGGCTGGCGCTGCGCCGGTTCACCCCGCGCCGCATGCTCGCCTCCGGCGTCTGCTACGCCCTCACCGGCGCGGGCCTCGCGGTCGCCGCCGTGCTGCTCGGCTGGGGGCCGGCCGGCCTGCTGCCGGGGATCTTCGCCGCCGTCTCCGGCATGGGCCTGATCATGCCGAACGCGACCGCGCTGGCGATGGAGCCGCACGCCGCCCGGGCCGGCACCGCGTCCGCGGTCCTCGGCATGCTGCAGTTCTTCACCGGGGCGACCGTGCCGCCGCTCGCCGCCCTCGGTGGGGCCACCGCGACTGCCATGACCTGGACCATGCTGGGCTCGCTCGCGGTGGCCCTGCTCCTGCTGGTGCTGCTGCGGACGATCCGCCGGCCGGCCGTCACGCCGACACCAGGATGAGGTGACCGAACCCGCCGCCGTGCCGCCGGTAGAGGATCGCGCCCCGCCCGGTGAGCGCGTCGGAGTAGAAGAGGAAGGGCCGCGGCGAGGCGGCGAGCCGCTCGGCCGCCTCGTCGAGGGTGAGCGCCGGCGGCGGCTGCTCGTCGAGGGCGACCGGCAGGAACGTCTCCGGCGGCCGGGCGGCCTTCAGGCGGGCCATGCCGTACCCGTCCTCGGTGCGCCACACCGCGCTGTCGGTGCCGGTCGCCGCGTCGACGAACAGGTAGAAGTCGTAGTCGAGCAGCTCCATGTCGAAGATCGCCCGTTCCGGCGTGACCGGCTCGGGGTCGGCGTACTTGCGCCGGATCACCGCCTGGCGGCCCACCCCGGCGGGCGTCGCCGTGCGGATCGTGTGCCGGTGCCGGCCGCCGCGCAGCGACCGCCAGTCGCGCGCGGTGCGGTCGAGCCGCACCCGGAGGCGTTCCAGCAGCTCGGTGACGGCCTCCTGGATGGTGAGCCCCTCCGCCTGGGCACGGATCACACGCCCGTTCACGTTGAGGGTCGCCTCGGCGATCGGCGGGCGGTCCGGGCCGGGCTCGGCGGGCCGGGTGAGCTTCAGCCGCGCGGCGAGGACGGGCTCCCCGGCATGCCGGGCGAGTGCCGCCACCTTCTCCCGGGCGCGTGCCGCCACCGTCCGCGGCACCCTGCCGCGCGTCACGGTGTGCACCTGCTGGGCGGTGAGCGCGGCATCCGCCGTTCTGGTCATCTAAGGCCCCTCCTTCTCGCTCGCTCCACCGGCCAGCCTTCCGCCCGCTGGCGATCACCGGGCAGAGACCTTGGTCCCCCGGCGGGCGGTCCTAGGTCCCGCGGGCCGTACCAGGGAGCCGCGCCAGGGGACGGGGCGGTCCGGCCGCGGCGGACGGGCGTCCCCGGGCACCCCGGCGTGCCCGGGGACGCCCGGTGCCGGTAGTCTTCGCGGCACGAGTCGTGCGCCTGCCCGGCAGGCGCGGACAGGCATGGGCCATGGCGGCGCACATCCGTGCCGCCAGCGTACAGCTCGTGCCGAGCCTGGCCGTGGCCGGGCGTCACAGCGGCACCGGGGCTGTGTCGCCGGCTCGTCGGGCCGGTGTGGCGCAGGATCACCGCGAACTCCTCCGGGGTTCCGCCGGCGGGTCGTCCGCCGAGCCGTTCGGTGCTGAGGGTGGCGGCCCCGTGACGCGGGCGCCGATCACCGCAGGTCGGAGCGGTGTGCCGTGCTTGGTAGGTTTTCTCGGTAAAAGTTGGACACATGGACAAACGGAGGATCAGCGGGGTGGAAGTCGAGCAGACCGTGCTGCCCGGCATCGGATTGCGGCACGAGTTCACCACGCGTTCCGGGCGTCGGATCGGGGTCGTCTCACATCGGACGGGTCGCCGCGACCTGGTCATCTACGACCCAGAGGACCCGGATAAAGCAGGCGAAGTGGTCAAACTCAACGAGGAGGAGGCCGACGCGCTGGTCGAACTGCTCGGCGCCCCGCGGATCGTGCAGCGGCTCAACGCTCTGCACCGCGACGTCGAGGGGTTGGTCAGCCTGCAGCTGCCCGTCCCGTCCGGCTCGCCGTACGACGGGCGCCCGATGGGTGACGCCCGGGTGCGCACCCGGACCGGGGCCTCCATCGTCGCGGTGGTACGCCAGGGGCAGGTGTTCGCCAGCCCCGGCCCGGACTTCAGGCTCGCCGGCGGGGACATCGTCGTCGTCGTGGGCAGTCCGGAAAGCACCGCGGCGGTCGCCGACATCTTCTCCCACGGATAGACAGAAAGGCGGCGCGTGCACCATACGGCGATCCTGTTCCTGGAGTTCGGCGCGGTCCTGCTCGGCCTGGGTGTCCTCGGGGCACTCGCCCTGCGGGCCGGAATCTCCCCCATTCCCCTATATCTGATCGCCGGTCTCGCCTTCGGCACCGGCGGCATCCTCCCATTGGCGACCAGCGAGGAGTTCATCGCCACCGGTGCCGAGTTGGGCGTCATCCTGCTGCTGCTCACGCTCGGCCTGGAGTACAACGCCGACGAGCTGGTCACCAGCCTGAAGAGCAACGCCCCGTCCGGCCTCGTGGACCTGGTGCTCAACGCGGCGCCCGGGGCGATCTGCGCCCTGCTGCTCGGCTGGGGCCCGGTCGCGGCCGTGGCGATGGCGGGCGTCACCTACGCCACCTCCTCCGGCATCACCGCGAAGGTGCTGTCCGACCTGGGGTGGATCGGTAACCGCGAGACACCGGTCGTGCTGTCGCTGCTGGTCTTCGAGGACCTCACGATGGCTATCTACCTGCCGGTGCTCACCGCCCTGCTCGCCGGCGTGAGCCTGGTCACCGGCGCGATCACGGTGGCGATCGCGCTCGCCACCGTCAGCATCGTGCTGCTCGTGGCGCTGCGGTTCGGCCGGTGGATCGAGGCGTTCGTCTCCAGCCCCAACTCCGAGGTGCTGCTGCTCAAGGTGGTCGGCCTCGCGCTGCTCGTGGCCGGCATCGCGCAGGAGCTCCAGGTGTCGTCGGCGGTCGGCGCCTTCCTCGTCGGCATCGCCCTCTCGGGTGAGCTCGCCGAGGACGCCGAGGCGCTGCTCGCCCCGTTGCGCGACCTGTTCGCCGCGGTGTTCTTCGTCTTCTTCGGCCTGCAGACCGACCCCTCGAAGATCCCGCCGGTGGCGGCGGTCGCCGTGGCCCTCGCCCTGGTCAGCTTCGTCACCAAGCTGTTCACCGGGGTGATCGCGGCCCGCCGGGCCGGCATCGGCAAGGCCGGTCGCATCCGCGCCGGTATCGCGCTGGTCCCCCGAGGAGAGTTCAACATCGTCATCGCCGGTCTGGCGGTGGCCGCGGGCCAGGTGCACCCCGACCTGGGCCCGCTCGCCGCGACCTACGTGCTCGTCCTCGCCGCGTTCGGCCCGCTCGCCGCGCGTCTCATCGAGCCGCTCGTCCGGAAGATCGCGCAGCGGGCGGCCTGACCTCCGGGGCGGAGCGCCGCCAGGCCCACCCCGCGAGCGCCGCCGCCCCGGCGAGGAAGACGAGGTTGTGCGCGTACTTGGCGGTCTTGGGTACGTCGCCGAACGGCACGACGAAGAACGCCGTGATCGCATGCGCCAGCAGAGCGCCCGTCGCCACCGCGACCCGGTGACGGGCGCTCCACCGTGTCGAGCGGGCGAACACCGCCACGGCCGTCGCCCCCGCCGCGAGGATCGCGGCCGCGAGCGCGACGCCCGGCCACGTCTCCGGCGCCATGTCGAACGCCGTCGCCGCGGCGAGCGTGCCGAGGGCGGTCGCGACCGGTCCGGGCACGGCGCGCTCCCGCCCCGGGCGCCGGCGCCGGCCCAGCGTGACGGCGGCGGCGACGAGCAGGGCGGCCACGACGAGCGAGCCGATCAGCTGCGCGGCCGAGGCGTGGTCCTGCTCGGTGCGCAGATGGTCCTGGCGCACGAGCCAGGCGGCCGCCGCGTAGAGCAGGGCCGTGACGACCAGGCCCGGGGTGCGCAGCCAGGGGGCCCGCGCCGGGCGGGACCGGCCGGCCACCGCCTCGACGAGCGCGATCGGTACGGCGAAGCTCCAGATGACGTGCCCGGCGAGGAACCCCAGCGCGTCGCTCGCGCTCACGCCGAGCGGCTCGATCAGGGTGGGCAGGCGATGCTCGGCCCACCCCGCGTAGTCCTGGTAGCTCTCGCTGAACAGCGACTGGTCGATCACGCCCGCCTGCACCACGCCGAGCGCCGTGGCGAGGGCGAGGATGCCCGGCCAGGTGAGCCCGGCCCGCCGCGCCGTCTCGCGGATGAGCAGGGCGGGCGCGCCGTACAGGGGGGCGAAGATCACCAGGCCGCCGGCGAGCTCGGCCGGGTCCCCGGTGCCGGGGAGGTAGCCGACGAGGTACTCGGCGCACAGCGGGGCGAGCAGCACGAGCCCCAGGGCGAACCAGAGCCGCCGCGGGTGCCGCTCCCGGCCCGCGGCCGGTCGCGCGGCCGGCCGCCCGCCGGTCATCCGCGCACCGCCCTGGCGGCCGCGACGAGGACGCCGCCGAGCACCGCGACGGAGAGGTTGGCGTAGATCTCGTAGCCGTGCAGGGCGTCGATGCCGGGGATGACGAGCCGGTTGAAGACGTTCAGCACGATGCCCATGAACGGCTGGGCCGCGAGGTGGTCGATCGTGCCGCTGATCCCGGCCGCGATCAGGAAGAACCCGAGAAGACGCAGGAAGGACTTCACGCCGTCACGTTAGGAACGACGGCCGGGGCGGCACATCGGCCGTCGGCGTCGTCTCCGGGCGACCGAGGTATTCGGTGTGCGCCGCCGCGGCCGACGAAGGTAGCGCCGGTCCCGACCAAGGCATGGGCGCCGGGCGGGGCCCGCCGGTGACGGCCGCGGCTACCGGCCGGGCCGTGGTCAGCGGCCCGCCCGCGGCTCCGGCTCCTCCTCCCGGTACGGGCGCAGGTCGGCGCGCAGGCAGGAGCCCCGGTCGCCGGTGACGACGAGCGTGCCGCCGTGCGTGCGGGCGATGTCCCGGGCGATGGCGAGGCCGAGACCGGATCCGCCCGCGTCCCTCGCCCGCGCCTCGTCGAGGCGGGTGAACCGGTCGAAGACCGACTCGCGGTGCTCCGGCGGGATGCCGGGGCCGTCGTCGATCACCTCGACCCGGGCGGGCGGGGCCACCCGTACGGTCACCGCCGACTCGGCGTGCCGTACCGCGTTGTCGAGCAGGTTGCCGATCATGCGGGCGAGGTGCGTGCGGGAGCCGCGCACCAGCACGTCGCTGGCGACCTCCAGCCGGATGGGGACGCGCGCGTCGATCCGCCGTAGCGCCTCCTCGGTGGCGACCTGGCCGAGGTCCACCTCGTCGCACCCGGGCGGCTCCCCGGCGTCGAGGCGGGCGAGCAGGAGCAGGTCGGCGGCGAGCCGCTGGATGCGCTCCACGTCGGTGAGCGCCTCCGTGGCGAGCCGCGGGGCCTGCCGCGCGCCGAGCTCCAGGCGGGTGCGCAGCGTGGCGAGCGGGCTGCGCAGCTCGTGCGCGGCGTCGGCGACGAACCGCTTGTGCCGTTCCACGGCCCGCTCCAGCCGGTCGAGCGTGGCGTTCATGGTGCGCGCGAGGCGGGCCACCTCGTCCCGCGTCCCCGGGACGGGCACCCGCTCGTGCAGGTCGTTCGCGGTGATGCTGGCGAACTTCGCGCGGATCGCCGACACCGGCGCGAGCGCGCGGCCGAACAGGATCCAGGTCATCCCGGCGACGAGCAGCAGCAGCACGGGCACGCCGACCAGCAGCATCGGCCACAGCGCGTTCAGCGCGTCGCGCACCGGCTGGAGCGAGGCGCGCGACTGCACGGTGACGGTGCCGCGCCCGACCGGCACCTCGCCCGTCGCCGTGGCGTACCCCTCGCTCCAGCTCGGGTCGGGCGAGGGCATGATCCGGACATCCGGGTCCGTCTGCGCGGGAGGCAGCATGTCCTGGGTGATCACCACCCGGTCGCCGTCCGTGCCCATCGAGATGCTGCGCGTGGCCGCCGCGAGCCGCCGCTCGGCCTCCGCGCCGACGCTCTGCTCCAGGCTGCTGCGCAGGATGGAGACGAGCACGGCGGCGGTCACCCCGAGGGCGAGCGCGACCGTCACCGTCGCGACGATCGTCGCGCGCAGCCGTACCGAGAACCGCTTCATGATCTCCCCCGCGTCCGCTCCGGCCTCGCCCGCTTCGCCGCGTTCTTCCCGCTGTTCTCCTGCGCGTCCTCCCGCGGGTTGTCCCGGGTGTCCTCCCGGGCGGCCTGCGGCGTCCCCCGCGCCTCGAGGCGGTAGCCCGCGCCGCGCACGGTCACCAGGGACCTGCGGCCGAACGGCGCGTCGATCTTGCGGCGCAGCGCGCTGATGTACACCTCGACGATGCTCGGGTCGCCGTGGTAGGCGAAGTCCCAGGCCTGTTCCAGCAGCTCGGCCTTGGACACCACCTCGCCGGCCCGCCGGGCGAGCGCGTGCAGCACGGCGAACTCCTTCGGGGTGAGCGCGATCTCGGCCTCGCCGCGCCGGCAGCGCAGCCCGGCCGGGTCGATCACGAGGTCGTCGACGGTGATCGCGACCGGGCGTTCCCGGCCGCCGCGCCGTACCAGGGCCCGGAGCCGGGCGAGCAGCACCGCGTACGAGAACGGTTTGCACAGGTAGTCGTCGGCGCCGTTGTCGAGCGCCTCCACCTCGTCGTACTCGCCGTCCTTGGCGGTGAGCATCAGGATCGGGGTCCAGTCGCCGCCGTCGCGCAGCCGCCGGCACACCTCGTACCCGTTCAGCAACGGCAGCAGCACGTCGAGCACGATCGCGTCGTAGCGGTTCTCGCCCGCGAGCCACAGGCCGTCCCGGCCGTTGTGCGCGACGTCGACCGCGAAACCCTCCTCGGCCAGCCCGTTACGCAGCAGCTCGGCCAGCCGTTCCTCGTCCTCCACCAGCAGCACGCGCATACCACCCACCCTGCCGCAGCACGGCTGAAGCGAACCTGAAGATCACTTCGGCCGCCTTCAGGTCCGCTTCAGCCGCCCGGCGGGAGCCTGTACGCGCAACCGACCGGGGGCGCGGGAGCCGCCGGTCAGACAACGAGGAGAGCACACGCATGAAGCGACGTCCCATGGTCATCGCCGGTCTCGCCCTGGCGGCCCTGACCGTCCTCGGCGGCGCCGCCGCCTACGCGGCCGGTCCCTCACCCGACCCGGTGGCCGGGGCGAAGGCCGCGGAGAAGGTCGAGGTGCGGGACGGCAAGGTCTACCGCGACGGCGAGCAGGTCGGCACCGTCCCCGAGGGCGCGACCCGCGTGGCCGTGACGAACAAGGACGGCAGGGTCCAGGTCAGCGGCGGCAAGGCCGAGCCCGGCCGCGTCACCAAGAAGTGCCCCGCCCCCGAGGCCGAGGGGCGCGGGGTGGAGCGCACGGAGGTGAAGGACGGCAGGATCTACCGCAACGGCAGGGAGGTCGGCCGCGTCACCGGCACCGGGAAGGCGCCGCTGACCGTGGCGAACGTGGACGGCCAGATCCAGATCAACAAGGACGACGACGAGCCGCCGGCCGGTGCGCACACCACCCGCCGGGCCGGTGGGGGCAAGGGCACCGGCGGCGGCCCGGTCGTCACCTGTGTGAAGGCGCGCTGACGCCACGCCCGGGCACGGCGCCGCCCTCCCCGCCGGCGCCCTGCCCGGGCGGTACGCCGCCGGCGCGAGGTGGCGCGCCCGTGCCGGCGGCGTGTCACGTGGCCTCTGATCGGGCCTCTGATCGGGCCTCTGGTCGGGCCTCTGGTACGGCCTCACGGCGCGGCCGCGCCCGTGCCGCGGGTCACGGGTGACGCGGCCGGCCGCATCGCCGCGCCCCGGGGTGCGCTCGGCGCGACGGCCGGCACCCCGGGCGGTGTCCCCGGCCTCGGCGGGAGGCCGGGGACGATCACCCGGCCTTCACCGGGAGGTGTTCGCCCAGCCAGTCGATGACCGCCGCGGCGGCCTGGCTGACGTACGGATCCTGGTCGTACAGCTCGATGTGGTTGTGGGTCTCCACCCAGACCAGCCGCTTGGGCCCGGTGGCCGCGTCGTAGCAGGCCTGGGCGTACTCGGGCAGCAGCGCGGTGTCGCGCGTGCCGTGCACGACCAGCAGCGGGGTCGGGGCGAGCAGCCGCGCGTCGCCGAGCGCGTTGTAGACCAGGTACGGCACGAACGAGGCGACGGTGAGCTCCCGCGACCAGGTCGGGGCGTCCGCCTTGGAGGTGCGGTCGTAGTAGCTGTACGCCTCCGGGTTGGGCATCGCGGCGAGCGGCACCTCGGGGGTGAGCTCCTTGGCGATCGACGGCATGTACGCGACCTCGCCCTTGCGCTCCGCCCGCTCGACGGTCTCGATCACGGTGCGCTGGAAGGCGGCGAACCCCTCGACCCCCATGATCTTCGTGAACGTGCCGCCGACGTCGTACCCGCCCGCGACGCTCACCACGGCCGCGATCCGGCGGTCGCGCGCCCCGGCCGAGACCATGTAGCCGCCGCCCATGCACACGCCCACGCCGCCGATGCGCTCGGGGTCGATGTCGTCGCGGGAGCGCAGGTAGGTGACCGCGGCGCTGATGTCGTCGATGATCCAGTTCGGGTCGTGGTGCGCCCGCGGGGTGCCCTCGCTCTCGCCGAAGGTGCGCGGGTCGAAGGTGAGCACGGTGTAGCCCGCGTCCGCGAGGCGCTCGGCGTAGTGCGGGACCGTCTGCTCCTTCACGCTGCTGATCGGCCCNGTCATGACGATCCCCGGGGTGACCCCGCCGGACCGCGGCCGGTAGAGGTGCCCGGCGACGCGCACGCCCTGGGAGGTGAACGAGACCGGCTCGCGCCGGGAGGGGTCCGCGTGCAGCAGCAGCGCCGGATACGCGGGCGTGAAGTACTGCGGGTCGGAGCCCTCGGCGAGGATGTCGGCNGTGGAGCGGATGGTGATGGTGCTGGTCACTCGCTCGCCTCCCGTCACTGCGTCATGATCGCGAGGTTGCCGTCCGTCCAGGCGGCCCGCAGGGTGATCGACTCGATCCGCCAGGCGTCCCCCCGGCCGAGCCGGATGTGGTAGGTGCCGCCGACCGTCCACAGCGGGCCGCCGGTGCTGACGGTACGGCGGTGCACGGCGACGACGTTCGCGGTGACCGTGGCGGTGTCCCCGGTGATCTCCGGCAGCACGTTGGTGATGACGTGCTGGGTGGCGTCGAGTTTGGTGAGCAGGTCCCGCCAGCGCCCGATGAGCACCTCGCGGGCGACCTTCTCCGGCTCGCCGCCCCACAGGGACGTGTAGTCGACCTCGACGGTCTCGGCGAGCAGGCCGGTCAACCCGTCCCAGTCGCGGTCGTCGACGAGACGGCCCAGGCGGCTCACCGCCGTCTCCACCTGGTAGCGATCCTCGATGGTCATGATCCTCCTTGTCGCTCGTTCGAGGAGGTTAGGTCGGCCGCCGGTCCGCGTAATGTACGTTCTTGCGGACCTGTGGACGGCGCGCCTGTGGACGGCTCAGCGGCGTGCGTAACTCCCCGGCGCGACCCCCACGTGCCGCTTGAAGTGCCGGGTGAGGTGGCTGAGGTCGTAGAAGCCGGTCTCCTGCGCCACCCGGCTCACCGGCAGGCCGCGCGCCAGCAGCCGCTTCGCGTGCCAGATGCGCACCTGGAGCTGGTAGGCGTGCGGCGGCATGCCCACCTGCTCGCGGAAGAGCCGCGCGAAGTGGAACGGGCTCAGCCCCGCGACCCTCGCCAGCTCGTCGAGCGTCACATCGGCGGCGTAGTTCTCGTGCAGGTAGGCGCGGGCGGTCGCCACCGGCCTCGTCGGGCCGCGGCCCCGGTGCGGCGCGGCCGTACGGACCCGGCCGTGCCGTTCCAGCAGCAGCGTGAGCAGCGAGAGCAGCCGCACGTCGCGGGCGAGCGCGGTGTCCTCGCGCAGCAGCCGGTGCACCCGGGCGAACCGGGCGGTCAGATCGTCGTCGGCGATGACGAGGTCGGCGAAGTACGGCAGGCCGGCCCGGGGGCCGCCCAGCTCCGCCGCGACCTGCCGCATCCGCGCGGAGCTCGCGTAGAGCACCGTGTAGGCCGACTCCGTCTCCCGGTCCGCCGGATCCTTCGCCACGTGCGGCTCGTCCGGCATGACGACCGTCAGGCTGCCCGGCGGCACCACGTGCCAGGCCCCCCGGTAGCGGTACCCGCCCGGGGTACCGGTGTTGAGGCACAGGTGGTACTCGTCGTGCGCGTGCCGGGGCAGNGTCACGCCGGGACCGGGCGGGTAGTGATAACGCTCCAGCAGNACGTCGCCGAAGAGCCGCCCCTGCACCCGGGTGCAGNTCGTCAGGCCGTCGTCGGAGTCCATACCACCTCCTGTCCCCCCCNTGACCGTTGGCCGGGCGAAATCATGAACCGGCCCGCATAAACCGCACCGAAAGACGTCCGCGGCGGTGCGCGGGCGCGTGCCGCGTGCGGACTGTCGGTCGCGTCCACTACGGTCGTGCACCCGGAAGGGGGGTGCCGTGTGGCCGACCAGCGGGCGCTGAGCCTCGACTCGCTCGCGGTGAGCGATCGGTTCAGGCTGTTCAACTTCACCCGGCGCGACGATCACGTGGAGTACCTGTGGGTGCTGCGCGCCATGGACCGGCTGCGCGAGGTGCACCACGTGCAGGTGGACAGCGGGCAGGTGGCCGCCGCGCTCGCCGAGCTGGCCGAGATCTACGACGACGTGCCGTCGATCGATGGCAACCTGCGCGACCGGCTCGACGCGCTCTACGAGGACGGGGTGGTGCACCGGTTCGACGACGCGTCGCGGGCGGGCAGCCTCGTCCGCTACCGCAACCGGCAGTCGGTGTACCAGTTCAGCGAGCTGGGCTACTGGGCGTACACGGCGGTCGAGGGCCTGCTCGCCGCGCGGATCCAGGACGCGAACCTGTCCCGGCTCGTCTTCTCCGACATCCTGGAGGACCTCACCGCGCTCGCCGCCGCGAACCGGGCCGGGCAGGCCGACCAGGTGTACCGCAGGCTCTCCCGGCTCGACTCGGTGATGGAGGACATGGGCCGCCGCTCGGCGCACTTCCACGTGACGCTCGGCGAGATCATGCGCTCCACCGACACCTCGCCGGACACCTTCCTGCGGCACAAGAACGCGCTGCTCAGCCACATGTCGGAGGTGATGGCCGAGCTCGACCGCCACCTGCCCCAGCTGGAGCGGGCGGTACGGCAGGTCGAGGAGACCGGCCTCGCCGCGCTGCTCGCCCGCGCCGCCGAGGCGGACGAGCGGCCGTTCATGAGCCACGCCGACCGGCTGGAGGACTGGCGGCGGCGGTGGGACGCGCTGCGCGCCTGGTTCGCGCCGTCCGCGACCGGCGGCGCGTCCCGGGCGCGGGAGCTGCGGAAGGCGACCCGCACCGCGGTCTCCGGCATGATCGCGCTGCTGCGGCAGATCACCGAGGCACAGCGCGGCGGCGTGAACCGGGCGTCGCAGCTACGGCACCTCGCCGAGTGGGTGTTCAACTGCCCCGACGAGGGCGCGGCGCACGCGCTCATGGGGGCCGCGTTCAACCTGCGCTCGGCGCGGCACGTCGGCGGCGCGCACGACGACGACGAGCAGATCTCGCCCCGGGCCACCTGGTGGGACGCGCCCGGCGTGGAGATCTCGGTCACCCTGTTCCGCAGCGGCAAGGCGCCCACGCCCGGCCTGCCCCAGCCGGTGCGCGCGAACCGGGGGGCGCGGGCCGCGCTGCGCGAGAGCCAGGCGGCCGAGCGGGCCGCCGAGCGCGCCGCCGCGGCCGGGCTCGTCGAGCGGGGGGCATACGACCGGGTGCTCGACCCGNCCGAGACCCGGGTCCTGCTGCGGCTGCTNACCAAGGCGCTGGAGAGCCGGTCGGTGGTCGCCGGGCGGCTGCGCGGCGGCAGCGGGTCGAACGACGTGATGATGGTCCGCCTCGTGCCCGACCCGGCCGGGAGCACGGTCGTCACCACGCAGGGGCGGCTGCACCTGCCGGGCGTCCGGGTGGAGCTCGCCGGCCGCGAGCCCGCCCGGGCCGTGGCGTCGGCGGCGGCGCGGGGGAGCGGCTGATGGCCCCGAGGCCGCGCGCCGCCCGCGACGTCGAGCCCGCCGACCTGTGGTCGTACCAGCAGGCGGTGCGGCGGGTGCTCACCTGCGACCTGATCACGCCGACCCGGCCCCGGCCCGGCGTGCTCGAGCAGGTGCTGCGCTGGGCCGACGAGCTCACCCGCGACCTGCGCGAGCTGTTCGGCTACACGCTGATCGCCACCACGCACATGGTCCGGCTGGTGCGGCGGCTCGACGCGCTCGACCCGACGCAGCGGTCGGTGTTCGCGCGCAAGGGCAGGCCGTTCGACCGGCGCAGGCTCGCGTACCTGTGCCTGGTGCTCGCCTCGTTCCAGCGCTCCCGCGTCGAGATCAGCCTCGCCGACCTGGTGCGGGCGTTCACCCCGGCCGCGAACGCGATCGAGGGGCTGGGGTTCGACCCGACCGTGGTCGCGCACAAGGCCGCGCTCGTCGACGTGCTCGACTGGCTCGTCGACCGGGGCGCGCTGCGGCTCTCCGACGGCTCGGTCGAGTCGTGGGTGCACGACACCGAGCAGGGCGACGCGCTGTTCGACATCGACCATGAGATCTGCGCCGTGCTGTTCCGCCCGGCCCGGCCGATCCAGCACCTGACCAGCGTGGCCGGGCTGCTCGACGAGCCGATGGGGCCGGGCCTGCCCCGGGAGGCGGTGCTGCGCCGGGCGCGGCGGCTGCTCGTCGAGC
>Ga0065720_1004222_pt1 | contig 15366 bp, 13 predicted proteins | sample Thericmetagenome_FD_59107 | JGI IMG/M metagenome (GOLD analysis project Ga0065720, IMG submission 59107) | Thermophilic microbial communities from the Joint Bioenergy Institute, California, USA of rice/straw/compost enrichment - eDNA_2 v2... | ecosystem: Engineered > Solid waste > Grass >... | reverse complement strand
TGATGCAGTGCCCGGTGCGGTTGATGCCGAGCAGCGTGGCCGGCTTGCCGGGCCGGGCCTCGTCGCGTTGGCCGAGCTCGACGACCAGGCCGGCCGCGATGAGGTCCGCCACCAGGTCGCTGATCGTGACCCGGGTCAGCCCGGTCGCGCGGGCGAGGTCGGCCCGGCTGAGCTCGCCGTTGCGGAACAGGGTCTGCAGGACCAGGGACCGGTTGTGACCCCGCGCGTGCTCGGGGAGCGACTTCGCGCTGGGCCGAAGCGCCCGGGTCGCCGAATAGCCCGGTGGCGTCTCCATCGCGGTCATGCGTTGGTTAGTACACCAAACAAACAAACCGAGTCCAGTGTTGGTTAGGACCCTTTACTAATTCGTTACCAACGATGCCCGGGCGGTCGGGGGTCGGTGATCGGGATGGGCCGGCCCGGCACGCGGTCAGCGCTGGTCGTGCGGGCACCACCAGGTGGTGCGGCCGCCGACCGTGCCGGTCGCCATCGGGGTGCCGCAGCGCGGGCAGGTGGCGCCCTTCGTACGGAACGGGACCACGGGCAGCGTGTGCACCCCGCCGCCGCGGACCGCGGCCGCCACCGCGCCCACCACCGCCTGGTGGAGGCGATCGATCTCCTCCGGCGTCAGGTCGTCCACGGGGCGCGACGGCCGGATGCCGGCCTGCCAGAGCGCCTCGTCGGCGAGAAGGTTGCCGACTCCGGCCAGCGCCTCCTGGTCGAGCAGGCGGGCCTTCACCGGCGCGGTTCCTCGGGCGAGCGCGGTCCGGAACAGATCCGGCGGAATGTTCAGCGCGTCCGGTCCCAGCTTCTCGACCGGGGGATCGAGGCGGATCCGGCCGAGCCGACGGGGATCGACGAGCATCAGGAAGCTGCCATCGGCGAAGGTGAGCGTGAATCGGTTGAACCGGTGGTCGCCGGGCGCCCGGCCCCGCTCCCAGTAGTCGCCACCGTCGATCTCCTGCCCGCGACCGTCGCCGAAGACGATCTTCCCGGACATGCCCAGATGGATGCCCAGGATCGGACCGGGCGTCCGCGACCGCCCGACGCCGGACGTCTCACACCACATGCTCTTGCCACGGCGGTGTACGGCGGTCAGCCGCCGACCCACCAGCGCCGCGCGCATCTCGCCGGGGCGGTGCGGGCGGCAGACGTACGAGTCGGTGTCGTCGACGTCGCTGATCGGCCGGCGCAGCGCATGGCGGGCGATGACCGCGCGAGCCGACTCGACCTCAGGAAGCTCCGGCATGATCTCCAGTCTCGACGGTCACCGCGGACGGCGGGTCCAGCGGGGTTGATCGGGTAGGCTGGCCGGCCGTGCACGCCGCCGACCGCCATGATGTCATCCGAGTGCAGGGCGCTCGCGAGAACAATCTCCGCAACATCAGTGTCGAGATTCCCAAGCGCCGCCTGACGGTCTTCACCGGGGTCTCCGGCTCGGGCAAGAGCTCGTTGGTCTTCGGCACGATCGCCGCCGAGTCGCAGCGGCTCATCAACGAGACGTACAGCGCCTTCATCCAGGGGTTCATGCCGAACGTGAACCGGCCGGACGTCGACCTGCTCGAGGGCCTGACCACCGCCATCGTCGTGGACCAGGAGCGGATGGGGGCCAACGTGCGGTCCACCGTGGGTACGGCCACTGACGCGAACGCGATGCTGCGGATCCTCTTCAGCCGTCTCGGCGAGCCGCACATCGGCAGTTCCAACGCCTTCTCCTTCAACATCCCCGCCGGCCAGGCCACCGGCACCATCACCCGCCAGCGCGGCAAGGGACAGGTCGAGGAGCGGACGGTCACCATCAGCGGCGGCATGTGCCCGGAGTGCGAAGGGCTCGGCCGCATCTCCACCCTCGACATCGACGAGCTCGTCGATCGCGACAAGTCGCTCGCCGAAGGGGCCATCAAGGTCCCCGGGTACACCGCGGACGGATGGATGGTGCGGGTCTTCACCGCATCGGGCTTCGTCGACCCGGACAAGAAGATCCGTGACTACACCGAGCAGGAGCTGCACGACTTCCTGTACAAGGAGGCGGTCAAGGTCAAGGTCGAGGGCATGAACCTGACCTACGAAGGGCTCGTGCCGCGGGTGCAGAAGTCGTTGTTGTCCAAGGATCCGGAGGCGTTGCAGCCCCACCTGCGGGCCTTCGTCGAACGGGCCGTCACCTTCGCCGTCTGCCCGGCCTGCCAGGGCACCCGGCTCAACGAGACCGCCCGGTCCTCGAAGATCAAGGGAATCAACATCGCCGATGCTTGCGCCATGCAGATCAGCGACCTCGCGGAGTGGGTCCGCAACCTGGACGCCCCCTCGGTCGCGCCCCTGCTGGCCAACCTCCAGCAGACGCTGGACTCCTTCGTCGAGATTGGACTCGGGTACCTGAGCCTGGATCGCCCGACGGGCACCCTCTCCGGTGGCGAGGCCCAACGCACGAAGATGGTCCGCCACCTCGGTTCGGCGCTGACCGATGTCACGTACGTCTTCGACGAGCCGACCGTCGGCCTGCACCCGCATGACATCGAGCGGATGAATCGGCTGCTGCTCCGGTTGCGGGACAAGGGGAACACGGTCCTCGTCGTGGAGCACAAGCCCGAGACGATCGCGATCGCCGACCACGTCGTCGACCTCGGTCCGGGCGCGGGCACCGAGGGCGGAATGGTCTGCTACGAGGGTCCGGTCGACGGGCTGCGCCGCAGCGACACGCTGACCGGACGTCACCTCGGCTACCGGGCGACGCTCAAGCCGGAGACGCGCACGCCCACCGGGGTGCTGGAGATCCGCAACGCCACCCGGCACAACCTGCGCAACGTGAACGTGGACATTCCCCTGGGCGTGCTGGTCGTCGTCACCGGCGTGGCCGGGTCCGGCAAGAGCTCGCTCATCCATGGATCGATACCGAAGAGCGCGGGCGTGGTCAGCGTCGACCAGACCCCGATCCGCGGGTCCCGGCGTAGCAACCCGGCCACCTACACCGGCCTGCTGGACCCCATCCGGACCGCCTTCGCCAAGGCCAACGGCGTCAAGCCGGCGCTGTTCAGCGCCAACTCCGCCGGGGCCTGCCCGACCTGTAACGGCAACGGAGTTATCTACACGGATCTTGCCATGATGGCCGGCGTGGCCACGACCTGCGAGGAGTGCGAGGGCAAGCGTTTCCAGGCCAGCGTGCTGGAGTACAAGCTGGCCGGCCGCGACATCAGCGAAGTCCTGGCCATGTCGGTCGCGCAGGCCCAGGAGTTCTTCGCCACCGGCGAGGCTCGGACGCCGGCCGCGCTCGCCATCCTGAACCGGATGGCCGACGTGGGCCTGGGGTACCTGCGCCTGGGGCAGCCCCTGACCACCCTCTCCGGCGGCGAGAGGCAGCGCCTCAAACTGGCCATCCACATGGCCACCGACGGCGGCATCTACGTGCTGGACGAGCCGACCACGGGCCTGCACCTGGCCGACGTGGAGCACCTGCTGCGCCTGCTCGACCGCCTGGTGGACGCCGGCAAGTCGGTGATCGTGATCGAGCACCACCTCGCGGTGATGGCCCACGCCGACTGGATCATCGATCTCGGCCCCGGGGCCGGGCACGACGGTGGCCGGGTCGTCTTCGAGGGCACTCCGGCCGACCTCGTGGCCGCCGGCAACACCCTGACCGGTCAGCACCTGCGGGAGTACGTCGGCGGTAGCTCAGGTCCGAGTCGCAAGGACCAGGGCTCCGTCTCACCCCGCGCCTCGAAGCGCGGCAAGGCTCGGTAGGTTCGCGCGCGGCCGGTTGCTGGGCCGGGAGACGGCGGCTGGGCGCGCTAGGCGGCGAGAACGTCGATGCGGGTCGCCCGGACCGCCCGACGCAGCCAGGTGGTGGGCTGGTCCAGGTCGGTGCAGGCGAGGATCCGGTCGCGGGTTGGTCGCGTCCAGCGTCACGACGCAAAGGTGTTGTGTCGCACGCTCAACGCCGATCAGCCCACCGTGTCGTTCACGATCACGCGCGATGGCGCGCTGGCACTCAGCCAGAGCAACGGGAGGCCCAGCTAGCAGTGGATGGAAACCGATGAATAGAGATGGACGGTCGGAGCATGCTCCGACCGTCCATTGACTCTGCCCGTCCGTGGCTTGGCGGTCACCGCTGGCCGGGGCGCTGATCCTGCACCTCGATCCGTTCGCGGCGGACCTGGTCGGACACCGGCTGCTCGTCGGTCTCCGACTTGGCCGTCACCCGCACGGTCTCGACCGGGACCGCCTCCTTGGCGATCGTCGGCCGCTCCTCATGCAGCGTGACCTCCACGGTCTCGTCCTCGAAGCGGTGCCCCGGAGTCGGCGTGGGCGAGCTCGCGGGCACGCGCTCCACCCGCACCTCCTCGTGGCGAACCGGAACCGACGTCTCCACCGGCTCGGTCACCACGGTCTTGTGCAGGCGGACAGTGCCGCTCTCCACCGGCTCGGTGTCGACCCGGACCCGTTCCTCGAAGCTGGTCAGCTCCGCGGATCGTTCGGGCTCGGACGGGGCGCTCGGCGGCGTCTCGGGCGCGGTCCTCAGCATGCCCGTGTAGTAGCGGTCCAGCTTGGCCGCATCCTCCGCGTTCAGCTCATTGCCCGCCTCGATCACCGGCGCGCCTTCGATCACGTCCTTGCGCAGGGCTACCGTCACGCCGGATGGGTCGACGCGCGCACCCGCCATCGGCACAAAGGCCTCCCGGGCCCCGAGACCACGAACCGTTATCCACGCCGGCTCGTTGGTGGCCTGGTCGTAGAACACCCGCTGGACATCACCGATCCGCTGACCCTCGCTGTCAAAGACGGTCAGTCCCTGCAGTCGAGGCAGTTGCTGGGTGGTCATCGATTGCCTCCTCCCCGGTTGGGGCGGCCGGTCGGCGATTGCCGACCGACCTCGGCGTTCTCCGACACCAGCCACGCTACCGGCCGGCCGGCCCCCTGTCGGCGGTTCCGCCGACCCCGTGCGGGCTCAGCATCGTCGGTTCCGCCGACCCCGCGGGGTGGACATTCGTGCCCTACGGCACTGACGGATGAGACGCAGGCGACGGTCGTGACGGAGCTGTCCGGCTCCGGGGCAATGGTCGCGTGGGACGCGCCGGTCCCGTCAGGCCCGTTGGTCGCGCTCGAAGGTACGCAGCAGGCGGCGGACCCGCTCGCGCGCCCGCTCGCGGATCTCCGGCCCGTGGGTGAAGGCCACGATGTCGTAGTCGACCTCGCCGAGCACGTGCGCGGTCCGCTCGGTCATCCGGATGTCGCTGCACAGCACTCCAAAGGAGCGGCGCAGCCCGAAGAGATTCATGATGGCGTCGCCGGTGATCAGCACCCGGGTGGGCTCGTGCAGCAGGGAGACGTGGCCGGGCGAATGACCCGGGGTGTGCAGCACGCGCAGCCCGCCCCCGACGTCGAGCAGGTCGCCGTCGGCCAGCGGGGTCGCCACCTCGACCGGCTCGAACCGGGCGTTCCGGCTGAGCCGGCGGAAGATGCGCCCGCTCAACCGCGACGGATCCGACGCCGGTGGTCGACCCGCCTCGGCGTAGCCGCGGTCGGCGGAGTGGGCCAGCACCGGGGCCCCGGTGCGCCGCCGCATCTCGGCGGCGCCGCCGGCATGGTCGGGATGGACGTGGGTGAGGATGATCCGGGTGACGTCGGCCGGGCTCTGGCCGATCTCGGCCAGAGCCGCCACGATCCGTGGCGGCGCCTTGCGGACTCCACAGTCGACCAGCGTCACGCCCTCGTCGTCCACAAAGGCGTATGAGTTGATCATCGATCCCGGTGCGGTCGGGATCCGGTACACCCCGGGGGCCAGGGCCACGGCGAGCGACATGGAGGCAATCCTATGTGGCCCACGTCGCCGTGGGCCGGCACGCATTTCCCGTGTGTCGGGCGAACGGACGGACCGACGGGGCGGGGACAGGTGCCGTCGGCGCCGGTGACGTACGTCATCGGTGCTCGGCCCGCGTCCAGGCATAGGGTGGTCGGACAACCAGGGGTTTCAGCCGGAGGAGTTGTCGCGTGCAGGGGTTCGGGTTCCTCTCCTTTGGACACTGGCGGGCCGTGCCGGGGTCGCGTGTGCGGACGGCTGCGGACGCCCTGCGCCAGACCGTCGAGCTCGCCGTCGCGGCCGAGGAGATCGGCGCGTCGGGGGCGTACGTCCGCGTGCATCACTTCGCCCGCCAGCTGGCCTCGCCGTTCCCGTTGCTGGCCGCCATCGCGATGCGGACGACCCGGATCGAGATGGGCACGGGTGTCATCGACATGAGGTACGAGAACCCGCTCTACATGGCCGAGGAGGCCGCCGCCACGGACCTGCTCAGCGGCGGCCGCTTGCAGCTCGGCGTGAGCCGGGGATCGCCGGAGACCGTCATCAATGGCTACGAGACGTTCGGCTACGCGCCGGCGCCGGGTCGCACGGCGGCCGACGAGGCCCGGGCCAAGACGGCGCGTTTCCTGCAGGCGATCGAGGGAGCGGGGATCGCCCCGGCCGATCCGCGGAAGGGTCCGGCCGGCCTGGTATCGATCCAGCCGCAGTCGCCGGGCCTGCGGCAGCGGATCTGGTGGGGGTCGGGTACCCGCGACACCGCGCGCTGGGCGGCCGAGCAGGGTTTGAATCTCATGAGTTCGACGTTGCTCAGCGAAGACACCGGCGTGCCGTTTCACGAGCTCCAGGCCGAACAGATCCGGGTGTTCCGCGCGGCCTGGGCCGAGGCGGGCTGGTCCTGGACGCCACGGGTGTCGGTGAGCCGCAGCGTCGTGCCGATCACCACGGACGAGGACCGCGCCTACTTCGGCGACGGCCGGGAGGAGTCGCAGGACCAGGTCGGCCTGCTCGAGGGCGCCGTCGCGCGCTTCGGTCGCAGCTACATCGGCGAGCCGGATGTCGTGGCCGAGGAACTGGCCCGGGACGAGGCGGTACGGCTGGCCGACACGCTGCTCATCACGGTGCCGAACATGCTCGGGGTGGAGTACAACGCCCGCCTGCTGGAGTCCTTCGCCAGGTACGTGGCCCCGGCGCTGAGTCACGAATCCTGACACGGGGCCACGCCTCTGACGCCCGGGGGATCCCGACGGAAGTGACCCGTGTCCACCGACCGGTGGACACGGAGGTGACGACGATCGGTCGTCGTGGGACGCCGGTGGCCGCCCGACGATCGAAGCATGACAACCACGGTCACCCACCTCGAGACGTCGGTGGCGATCGACGTATCCGGGCTGCGCAAGCAGTACGGCGACGTACGGGCGGTCGACGGCCTCGACCTGCAGATCCCCTATGGCGGCATCGTCGCCCTGCTCGGGCCCAACGGCGCCGGCAAGACCACGACCGTCGAGATCCTCGAGGGGCACCGGCCCCGTACGGCCGGCCAGGTGCGCGTGCTGGGCGAGGACCCGCAGCGGGCCGGCCGGCGTTGGCGCGCGCAGATCGGCATCGTCTCCCAGGAGGCGACCGATGCCCGTGACCTGACCGTCCGGGAGGTCGTGGCGCACTTCGCCGCGTACTACCCGAACCCCCGTCCGGTCGCGCAGACCCTCGAACTGGTCGGGCTCGCCGAGCACGGCAAGCGCCGCGTCCGCCTCCTTTCCGGCGGGCAACGCCGCCGCCTCGACGTGGCGATCGGCATTGTGGGGCGCCCTCGCCTGCTGTTCCTCGACGAGCCGACGACGGGTTTCGATCCCCAGGCGCGGCGGCAGTTCTGGGACCTCATCCGCACGCTGGCCGCCGACGGCACGACGATCCTGCTGACCACGCACTACCTGCAGGAGGCCGAGGCGCTGGCCGACCGGGTCGTGGTGATCGCCGCGGGGCGGGTCGTGGCCGACGGTCCCCCGGCGACTCTGGGCGGGGCCGGCCGCGACCTGGCCACGGTCGCCTGGTTGGAAGGCGGCGTGCGCCGCGAAACCCGTACGGCCACCCCGGTTCCGGTCGTCGCCGAGCTGGCCGCCCGCTTCGGCGGGGACGTGCCCGGCCTGACGATCACCCGCCCCACGTTGGAAGATATCTACCTACGTTTGATCGGAGAAGGACATGAATGAGCCGACCCCGGGGGCCCTGCCCGGCCCGCTGGCGCTGGGCCTGCGCCGGGCCGCGGTCGAGCTGAAGGGCTTCTTCCGCGAGAAGGACACGGTCCTGTTCACCTTCTCGCTGCCCATCGTCATCATGGTCATCCTGGCCAGTGTCTTCACCCAGGTCATCCCGGACACCGGCGGCATCACCGTCTCGCAGCTCTTCGTCGGCGGCATGATCGCCGGTGGCATCGCCTCGACGTCGTTCATCACGCTCGGGGCCGGGATCGCCAGCGATCGGGAGGACGGCACGCTCAGGCGCCTGCGGGGCGCGCCCCTGCCGCCGGTCTCCTACTTCCTGGGCAAGGTGGTGCTCGTGCTCGTGGCGAGCCTGGCCGAGTTGGCGATCGTGCTCGCCGTCGGGGTCGTCGCGTTCGACCTGACCCTGCCCACCGAGCCCGGCCGGTGGTGGACCCTGGCCTGGGTCTTCGTGCTCGGGGTGACGGCCTGCTCGCTGGCCGGGATCGCCCTGTCGAGCCTGGCCCGCTCGGCCCGCAGTGCCAGCGCCCTGTCCACCCTGGCCCTGATCGTGCTGATGTTCGCCTCGGGCGTCTACTTCGTCCCGGTGTCGGCGCTGCCCGAGCCGCTGATCACGCTCGGCTCGCTGTTCCCGCTGAAGTGGATGGCGCAGGGAACCCGGTCGGTGTTCCTGCCCGACACGCTGACCCAGCTCGAGGTCGCCGGGGCGTGGGAACATGGGCGGATCGCGCTGGTGCTCGGCGCGTGGTGCATCGGAGGCCTGATCCTGTGTCTGACGACGTTCCGGTGGCGGGGCCGCCGCGAGGCGTGACGCCGGTCGAGCCGACCAGCGACGACTGGGACGTGTCGCAGCGGCACTGGCTGATCTACTTCGGCCTCGTCGCCGTCGTGGTGGCCGTCTTCGTCGCGGTGGTCAATCCAGACCGCCAGCGCTGGCTGGGGCTGGGCCTGCTGGCCGCGATGGTGCTGTGGTTCGTGGTGCTCGGCCGGCGGTGTGTCGGCGACAGCCGCCAGTCGGGTCGGAGCTGGCTGTTCCTGGCCGGGCAGCTGGTCCTGTTCGCCGCTGGCCTGGCGGTGGCCGACGCCGTGTCGCTGTTGCTGTTCGCGCTGTGCCCGATGACGTACATGGTTGTCCGGGTCACCTGGGCCCACGTGGTGGTCGCGGGCTACGCTTTCACGCCGGCGGTCGTGGCGCTCGTGCGGCAAGGCCCCGAGTCGCTCCTGATCACCGTGCCGGTGGGCGTCGTGGCCACGACGATCTCGGTGGTGATCGCGGTGACCACGGTGCGCACCGAGCGTGTCAGCCACGAGCGGGCCGAGCTGATCCGGGAGCTTCAGGCCACCCGGGCCGAGGTGGCCCGCCTCTCCCACGAAGCCGGCATCGCCGAGGAGCGGCAGCGGCTGGCCGGCGACATCCACGACACGGTGGCGCAGGGACTGTCCAGTGTGGTCATGCTGCTGGAGGCGGCCGACGCGGNGCTGGACCGCGATCNGGCCACCGCCCGCGAGCACCTGCGCCTGGCCACCCGCACGGCCCGGGAGAACCTGGCCGAGACCCGGGCGATCGTCGCCGCGCTGACCCCCGCGCCGCTGCACGGGACCCCGCTCGCCGATGCGCTGCGCCGGCTGGTCGACCGCTTCGCCGCACAGACCGGCACGCGAGCGTCGGTGTCCACAGTGGGGGAAGGTCGGCTGGCGACCGGTGTCGAGGTGGTCCTGCTGCGGGTCGTGCAGGAGGCGCTGCACAACGTCGGCAAGCACGCCCGGGCGACGTCGGTAGAGGTGGAGTTCGCTGTGCTCGACGACGTGGCGCGCGTGCAGGTGCGCGACGACGGGGTGGGCTTCGACCCCGCGGCCGTGAACGGCGGGTACGGCCTGGGCGGCATGCGGGCGCGGGTCGAGCAGGTCGGCGGGACGCTCACCATCAGCAGCGCGCCCGGGCAGGGGACGACGATCCGGACGGAGGTGCCGGTATGAACCCGGAGAAGGACTCCACAGTGGACGGATCCGACATCACGGTGCTCATCGTCGACGACCATCCGGTGGTGCGGGCCGGTCTGGTGGGCATGCTCGCGGGCGAGGACGACCTGCGGGTCGTCGGGGAGGCCGCGTCGGCGGATGAGGCGGTGACCGTGGCGGCGAACCGGCAGCCCGACGTGGTGCTCATGGACCTGCGTATGCCGGGCGGTGACGGGGTCCAGGCCACGGCCGGGGTGCTGGCCGCCGCGCCGCGCGCCCGGGTCGTCGTGCTCACCACCTACGACAGCGACGCCGACATCCTCCGGGCGGTCGAGGCGGGTGCGGCCGGCTACCTGCTCAAGGACGCGGCCCGGACCGACCTGGTCGCGGCCGTACGGTCGGCGGCGCGGGGCGAGACCGTCCTCGCGCCGTCGGTGGCGACCCGGCTGGTCGACCGGTTGCGCCGGCCGCAGCCCGCCGACGCCCTCTCACCGCGGGAGCTCCAGGTCCTGCGCCTGGTCGCGAAGGGACTGTCCAATCCGGAGATCGGCCGGGAGCTGTCGATCAGCGAGGCGACGGTCAAGACGCACCTGCTGCGGGCCTTCGCGAAGCTGGGCGTGACCGACCGTACGGCCGCCGTCACTACCGCCCTGGCCGCCGGAATCGACCTGTAGTCAGCTCGCCGCCAGCGCTTGGGCGACGGCCTGGTCGACCGGCACGTCGTCGGGCAGCTCGACCTCCGCGACCACCGCGGAGACCGGCAGGCTGGCGTACAGGTGCGGGAAGAGGCCACCGCGCTTCGGGGCCGCCTCCCAGCGCAGATGATCGCCCAGCCGATCCGTATCGATGGCCAGCAGCACCAGGCCGTGCTGCCCGACGAAGTGCCGGGCCGCTGTCTCGACGACCTGCTCCGCGGTCGAGAAGTGGATGAAGCCGTCGGCGAGATCGACGGCCGAGCCCCGGAACTCTCCGGCCGCCCTCGCGGTGGCCCAGTCATCGACGCTGGCGATTTTATAGATCAGCATGACTTCGACGGCTCCTTCTCGCCGGGCGGATCGATCGGTCACCGTGACCCTAGTATCGCGGCGGGGACCCTGGTACCGCGGCGGGCCGGACCGCGAGGCGGTCTCTACCACCGGTGCGCGGCCCGCCGCAGCCGATCGGGCGAACTCCGATACCGGCTCCGGTGGGCGGGCAGACTGGCCCCATGGAGACGATGAATCCGGCCGGGGTTGCTCCGGACGGGGAGTCGCCGGACCGGACGAAGCCGGACACCGTCGTCCTCATCCACGGTCTGTGGATGACGCCCCGCAGCTGGGAGCACTGGGTCGACCACTACCAGGCGCACGGCATGAGGGTGCTCACCCCGGCCTACCCCGGCTTTGAGATCGAGGTTGAGGCGTTGCGGGAGAACCCGGACCTCATCGCCGCCGTGACCGTGCCGGAGACCGTCGACCACCTGGCCGGTGTGATTCGGTCACTGCCACGGCCGCCCATCATCATGGGCCACTCCTTCGGCGGAACGTTGACGCAGCTGCTGTTGGCCCGCGGCCTCGGCTGTGCCGGGGTGGCGATCAACTCCGCGCCGACCGAGGGCGTCTACGTGCTTCCGCCCGTTCAGGCGAAGGCGCTGTTTCCCGCGCTGAAGAACCCGGCCAACCGCCACAAGGCATTCGGGTTCACGCCGGAACAGTTCCACTACGCGTTCACGAACACGTTGTCCGAAGAGGAGTCCCGGGCGGTGTGGGACCGCTACCACATCCCGGCTCCGGGCAACCTGATCTGGGAGTACGGCTTCATCGCCAACCTCAAGCCCGGCCACCAGGAGACCTGGGTGGACTACACGGCCGACCGGCCGCCTCTGCTGTTCATCGCCGGCGGCCGGGACCACACCATGCCACCGGCCGTGCAACGGGCCAACGCCAAGCGCTACCAGAAGTCCGGGGCGCTCACCGACTACCACGAGTTCGGCGACCGGGATCACTGGACGTGCGGGGCGCCGGGGTGGGAGACGGTGGCCGACTACGCCCTCAACTGGGCCATCGCGCACGCGTCGTCGCCGCTGCTGGCCCGCTCTCGGTGACGCGCTCCCGGTCATGCCCCGGCCGTTCCCGGTGACGTCCCCGGTGACGTCCCCGGCCCGCTGCCGGTGACGCGTCCGACCCGCGCCGCTGGCGAGGTCGGCTACGACGCGGGCCGCAGCGGGTAGGGGACGAAGGTGCTGCGGTTCTCGTCGAGATCCAGCCGGCTGCCGATCGGCGGGGCCGCCCGCTGGGGGCAGTTCAGCCGCTCACAGGTGCGGCAGCCCGGGCCGATCGGGGTGGCCGCGCCGGCGGCGTCGAGGTCCACGCCGGCCGAGTAGACCAGCCGGGGCGCGTGGCGCAGCTCGCAGCCCAGGCCGATGGAGTAGACCTTGCCGGGCTTCCCGTAGCCGCCATGGTGCCGGGTGACCGTCCGGGCGATCCACAGGTAGCGCTGGCCGTCCGGCATCGCCGCCACCTGGGTCACGACCCGCCCGGGCGAGCTGAACGCCTCGTAGACGTTCCACAGTGGACATGTTCCGCCCGAGCGGGAGAACGGAAAGCCGGTGGCCGACTGCCGCTTGGACATGTTGCCGGCCCGGTCGACCCGCACGAACGAGAACGGCACGCCGCGGGCCTTGGGACGTTGCAGAGTGGACAGTCGGTGGCAGACGCTCTCCCACCCCATCGCGAAGTGCTCGGTGAGCAGCTCGATGTCGTAGCGCAGCGCCTCCGCGGCCACGAGGAACTGACCGTACGGCAGGATCAGCGCGGCGGCGAAGTAGTTCGCCAGCCCGACCCGGAGCAGGATCCGCGTCTGCAGGTCGTCGTACTGCTCCTGCTCGATGATTTCGTCGATGACATCGGCGTACTCGAGCAGGCCGATCTGGGCGGCGATCCGGATCGCCTGCTGCCCGGGGCGCAGCGACGTCGACAGGTGCAGCGTCTTGGTGCCCGGCCGGTAGCGGTGCAGCTCGCCGCCCATCGAGCCGGCGTCGTCGAGCTGGATCCGCACCCCGTGCCGCTCCGTGATGTGGCGCTGCAGCGCCGGCAGCGTGTTGATCGGCCGGATGCCGATCCGGGCGGCCAGGGCCTCCGCCGCCTCGTCCAGCTCCGGCACGTAGTTCTGCCGCCGGTAGAAGAAGTCGGTGACCTGATCGTGGGGCGAATGCAGCGCCACGGCATCGCGGTCGCCCACCAGCTCGGCGAGCTGGTCGGAGGTTTGCCGATAGCGTCGATACAGTTCGATGACCGCCTCGGCCACCTCCGGCAGCTTGGTCGCCAGCTCGGTCAGGTCGGCCAGGCTGGCCCGGGACGGCAGCGCCTCGCGCAGGTCGCTGACCAGCCGGGAGGTGTCCTGCGGCGCGAAGTAGGCGGTGTCCACCCCGAACACCTCGGTGAGCCGGATCAGCACCGGCACGGTGAGCGGGCGTGTGTCGTGCTCGATCTGGTTGAGGTAACTCGGCGAGATGTTCAGCTGGCGGGCCAGCTCGATCTGGCTCATCCGGCGCTCTTCGCGGAGCCGGCGCAGTCGGGCGCCCGCGAAGGTCTTGCCCATCCGTCACCCCCTCCCACGACCAATGTCAGGAGGGACGCCTTGTTGGGCACCAGGCGTCAAGAGGGCGTCCTTCCTGACACGTGCGACCCAGCATACGTTGGCCGACTGCCAAGGAACCATTCGCAACTTCGCAAAAGCCGGCCTCGTCTTCTCAGAATTTGGCTGATTTAGGTACTGGACGGGTGATTCCCCCCATGCCAAGGTTGCGAAATCACGACGACGTGAGGGAGGGGGCCATGCCGCCAGCAACGATCGACCAGGCCCGAGCGGCCGAGCAGCTCGACCATGAGTGGGCCACCGACCCGCGGTGGCAGGGAATCAAGCGGACATACGGACCGGAGCAGGTGATCCGCCTGCGCGGGCAGGTCCAGGAGGAGCACACCCTGGCCCGCCGGGGCGCGCAGCGGCTGTGGCGGTTGCTGCACGAGGAGCCGTACATCCGGGCGCTGGGCGCGCTCAGCGGCAACCAGGCCGTGCAGATGGTCCGGGCCGGGTTGAAGGCGATCTACCTGTCGGGCTGGCAGGTGGCCGCCGACGCGAACCTGGCCGGCCAGACCTACCCGGACCAGAGCCTCTATCCGGCCAACTCGGTGCCGGCCGTGGTGCGCCGCATCAACAACGCCCTGCTGCGGGCCGGCCAGATCGAGGTCGCCGAGAAGGGAACGTCCGACGTGGACTGGCTGGTGCCGATCGTGGCCGACGCCGAGGCGGGTTTCGGCGGACCGCTCAACGCCTACGAGCTGATGACCGCGATGATCGCTGCGGGTGCGGCCGGGGTGCACTGGGAGGACCAGCTCTCGTCCGAGAAGAAGTGCGGCCACCTCGGGGGCAAGGTGCTCGTGCCGACCAGCGCCCACATCCGGACGCTCAACGCGGCCCGGCTCGCCGCCGACGTCGCCGGCGTGCCCACGATCATCATCGCCCGCACCGACGCCGAGGCCGCCACCCTGCTCACCAGCGACATCGATGAGCGGGACCGCCCGTTCGTCACCGGCGAACGGACGGCCGAGGGCTTCTACCGGGTGCGCAACGGCGTCGAGCCCTGCATCGCCCGCGGATTGGCCTACGCGCCCTACGCCGACCTGCTGTGGATGGAGACCAGCACGCCCGACCTCGACGTGGCGCGGCGCTTCGCCGAGGCGATCAAGGCCGAGTACCCGGACAAGATGCTCGCCTACAACTGCTCGCCCTCGTTCAACTGGCGCCGGCACCTCGATGACGCCACGATCGCCAAGTTCCAGAACGAGCTGGGTCACATGGGGTACAAGTTCCAGTTCATCACCCTGGCCGGCTTCCACGCGCTCAACCACTCGATGTTCGAGCTGGCCCGCGGCTACGCGGCCGAGGGCATGCCGGCGTACGTCTCCCTGCAAGAGCGCGAGTTCGCCGCCGAGGCACAGGGGTACACGGCGGTCAAGCATCAGCGCGAGGTCGGCACCGGTTACTTCGACCTGATCAGCACGGTGCTGAACCCCGCGGCGGAGACGGTGGCGCTGCGCGGGTCGACCGAGGAGGAGCAGTTCGGGCCGGACGAGGCGGGGCCCAACGAGCTGGGGCCAAACGAGCTGGAAGGGGTCGGGTCGGCATGAGCATCGAGATCATCGGACGCATGGAGCCGGGGTTCGAGGAAATCCTGACCCCGGCGGCGCTGGACTTCCTGGTCGCCCTCGACGGCGAGTTCGCGGCCGCCCGGGTGGCGGTGCTCGACACCCGCCGGGCTCGGCGGGCCCGCTTCGCGCTGGGTGACCTGCCCGAGTTTCGTCCGGAGACCGCGGCGATCCGCGAGGACCCGTCGTGGCGGGTCGCCCCGCCGGCGCCGGG
>Ga0065720_1004550_pt1 | contig 15385 bp, 16 predicted proteins | sample Thericmetagenome_FD_59107 | JGI IMG/M metagenome (GOLD analysis project Ga0065720, IMG submission 59107) | Thermophilic microbial communities from the Joint Bioenergy Institute, California, USA of rice/straw/compost enrichment - eDNA_2 v2... | ecosystem: Engineered > Solid waste > Grass >... | reverse complement strand
TGGCGATCAAGGACGGCAACGGCCGCTATGCCACGCTCGCCAGGCACTTCGAGGCGGAGTTTGCGTCTCTCGCGGAAGTTATGGAGTATCCGGAGCTGAACCGCCCTGCTCCTGCCGCGGCCCCAATTCCGGAGGATTACGAGAAGGTCTTTCCCACCCTCGGGATTGCTCGGATCCGCCGCGGTCCGGTCAGTGCTACGGTCATTCTGGAGGGCGACAGCCGTTTCCTGGCCCTGAGGCGCGGGCAAGCTGTGATTGAAGGCGTGCGCTTTGCCTCCGCCTTCTTTGGGAAGGGGCAATTTGTGCCGGAGAAAGGAGGCAAAGAAGGCAACCAGTACGTGATGACGCAATCGCTCGAAGGGCCCTATTTCCAGCCATTTGATCCTCCGCGCAAGATCGCCGCTGGTGAGTGGACCCGGACTCGCCCGCAGCGCCGCCAGTCCGAGATTTGCCGTCTTACACAATCCGTGGCCGTCAGGGAGACGAAAAAGGGGTTCCAGGTTCGCATCCGCGCTAGGGGCACCGATGGCGTCCCCGTCGCTGTCGAAATCGGACTGAGGGAGGGAGGACAGCTGGAAGGATGCCGTCCTGTGGATGGCGTAGCGGACGCGTGGATTCTCGCGGAAGGAAGTGCTGTCTACCGGTACGGATCGGACGTGATCCGTTTCGGCCCAGGCGCTGCTCCTCACACTTACACTCAGGTTCGCGGAGCTCTGCCCAAGCTTCCCGGCCCCTCCGTCTACCTGACCGGGTTCACTCCATTCGACCGGACGATCGATTTCGAGCTAGGCTGAATTTTGTGCCCCTGCAACTCGATCCGATCGAAGTACGTGTGCTTGGCTCGCTCCTTGAGAAGGCCGTGACGACGCCGGAGTATTATCCGTTAACGCTGAACGCGCTTGTGAACGCCTGCAATCAGAAGTCGAATCGCGACCCGGTTGTGTCGTATGACGAAGAGACGGTAGCGAGCGCGCTGGATCGCCTCCGGGAGAAGGGTTTGTCGTTCGAACTGACCGGGGGAGGGAATCGCGTGCCGAAGTACGGACATCGCATTACAGAGGTGATGAATCTGGGGCGCCGGGAGGAAGCTTTGCTGTGTGTCCTCATGCTCCGCGGGTCTCAGACGGCTGGCGAACTGCGCGAGCGAAGCGGGCGGATGCATGCCTTCAGCGACCTGGCAGAGGTCGAATCTGTGTTGCGGCGTCTCATCGAGCGCGAGCTTGTGGTGCTCCTGCCCCGTCAGCCTGGATACAAGGAACCTCGATACGCACACCTCCTCTCCGGTCCGGTAGAAGCTGCCGCAGCGCCGTCGGAAACCGCGGTTGTGAGCCGCCAGGACCGGATCGGAGCGCTCGAAGCGGAGGTTGCCCAGTTGCGGCAGGCAGTAGAGAGCCTCCAGCAGCAGTTCGCCGACTTCCGCAAGCAGTTCGACTAAATCACGCATGCCTGAGTTAGCCCCTTGGCAATGGCTGCTTGGAGCGGCCTGCACGTTTTTCGTCGGCGTCGCAAAGACGGGAGTTCCCGGCCTCGGAATTCTGGCGATTCCGTTGATGGTCCTCACTGTCGGGGATGCGCGTCAATCGGCGGGCTGGCTGCTGCCACTCCTATGTGTGGCGGACGTCTTTGCCGTTGTCTACTGGCGCCGGCACGCCGCGTCAGGGCGCCTGTTCTCGCTTGCGCCGTGGGTTCTTGCGGGAATGGCCTGCGGGGCTGCTGCCCTCTCTTTGAGCGAACGCTACTTGCGTTGGCTTGTCGGCGCGATTGTACTCGTAATGCTCGCCCTCTACCTGAAGCGGCGGTTTGCCCCGGAGAAACAATTGCCTCCGGCCCGGTCGGCGCCGTACGGCATCACTGCGGGATTTGCAACAACGGTTGCCAACGCGGCAGGTCCCGTGATGAATCTCTACCTGCTAAGCAAGCGGCTGCCCAAGGAGGAATTCATCGCTACCGGCGCCTGGTTCTTTTTCACAATCAATCTGACAAAGGTGCCGATTTACGTCTGGCACGGGCTGATCACGGCGAAGTCGCTGACATTTAATTTCGTGATGCTTCCCGCGGTGCTTGCTGGTGCAGTCGCCGGCCGGTGGTTAGTCGAGCGCATCCCGCAGAAACTCTTCGAGGCGCTCGTGGTACTGCTGACCGCCGTGTCGACCGTTCTGCTTTTCTTCTAGTAGACGAAGCTCCCGGGGACAAGCGGCTTCTGGCGGATCTCCATGCAGCCGCGTCCTGTCGGCAGCATTTTGCCCGGGTTCAGGCGGCAGTCCGGATCGAAGAGGCGTTTGAGGCGGGCGATCATTTCCAGCGAGTCGTCCGAGAAGAGATCCGACATCAGTTCCATCTTCTCCATGCCGACGCCGTGCTCGCCCGTAATCGAGCCCCCAACGGAGACGCAGAAGCGGAGGATATCCTCCCCGGCGCGCTGCGCCTTCTCGAGGTCCCCCGGTTTTCGCGCGTCGAACAGGATAATCGGATGCATGTTGCCGTCTCCGGCATGGAAGATGTTGCTGATCGTCAGTCCGTAGCGCTCGGAGACTTCCTGGATATAGCGGAGCGTGGGTGCGATCTGGGTGCGCGGTACAACGCCATCCTGCACGTAGTAGAAGGGGCTTACCCGTCCGACCGCTCCGAAGGCATTCTTGCGGCCCTTCCACAGCAGATCGCGTTCCTCTGCCGACTTGGCCACGCGAAATTCGCGTGCGCGGCAGGCGGTACAGGCGGCGCGAATCTGTTCCACCTGTTCTTCGACCGCTTCGCGCAGTCCTTCGAGCTCGATCAGCAGAACGGCCGCGGCGTCCATCGGGTAGCCCGCCTGTGTTGCTTCTTCGACCATCCCGAGCATGACGCCATCGAGCATCTCGACAGCGACGGGCGTGATGCCCTGGGCGGTGATCTCGGCCACCGTTGCGCCGGCGTCTTCCGCAGAGTCGTAGATTGCCAGAATCGTCTTGACGACCTCTGGCTGGCGCATCAGCCGCACAATGATCTTCGTTACCAGCGCCATCGTGCCCTCGGATCCGGTCAGTAGCCCGGTGAGATCATATCCGGGACAGTCGGGTCCCTTGCCTCCGGTTGTGATCACGGATCCATCAGGCAGCACCGCTTCAAGTCCCATCACGTGATTCGTGGTCACGCCATAAGCGAGCGTGTGCGGCCCGCCGGCATTCTCAGCGACATTGCCTCCGATCGTGCAGGCACGCTGGCTGGACGGATCCGGCGCGTAGAAATACTTCTGGGCTTGGACCGCGAGTGAGATATCCAGATTCACTACTCCTGGCTCGACCACGGCGCGCTCGTTTTCGAGGTCGATTTCGAGAATCCGGTTCATCCGCGAGAAGCTGATCATTAACCCGCCCGCTCTCGGGATGGCTCCGCCGCTCAAGCCGGTTCCCGCGCCCCGGCCAACAAAGGGCAGGTTGTATTCGTTGGCGATTTTGACGATCGCCACAACGTCCTCGGTCGACCTCGGGAAGACCACCATATCCGGGCGATGCTTGTCCACACTGCCGTCGTATTCGTAGAGAACCAGGTCTTCCGGGCGGTCTAAGTACCCGCGGTTGCCGAGTAGCTCGATGAGCTTGCTCTTTGCGGCCTCTGGAATCATAGGAGCGCCTTGATGCTCGATATCACCTTTGGATCCAGCCAGTAAACAGGACCGATATACTTTTGCCGCACCTTGCCGCTGGAATCGATGACGTACGTTTCCGGGTACTTAAAGGTACCGTACTCGGCGCTGATGTTCGCCTCCGGGTCCCTCGCGGTTTCAAATACGATGCCGGTCCGCTCCATGAAGCGTTTGTACGCCTGTTCGTTTTTGTCCTGGCTGATGCCAAGTACAACAACTCCGGAGTCTGCCATCTGCCGCTGAAACTCGTTCAACGAGGGGATTTCGTCAATGCAGGGTGGGCACCAGGTCGCCCAGAAGTTCAGAACAAGGAGCTTGCCCCCAAAATCCGACCGGGTAATCGTCTTCCCTTTATCCGTGGTAATCCGGAAATTCGGGGCTGTGTCCCCGACGACGACGTTCCTTTCGCGGATTCCGTCGTAGATCACGAAGACGAGTGCGGCGGAGCAGATTCCGATCAGAGCCAGAAGCAAGCGCTCCGTTTTGTTGTTCGGCATGGGCTTTCCCCTATAATTGTATCGTCAGCAAGGACTTTCGCATCAAAACTTTGGCGCGCCATGTTCATCACCCGCAAAGTTGAGTTTTCCGCCTCCCACGTCTGTGCACGCCCGGATCTGACTCCCGAGCAAAATCAGGCGCTCTACGGAGATGCCAGCCGGCCGCATGGCCATGGCCACAACTACGTTCTGGAAGTGACACTGGAAGGAGAGCCGGATCCGGTGACGGGCATGGTGATGGACTTAAAGGAACTCAAGGAGATTCTCAACCGCGAGGTGGTGGATCCGATGGACCACCGGTTCCTCAACCTTGAAGTACCTCCCTTCGATCGTGTGGTCCCGACGACGGAGAACCTGGCGATTGAAATATTCCGCCGGCTCGAACCGAAGATTAAGAGCCGGGCGGCACGCCTTCACGCTGTGCGCCTGTATGAGACCGAGGACCTTTATGTCGATTACTTTGGAGAAAAGATTTGATCCGAGTCACGCGCAGATACAATTTCTCTGCGTCGCACAGGCTCCACTCGCCGAGGCTGACCGAACGCCAGAACCGCGAGATATACGGAAAGTGCAACAACCCGCACGGACACGGTCACAACTACGTCCTTGAAGTAAGCGTTCGGGGGCCGGTGGACCCCTTCAGCGGCCTCGCAGTGGATGTTGCGGCCCTGGACCGGCTGGTGCAAACGCAGATTCTTTCGCACTTCCACCTTCGCGACATGAACCGGGACGTACCGGAGTTCGAAGGACTCGTGCCGACGTCCGAGAACCTGGCGCTTGTTGTGAAAGAACGGCTGCAGCGAGCCTGGGCTCAGGAATTCCGGGGAGAATGGCCGGTACTCGAAAAAGTTAGAATCCAGGAGACGCCGAGGAATATCTTTGAAGTGTTCGTGCCTGTCGAGTCCAGGACCGTCCAGGACCAAACAGCGGGCCGGGAGTTTGTATCGAAATCATGAAGAACAGCAAGGCCGTAGTGACGGCGAGTCAGATGTCGAGCGAGGATTCGCTTGCTACCTTAATCGAAAAGATGTTGTCCGAGCTGGGAGAAGATCCAGCCCGGGAGGGACTCAATCGCACTCCTCCGCGGGCTGCGAAGGCATTGCGCTTTCTCACCAGCGGATATCACATGGATCTGGCCGAGATCGTAAACGGCGCGCTGTTCACCGTCAAGTACGACGAAATGGTGATCGTGAAGGACATCGAGTTCTTCAGCATGTGCGAGCATCACCTGCTGCCCTTCTACGGGAAAATGCACGTCGCCTATCTGCCGAAGGACAAGGTCATCGGACTCAGCAAGATTCCGCGGATCGTGGACATGTACGCGCGGCGCCTCCAGATTCAGGAGCAGTTGACGCAGCAGGTGGCCAACGCGATTCAGGAAGTGCTCGAACCCCAGGGCGTCGGCGTCGTCTGCCAGGCCCGCCACTTCTGCATGATGATGCGGGGGGTCGAAAAGCAGCATTCGGGCGCGATCACGAGCGCCATGCTCGGCGCAATGCGGGACTGCAAAGAGACCCGCGATGAGTTCCTCTCGCTGGTAAATCACAACACGATGCAGTTTTGAGACCGTTTCGCAGCAGGACCGAGGGCGGTCGGGCTGCGTGTTACGATGAGGAAGGAATGTTTTCGAATTTCCGCCGCTTCCAAGTCACCGATCCCTTTGATCGCCAATGGGATGTCGAGTTCCGCTGGCTGCAGAACGCGATTTCGATCCGACACAGCGACTCGGTGGACGTCAAGTTCTGGCTCCACCACGCCGAGGAGAAGCTGGAGCGCGTGATTGCGCTGATGCATAAGGATCTCCTGCGTCTCAGCAAGGAAATGGATCGTCCGTTGAGCGACGCATGGTGTCTGAAACTGGGAGCGCTTCACCTGGCGCATATGGTCACCACCTGGGAGGATATGGAGAAGACCCTGGTCACGCCCTCCTACGAGGATTTGAAGCGCCACCACCTCGAACTAAAACAGGCGGAAGAGCTGGCCAGCGCTGAAGCCTGAAGCCAGCGGCCACGCGATCGCCAAAAATCCAGCATGTTCGCTCCCGCGCCATACAATGGTTGTATGGTGCGAGCTGAGACTGTTCTTGAATCCTGGAAGACCGTACGGCAGGACACGGCGCAGGCCGTGGAAGACTTTCCGGAAGAAGAGCTGGATTTTAGCCCTGCTGAAGGCCTCATGACCTTCCGGGCGATTACAACGCACATTATTGAGGCTGGCAATTCTCTGACGGGAGTTCTGCTTGACGGAATGACGGATCTCTCGGGCGGGAAGTTTGCCCAGGTCCGAGGCAAGTATGCCCCCGATCTTTCGGAGAAGTCGGGAAAGGCAGAGCTGATCGAAAAGCTGCGTAGTATGATCGAGGAGCGCTGCTCGCGGCTCGCAGCGCAGCCGCCCGAGTTCTTCTCGGAGATGATTACGCGCTTCGATGGGCAGCAGATGACGCGCCTTGAAATGATTCAATTCATCAAGGAGCACGAACTGACACACCGGTCGCAGCTCTTCATGTATCTTCGGCTCAAGGGAATCGTGCCGGTGACGACCCGCCGAAGGCTGGCGCAAACCGCAGCCAAACCGTAGATCTAAGCGTAGAAGGAACGGATCGTGTCCGAGATCCAGGAGATCTCGGACTCTCCGAGTTCAGCCTGCACAGGCAGAGCCAAGACCTCCTGGGCTGCACGCTCTGCCTCCGGAAAGTCGCCGACCTTGTAGCCGAGCCCGTGAAAGCAGTCTTGAAGGTGGAGCGGCAGGGGGTAGTAGATCTCCGTCCCGATTCCAGCCGCGGTCAGGTGGGCCCGCAATTCGTCCCGGCGCCGGCATCGAATGACGAACTGATTCCATACATGGCGAGTCTGATAGGGCGCTGCCGCCGGAAGGGTGACCGGGGTACCAGCGAGCAACTGCTGATACAGCGCCGCGTTGCGCTGCCTGCCCTGCGTCCAGGAGTCGAGGTATTTCAGCTTGACGCGCAGCACCGCCGCCTGAAGGGCGTCGAGCCGGGAGTTCCATCCGACCCACTCGTGATAGTACTTCCTCCGGCTCCCGTGCACCCGAAGGGCTCGAAGGCGATCCGCCAGACCGGCGTCGTTTGTCGTCATCATGCCGCCGTCGCCGTAACCGCCCAGGTTCTTGCTGGGGAAAAAGCTGATGCAGCCGATTGTGCCCAATCCCTGGGCGCGCCGTCCCTTATATTCGGCCCCGATCGATTGCGCGCCGTCTTCGATCACCGCCCAGCCGTTCTTGCCCGCAATGTCCAGGATCGGATCCATGTCGGCGCAGCCCCCAAACAGATGCACCGGCACCACCGCCTTGATGTTCGGATGCTTTCGGGCCGCGTCTTCCATTTGGTTCACATCGAGGTTGAAGGTTGCGGCGTCGATATCACAGAAGACGGGCGTCGCTCCGGCGTGAACGATTGAACCCGCAGTTGCGAAGAAGGAAAACGGAGTCGTGAGCACAGCGTCGCCCGGCCCGACGCCAGCGGCTGCCAGGGCCAGGAGCAGTGCGTCTGAACCGGATGCGCAGCCGACGGCGTAGCGTGTCCCGCAGTAGTCTGCGATCGCCTCTTCCAAACGTTCGACTTCCTCTCCCAGGATGAACATCTGCGATTCAATCACTCGCGTCACCGCGGCCATTACTTCGTCGCGAATCGACGCATGCTGCAACCGCAGATCCAGGAGCCGTACCGGTTCTCTTTTCGCCTGCATCACATTCGCAGTATACGGAAACGGTCTCAAGCCCCGCAGTCCTCCTTGGAGGATTGAGGCCGGGCGAGACGCAGCCCGCCCGGCGCCCGCTGATGATTACTCGGCTGGCTGAATGCTATCTACCTTGATGATTCCGGTCTTCTCATACAACGTTCCCGTGACCTTCACTTTCTTAGCAGCGTATTTCTCAGGAGCTTTCTGGTCGCTCAGCCGGTAGATCNTGCCGTCGGACAGAAGGGCGTATTTATGCTCTTTGCTCGACCGGACGCACTCACGCACACACTTCTCGTTCGGTTGAACGTTCATATGCGCATGATCCTTGCCGCACATCGTATCNGTGATGACGCCGGTAAACGTCCTNGCTTGAGAGGCAGCAAGCATNCCNGCCGAAATGNTGAGGGTAAGTATTGTTTTCTTCATNGTTTGTCCTCCTTGTAAAGGTCCAGTATCCTTAGACCCTTTTCTTTGTTGAGCCGCTGCCAGAGCTCGTTGTAGCGATCCTCAGACAGCGGTTCCTTAAGCTGAAAATCAAATTCCTTCCGGTCTCCGTAATGAAGGCTGCCGTGTTCGAAGGTAACCATCGTGAGGCGAAACGGACCGGACGTGCTGAGATTGTCGATGTCGCGATAACGCCAGGTGCGCGATTTTCCCGGGTCCTCGCTCTTGTATGTGATACGATCCTCGCCGACGACCAGGACTCCATTGCTTCCGTTCACGAGTCCTCGTAATTTCACGGGCACAGTCCACAGCGCCTTTACGTCATCGGCGGCGAGCGCGGCGACAAAACGCTGATCCAGGCGATTCTTGAGCCGGTCGTAAGCGAGCTTCGGATCCTGCCCCGCCTGGAAAAGAAAGGTGATTTCTTCATCGGCTCCAAGCCGCCAGACGCGGTCCCTGTAGGTCTTGATAAGAATCGCCTTCTCGCTCAGCTCGAGCTGCTGGATATCCTGGTACTGCCAGGCCCAGGTGTGGAGTTTGCTGGCCGGCTTCTTCTCTGACGCTTCCCTATAGATGATCCCGCCGGCGTTCAGAGCCAGGGTTCCTTCACACGAACCTCTCCAATGCTTGTGCAGGACCCGGTATTGCAGTTCACCTTCGGGCCATACATCTTTGCCCTCCACTCCATGAAGCGGCCAGGTAGCGATCAGCGTGAGAGCAATCAGGCCACAGCTTGTTTTTTGACTTCCGAATGCCATTTCCACACCTCGTAGATCGCGGGGTAAACGACAAGCTCCAGCACGAAGGATGTGAAGACGCCCCCGATCACCGGAGCGGCGATCCTCTTCATAACGTCCGAGCCCGTTCCCGTCGCCCACATGATTGGAACCAGACCGATGAACGTTGTTGCTACGGTCATCGCTTTCGGCCGGATGCGTTTCACGGCACCATGCAATATGGCCGTCTGAAGGTCCTGCAGGTTCCGCATCCGGCCTTCCCGCTTTGCCTGCTCATAGGCAAGATCGAGATACAGCAGCATGAAGACGCCCGTCTCCGCGTCGATGCCGAGCAGAGCAATCAAGCCTACCCAGACGCCGACGCTCATGTTGTAGTCGAGGATGTACAGGAGCCAGATTGCGCCTATCGCAGAGAAGGGAACAGCCAGTAAAACGATGGACGTTTTTACCAGCGACCTGGTATTCAAATAAAGCAGAAATACGATGAGTACGAGCGTGACAGGCAGAACGATTTTCAGCTTTTCCTTTACGCGCTCCATCGCCTCGTATTGGCCGCTCCATTGCACTGAGTAGCCGGGAGGCAGGGTGAGACTTTCGCGTATGAGCGCCTTTGCCTCATCGACGTAACTGCCGATATCCCGGTCTGCCACGTCCACGTAGACGTACCCGGTCAGGAGCCCGTCTTCGTCGCGATACATCGACGGCCCTGAAACAGTCCGTATCTCCGCAAGCTGTGATATCGGTACTTGCAGCTTCCCGCCAAGGACAGGAACGAGAACACGACTCAGACTGGCGATATCGCTGCGGAAATCCCTCGCGTAGCGAACGCTGACCGGATACCGTTCACGCCCTTCGACGGTTGTGGTCACAGTATCACCGCCGATCGCGTTCATCACGACAACCTGCGCGTCAGTGATCGTCAGACCGTAGCGGGCGAGCTGTTCCCGCTTCCAGTCAAAGTCGAGGAAGTAGCCGCCTCCCGTGCGTTCTGCGAAGACACTGCGTGTCCCTCTCACTGTCTTGAGGACGCGCTCGAGATCACGCCCAATCCGCTCGATTTCGGCGATATCTGCTCCGTAAATCTTGAGGCCGACCGGCGTCCTGATTCCCGTCGTCAGCATGTCAATGCGAGCCTTGATCGGCATCGTCCATGAGTTGCTGACTCCCGGGATCTGCATTGCGGCGTTCATCTCTTCCACCAACTTCTCTGTCGAGATGTGGTCCGGAGTGATCTTGCGCAGAATCTTCTTCGCCCATTCAGGGGACCACGACGAATACCACGTACCGACCTTCCGCCATTCGCTCGCAGGCTTCAGCAGGACAATGGTCTCGAACATCGAGAGCGGGGCGGGATCGGTTGACGTTTCCGCACGTCCCGCTTTTCCAAGGACAAGCTGGACTTCCGGGAACTGCATCAGGATGCGGTCCTGAACCTGCAGCAACCGCTGTGCCTCGGTGATGGAGATGCCAGGCAGGGTCGATGGCATGTAAAGCAGTGTTCCTTCATCGAGCGGCGGCATGAACTCCGAGCCCAGCTTCTGAAATACGGGCACTGTCACCGCGACCAGGGCTGCGGCACTGCCGAGGACAACCCACTTCCACTGGAGGGCCCAGCGGCACACGGGTTCGTACAGGCGTACCAGCAGGCGGCTGACCGGATGCCTCTCCTCCGAATGAATCTGCCCGATCAGCAGGGCAGTTGCTGCGCGCGCCAGCCAGCGGGGACGGAAGCGGAAGTTGCCGGCGTGCGTGAAGGTGAGCCGCAGAGCAGGGTCCAGCGTAATGACGAGAACGGCAGCTACGATCATCGCCAGGTTCTTGGTATAGGCGAGCGGCTTGAATAGCCGTCCTTCCTGAGCCTCCAGCGTAAGCACCGGCAAGAATGCGACCGCGATCACGAGGAGACTGTAGAAACTGGGACGCCCTACCTCTTTCACTGCGGCGAGCACCACCTCCTGCACCTTCCCGGGCCGTCCGGCTCTTTCCCATTCCTCCAGCTTCTTGTGCGTCTGCTCTACCACGACGATGGCCGCGTCAACGAGCTCGCCCATCGCAATCGCAATGCCGCCGAGCGACATGATGTTCGATGTGAGCCCCATCGCCTTCATCGGAATGAAAGAAATCAGGAAAGCGACCGGAAGCGTGATGAGAGGGATCAGGGCGCTTGGCAGATGCCAGAGAAAGAGCAGGATGATCGCCGAGATCACCACGAGCTCTTCAATGAGCGTCTCTCGTACGGTGTCAATCGATTTCAGGATCAGGTCGCTGCGGTCGTATGCCGTAACGACTTTCACTCCTGGCGGCAAGCCGGGAGCAATCTCATCGAGCTTCGCTTTGACGCGCTCGATGACCTGAAGCGCATTCTCGCCCTGCCGCATGACGACAATGCCGCTAACCACTTCGCCTTTGCCGTTCAGATCAGAAACTCCGCGGCGGAGATCCGGTCCGATCGTAACGGTGGCAATATCGCGGACACGAACGGGCACCCCATTTGCGCTCGCCGCAACCGCAATATTCTCGATGTCCGCCAGACTCTTCGCATATCCGCGCCCGCGGATCATGTACTCCGCGCCGCTGAACTCCACCAGGCGCCCGCCGACATCGCTGTTACCCTCGCGCACGGCCTCCACGACGCGGCTGATTGGCAGGTTGAAGGCTCTCAGTTTATTCGGGTCCACGTTCACCTGGTATTGCCGGACGAAGCCGCCGAGCGGGGCGACTTCTGCGACGCCAGGCACGGACTGCAAGTGATAGCGCAGGTACCAGTCCTGCAAGCTGCGAAGCTCAGCGAGGCTGTGCTTGCCGCTCTCATCGACGAGAGCGTATTGGAAGACCCAGCCGATGCCAGTGGCATCCGGGCCAAGCTCCGTCTTCACGCCTTGAGGAAGCCTTGGGAGCACGCCGGAGAGATATTCGAGCGTGCGGGACCGGGCCCAGTAGATGTCCGTGCCTTCCTCAAAGAGGATGTACACGTAGGAGTAGCCGAAGTCGGAGAGGCCGCGAACGGTCTTGACTCCAGGGACCGCCAGCATTGCGGTGACGATCGGATAGGTGACCTGATCCTCGATGATGTCCGGGCTGCGATCCCAGCGGGAGTAGACGATGACTTGGGTGTCGCTCAGATCCGGAATGGCGTCGAGGGGTATGTTCTTCATCGACCACCAGCCGGCGAAAGCGGCGCAGGCGACGAGTAGAAGGACCAGGAACCGGTTGTGTCCGCAAAACTCGATGATCCGATCAATCATCTCTGCGTACTCCGTGTCCTGCGGCCGCGCCTGCGTTGGGCCACTTCAACTGACTTTCTGAATTGAGGAGGAAGTTGCCGGAGACCACGATCCGTTCGCCTTCCTTGAGCCCTTCGAGAATCTCAATCCGGTCGCCTAGCCGTAATCCCGTTGCGACGTTGCGCGGCTCAAAGTAGCCGTCGCCGAGATCCACGAAGACAATCTTCCGGACGCCCGCATCAAGCACTGCTTCCGCGGGAACGACCAGACGCGAGCCCTGAGGGACAATGAAATCGACGTCGACATACATTTCTGGCTTCAGCACCAGGCCCGGATTAGGCGCTTCCAATCGAACCTTGAGCGTGCGGGTGTCGGGATCAACCTGAGGAAGGATGTAAGTGACGCGAGCGCGGATCTTGCGGCCGGGCAAATATGACGCCGAAATCGTGGCCTCCTGACCGACGCGCACGAGGGCGGCATCGGATTCGTAGACGTCGGCGATAATCCAGACCTGGCTCAAGTCAACCAGCGTGTAGATCTGCGTTTCCGGACCGATGCGCAGGTTTGGAAATGCATTCCGCGCGGTGATGTAGCCGGAGGCTGGCGCCTCAACTGTGACGGACCGGATCGGGGTCTGTGTGTGCTCCAGCTCCTGGATTTGTTCTTTGCTCAGGTTCCAATGCTCCAGCCGCCGCCTGGCCGCCTCGACCATGCGTTCACTGTCGTCGGCCGCGCCCTGCACCGAACTGCGCGCCATCATCTTTCTTGCGGTCAGCGCGAGCAGATACTCCTGCTGGGAAGCGATCAGCTCAGGACTGTAGACCGTGAAAAGCGGCTCGCCTTTCCGGACATAACGGCCGGTGTAATCGGCGTTCACCTTTTCGATCCAGCCTGCCACGCGAGAATGCACGTGCGAGATGCGGCGCTCGTCGATATCGACCTTTCCGACGGTGCGAAGCGGGACGGAGGCCGAGGTGCGATCGACCATGCCAGTCCGTACGCCGATCAATTGCTGCTTCTCAGGGCTTACGTGAATGCTGCCCGGCACATCTTCTGCGTAGAAGGGCTCCAGATCATTGCCCGTTTCCGGATTCAGTCCTGGATGATCGGAATGGTACTTCGGATCCTTCGGGTCGAAATAGTAAAGAATCTTTCGATCGCGTTTTGACCCGCCTTCTCCGCCGTCCGCATACACCGGTTCCAGACGCATGCCGCAATCCGGCGCGATGCCGGGCTTATCCGACTTGTACTGCGGATGCATGGGGTCAACCCAATAGAGAACCGTCCGCTCGCTCTTGCGAGGAAGAGCCGGCGCGGATCGTCCGCGGAAGTACCAGCCGGCCGCAAAGCCGGCGACCGTGAGCACAGCCACAAGAAAACGCTTCATCGTTCGAGCAGCTCCACCCCGGCCATCTCTTCCAGCCGGATCAACGCAAGGTGATAGTTCAGCAGCTCCTCGTCGTAGCCAATTTCGTACTCGAGCACCGCCAACGCGTTGTTGAGCAGCGTCGTGAGGTCAACCTGCCCCGTTTGATACGCGGGCAACGAGCTTTCCAGCGTCAGCCGCGCCTGCGGCAGGAGGGTGTCCTGATACATCGTCAGCAGACGGCGCGACGTTTCCGCGATTCGATAGTCGTCCTGCATGCGGAACAGCAGCGCCTGATCGGTCGTTTCGTAGTCGCGGCGCGCAGCGCTCAGCGTAGCCGTTTGCTCGGCGACCCCCGCCCGCTGTTTGCTGCGCCAGGAGGTGGGTAACTGAAACTCGACGCGGAACATGTACATATCCGGCATGCGGCCCATATTGAAGTAGCCTGCCGAGAGTGTGTAGTCGGGATAGAACTCCTTTCGAGCGAGGTTTACGGCGAGCTCGGACCGCTCGATCATCTTCTGATTTCTGCGGATGAGCGGCGAGTTGCGCCGGGCCCGGGCGATCAAATCTTCGAGCGTCACATCGAACGGCTCCAGAACCGGTTCTGCGGGCCTGCCCAGAGGGCTGCCGGGGCGGCGCGCCAGCAGTTGGTTGAGTTCCGCCTCTTGCGACTGTTTCTCCTGCTGCATCCGCTCGATGCGGAGAGACTTTTCGGAGATCTGTGTCTGCAGTCGCAGCAAGTCCTGCTGTGCCGCTTCACCGACCGCGTAGCGCGCCTCAACCGCCCGGAGAATTTCACGCAGCAAATCACGGCTTTGCGCCAGCAGGTCGAGCGTTTTGTAGGTATGGTGCAGGCGGTGATACGCGGACTTCACCCTTGCGATGACCGAGAGCTGCGTCGCCTGGTATTGCCAGAATTCCGAATCGGCCTCCCGCTGCGCGATTTCTCCCCGTAGTTTGCGTTTGCCGGGGAAGGGAAACGTCTGGGAGAGCATCAGGCCGGCGTTCGCCACCGGATCGACACCCAGACCGGCAAATGGACGAGGGCTGCCTGTGCTGGCGTATCCAAGCGACAGCATTGTTTCGGGCAAACTGGCTGCCTGCGACGGGCGCTGCCGTGCTGCTTCATAGCGCTTCTGTGCTGCAAGAATCTCCGGATTGTTCTTCAGCGCCTCAGTAATGAGAGGCTGGAGCAGCATCCGGTCTTCGGCATTTACAACAAACGTCAAAGTCAGGATCGATATAAGGATCGGGACACGCACACTTCCTCCCCGTCAACACAAGAAAGTTACGAAAGACTGGCTGCAGGGAGAGTGAGGTCTAGATCAGAAAGGATGCGTGAAGGACGAAAAGTCCGGGAGTGGACCGTTTGGGCGGATCCGGGTTCGGAAACGCATTCTCCGGGACACGGATCGGACTCAAAAGGCTTTCGGCAGCGGTCAAGGGTGCTGGGGAAAGCGACTGGAATCGCCACCCGTCGAACTCAGGCTTGTCGTAGTTCCGGACGTGGAGATGGCCCTTGCAGGGATCGGACTTCGAGTCGCCGGGCGGAACCGGCTTCCCGCAGTGATCNGTTTGNGTCGTCTGCCTNGGGCAGCAATCGTGCCTGACGGGGGCCGGNTCGATCGAGGCGCAGTTGGCGCATTGCCCCCAGACCATGCCGATGATCAGCATGGCAGCGAAGGTCGTGCTGAGCAACGAGCGTAGCACCTATCCCTGAGGATAGCAGAATCTGCAGGCGCCGTTGGCTTGCGCCGCCTGCTATCTTTGCATCATGCGTATCCCGATTCTTGC
>Ga0065720_1003546_pt1 | contig 15386 bp, 13 predicted proteins | sample Thericmetagenome_FD_59107 | JGI IMG/M metagenome (GOLD analysis project Ga0065720, IMG submission 59107) | Thermophilic microbial communities from the Joint Bioenergy Institute, California, USA of rice/straw/compost enrichment - eDNA_2 v2... | ecosystem: Engineered > Solid waste > Grass >... | reverse complement strand
GCTTCCGTTAATGCGTGGCATTACCGCGTCAGTCGTCCCGTCCTCTCCGGACGGGCTCCATTGCGGCCTCGTGCCGGAGGGCTTCCGCGCCACCCTCACCGAGTCGTCCCCGGCCCTGCCCGGGCAACGACGCGACGGCGATCCCACCCCTGCCGTCGCACCGACGTCGACGCGGGCGGCTACGACGCCAGAGCGTCAGCCTTGCGCAGCAGGTATGTCCGCTCCGGCTCGCTGGCCGTGAGGCGGGCGGCGGCCAGATAGGACTCCCGGGCCCGCTCCGGCTCACCCGCCATCTCCAGCAGATGGGCCCGCACCGCCTCCAGTCGGTGCTGCCCGGCCAACTGCGGATATTTGTCCAGATAGGACAGAAAGGTGAGCCCGGCCCGCGGACCGTGGACCATCGCCACCGCGACCGCCCGGTTGAGCGTCACCACAGGGTTGTTGGTCATCCGTTCCAGGATGTTGTAGAGGCCGAGGATCTGCCGCCAGTCGGTCTCGGCCGCGCTCGGCGCCTCCGCGTGCACCGCCGCGATCGCCGCCTGGATCTGGTACGGGCCCAGGTCAGAGCGGGACATGGCGTCGGTGATGAGCGCGATGCCCTCGGCGATCTCGTCCCGGTCCCACCGGCTGCGGTCCTGCTCGGGCAGGGGTATGAGGATCCCGTCGGCGCCCACCCGCGCGTCGCGCCGGGCGTGGGTGAGCAGCATCAGGGCGAGCAGGCCCGCCACCTCGCCGTCGTCGGGCACCAGACGACGCAGCAGGCGAGTCAGCCGGATCGCCTCCGCCGCCAGGTCGAGGCGTTGCAGCTCCGCGCCGGCCGTGGCGACGTACCCCTCGTTGAAAATCAGGTAGAGCACCTGCTTGACCGCGTCCAGCCGAGCGGCGTACTCACCGGGCGGCGGCGGGTGGAAGCCCACGCCGGAGTTCTTGATCTGCTTCTTGGCCCGGCTGATCCGCTGGGCCATGGTCGCCTCGGGCACCAGGAAGGCGTGCGCGATCTCCGCCGTGGTCAGCCCGCCCACCGCCCGCAGCGTCAGCGCCACCTGCGATGTCTGGCTGATCGCGGGATGGCAGCACAGGAACAGCAGCAGGAGAGAGTCGTCGCCGTCGGCGGCGGTATCCGCCGGCGGGGCGAGGTACTGCTCGGGCGGAATCCGGATCGCCTCGGCGGTCTCCCGGTCGCGACGCGCCTGCTCACTGCGAAGTATGTCGATCAGTCGCCGGGAGGCCACTCGGATCAGCCACGTCCGCGGCTCCTCCGGCACACCCTCGGTCGGCCACTGCGTCGCGGCCGCGAGCAGGGCCTCCTGCACCGCGTCCTCGGCCGCGTCGAAGTGCCCGTACCGCCGGACGAGCGCGCCGAGGACCTGCGGCGCATACTCGCGCAGCAGGTCCTCGAGCTGGCTCGAAACCGTCGACTGTGGACCGATCACGACAGAGGCGTGTCCTCAGCCCGCGGACCGGCCCCGATGGGGCGTACCTCCACCGTGTCGCCGATCGCGGCGACGATNCGGGCCGCGATCGCCANCGCCCGNTCGTGGCTGGCGCAGTCCACGATGGCGAAGCTCACCAGCACCTCCTTGGCCTCCGCGTACGGNCCGTCCACGACGACCGGCTCACCGTCCTGCCGCCGCACGGTCCGCGTCAGCGACGGNTGGGCCAGTCCCTCGGTGGCCACGAGCTCGCCCGACTCGGTGAGCTCCTTNCCGAGGTNCTCGTAGAACTNGCACATCGCCTGGAACTCCGGGCTGTTCACGTCNACNGAGTCCCAGTCGGCCTGCTTNGTGTAGGCCAGCAGNATGTACTTCATCAGCCCTCCCGGACNCCGACGGTCTCGTANCCTCCNCCGGGCCACACCCAGGTCGAGGTCACGGTGGNGCCGTCCTCACTCATNGTCGACGTGCAGTATGCCGGCGANCCCTTCTCNCCGCCCCAGATGGTGAGCGTGCCGTCNTCGTNCACCTCGTACACGTAGTCCAGNGTGTTGCCCTCNGNGTCGTAGAANCGGGACTTGATCTCCTCGCTCGGCTCGCGACCGAACGGACGCTCGTGCCCGATCACCTCCAGGCCCTTGATCCGCCGGCCGTCCTGCACCAGGTCGACGTGCTGCAGGAGGAAGTGGCCACCCTCCATCCACTCGAACCGGATCGTCCCCTCGACCCCACCGGACAGCCGCCAGGTGCCCACCATCCGGTCCAGCTTGCGCAGCTGCTCGCTCATCGCGACCTCCTCGGCTCAGGGCGCCCCCTCGGGCGCGTTCTGCCTGATACCTCGGAGCCGATCCCCCGTTCTCGACATGCCGGCCCAAGATTTTTTTCGGGCGGCTGGGTGGTGGTACGACCTCCTCAACGGCCGGGACGTACGACCTGCTCAGCTCAGGCCGCCGTCCGCCCCTCGGGCCGCGCCGGCACCGGAGACGCTGCTGGGGACCGAGGAACACAGCTCCTCCACCACCCGGCGGGGGTTGTGCCAGGCGTCCTGCCAGAGCCGGTCGAACCGGCCGGCCAGCGCCGCAGCCAGTTCGCCGCGTCGGTGCTCCAGACGGCGGGCCTGCAGCGGCGGGAGCGGCGCGTGACTGGACTGGCGAAGGCCATGAGCCGCCGCGAGCGCGCGGACCGCCGGCACCGGCTCGGGCTGCGCCACGGCGAGCGCTTCCAGGCTGTGGGCGATGGCCCGGGGATCGTTGGTGGCGGCCGCGTCGCGCAGGGCCGCCGACGCCCGGTCCACGGCGTCGGTGTCATCGGCGATGAGGGCGATACGCGCCCCCGTGTAGGCCATGCCGGAGACCGAGTCGCTGCGCTCGTAGAAGTCCCAGGCCTGGCGGTGTCGTTCCAGCGCCGCGGACCGGTCGCCCATCAGGTCCAGCGCGACGCCGAGTCCGTTGAGGGCGAAGGCGTTCAGCGTGTAGGAGCCGATGTCGGTGCTCAACCGCACCGCCGCCGTCAGGCTCTCCACGGCGTCCGGCTCACCGGCGAGCGACCGGACGTTGCCGATGCGGATGGTCTGGGCGACCTCCCAGTCCGGTGACCCGATGCGCCGGGCGATGTCGAGGGCACGGGTGTGGATCTGTAACGCGCGGTCGAGATGCCCCTGCACCTCGGCGCAGTACCCGAGGATGTCGAGGGCCAGGACGAGGCCCGCGGGATCGTTGAGGTTGGCGAACTCGTCCAGCCGGCGGCGCGCGCGCAGTTCCGCCCCCGTGACGTCCCCACTGAGCAGCCGCCCGCGCGCCACGACGGTCGCCACCAGCGACTGCCCCCAGGCGTCGTCGAGCGCGGTGAACCGCTGCAGGGCCAGGCGGGCCAGGGCCCTGGCCCGACCATGGTCCCCGCGCTCGTACAGACGCTCCGCGATGAGGGTGGCCGCGACCGTCTGCGGCTTGGTCCAGCCGGTGCCCGCCGCCGCGAGCGCCGCCTCGGCCCGACGCATGTGCTCGGCCACCTTCACGGTGAGCGATCCAAATACGCCGAGCCACGCCTGGGCGGACAGCGCGGCGACGTCATCGACGCCGGGCTGGTCGACCGCGATGGTGAGCAGGTCCTCCAGCAGCTCCCGGGCCGGTCCGCGGTGGCCGCCGATCCACCACCACCAGCAGCCGCGCACCGCCAACCGCAGCCCGGCGTCGACGTCGCCCTGGTCGGCCACCCACCGGGCCGCCTCCATCAGGCCGGCCGGGGCCTGGGCCGGTATGTGGCGGACAGGGGGTCGCCGGATCGCGGCGCGTTCCTCGGCCAGGATGCGCTCGAACTCCTCCTGCAGCTCGGTGGGTGGCTCGAGCCCGACGTCGCGGAACAGCCGGCGACCCGCGTCGTAGACGGCCAGGGCCTCGGCCCGGCGCCCGCTCGCGTGCAGCGCCCGCATCAGCAGCAGCCGCGCCCGGGGTCGCAACGGCTCTTCGGCCAGCAGCTGACGCAGCGACGCGATGGCGTCGGGGAGGTCGGCCGATCGGGCGCTCAACGCCTCGGCGTGCACCTCGCGGGTCGCCAGCCAGAGTTCGCGCAGGCGAACCCGTTCCGCGTGCACGGCCGGATCGCGGTCGAGGTCGTCCGGCAGCTCGCCGAGCCAGGCGTCCAGGGCGGCCGAGGTGGCGGTGAGCGCGTCGGCGTCCCCGGCGGCCACGGCCTGGGTGGCGGCCCGGGCGAGCCGAGTGAACCGGCCGACATCGGACTCGAGGGCCGTGATCGCCAGCCGGTAACCGCCGTGGCGGTACTCCAGGCGGGCCCGGTGCTCGCCGAGCAGGCCGCGCAGCCGGGAGATCTTGACCTGCACGGCGTTGCGCGCCCGTTCGGGCAGTTCCCCGGACCAGAGCGCCTCGATCAGCGTGCTCACCGGCACGCTGCGCCCCTCGGCGAGCACGAGGCGCGCGAGCACGAGCCGGTCGAGGGTGGCGGGCACCGGCTGGCCGAGGATGGTGACCCGGCCCATGAGCCCGACCAGCACCGGCGAAGGCCCGGACACCCGCCCGGGCCCCACCTCCTTGGCGGGCCCGACCACCCGCGACGGCATGCCGCTCATGACGCCGACGCCAGCTCCGCCACGGCCGGCACGCCCATCCCGTTCGGGTACGGCACCGCGCCGGCGGTCACGATCCGGGCGACCAGCGGGGTCAGGAGCGCTACCAGCTCGGCGACCGCCTCCGCGCCGATCGCGAGCAACGGGGCGGCGGCCAGGGCATCGGTGGTCCGCTCGATCTCGGCCCGGCGCCGGACCCCGAGCTCGGTGATCCGGCCGTCCGGCAGGACCCAGCCCCGCCGCGCGAGCCGGGCGACCGCCTCGGCCCAGTCGGTCTCGGTCCAACCCCGGTGGGTGCGCTGCTCCGGCGGCACCAGCCCGAGCGCCGACATGAGGACGTGGGCCTCGCACCCGTCCACGCCGGCCTCGGCCAGCGCGATGATGTGCCCGTCGCCGCGGTACTCCCGCAGCACCGCGGTCGCCCAGAACAGCCGCAGGTGCGTGGGCTCCGGCACCGGTTGCGCCTGGTACGCCGCCGCGAGCGGGCGGCCGGGCAGCGGGCAGGCCCGGGCGGCCTGGACGGCCAGGTCGGCCGCGCGAGCCAGGTGCGGGGAGGCGAGCACCTGATCGCCGAGCAGCCGCCGCATGGCGTCGTCGACCACGCGCAGGCGAGCGGCGGTGGCTTCTTCCGGCGTCGTGTAGGTCCACGCGTCGGGCAGCGCCCGGGCGACCATCGAGTGCCGGAAGTTGTAGAACAGGGCCGTGACGACCTCGGGCGGCACCCGGCCCAGCGGGGCCGACCGGGTCGCGAAATAGCCCATCCACCCGCCCTTGAGGCCCAACCGCGGGTAGTGGACGGTCCGTTCGGGGGCGTAGTAGACGACGGCGTGGTAGACCTCGAGCAGCCGCCACAGCGCCACCTGGGCGGCTGGGCTCGGGGCGTCTTTGATCGGTTCCGCAGCCACCTTCCCCCCTCTCCGTCCGCCGACCGCTGCCTTTATCGTGCGGGGCCGGCCCGCGATCGACCAGCCGGCGGCCGGGGCACTGTCAGCGCTCTGTCAGCGCGACCAGGCGTACGCCCGGCGGGTGGCCGGACCGGCGGGTGGCCGGACCGGCGTCACCAGCCGGCGAACCACCTGGGGCACGAACCACACACGAGCCCGTCAGGCCGTACTTCTGGCCGGCCCGAACCCTGTCAGGCCCGAACCACGTCAGCCGTCTGTCAGCAGTCCGGCCGACGATCCCGACATGTCTGACGCCGTAGCAGTGCTGAAAGCGCAGTGGCAGGCGGTGCGCGCCTGGATGGCCCGGGATGCCGTCACCGCCCGTCTCGACCGGCCGTCCGTCCTGCCCGGCTGGTCGGTCGCCGAACTGATCGCCCACAATGGACGCTCTTTCCTCGCCACCGAGTTGACCGTCAACGAGCCCGACGGCGAACCGCAGTCCCTCCGCTCGTACGTGGCGCACTACGGCCCAGCCGCCACGGAGATCGCGGACGCCACGCGGGCCCTGGCCACCGACATCCGGGACAACCTCCTCGGGGGCCTCGACGAGCTGGCCGAGCGGGCCTTCGCCCACCTCGACTCCCTCACCGCCCCCGTGGTCCGTGGCTTGCGCGGCTGCATCACCCGCGAGGACTTCGTGCTGACCAGATTGATCGAGGTTGTGGTGCACGCCGACGACCTCGCCCGCTCGCTCCCGGAGATCGACCCGCCGCCTCTGCTCGAGAAGGCCGTGACGCTGGTCTCCGACGCGCTCGCGCGGGCCTACGAGGAGGCGGTGGGCTCAGCGCCGAGCTACCCGCGGGGACTGCCCTGGATCCGGCTCGCGACCGGCCGGCATCCGTCCCCGGACCCGGCCCTGCCACTGCTGTAGGGCGGCCCACCCCAGAGACCCCACGAGAGGGGACGTTCCAGAATGCTCGTCGGCGAATGCCCCAGTCATGGGCAGACGTTGATCCCGTACGCGAACCTGCTCGCCCTCGTCAACTACGAACCGGGAATCATAGTTCTCTATTGGACATGTCTCTGCGGCGAGAAGCACATCACCGCCACGGGCAGCGTGGGGTCAACCGACGCCGCACGAGCAGCGGTCGCCATCGACTCGGTGCGACGCCAGCTCGCCAACGGGACGAGCACGGGTGATGGCCATCGCTGGTACCCGTAGTCGCGCATGCCCCCGGCCGCCCGGCGCCACCAACCCACCGACCACGCTGTCCACCCGGGCGGCCGGCCCGCCGGTCACCTCGTTTCGTGATCGACGAGGTGGCCGAGCCCGATTTCGTGCCGCGTAGCCTCGCAGAGCCGCTGCAGGACGTGGCCGGCGACGTCGCGGAGCGCCTCGATCTGCTCCCGGGTCAGCCCGTCGATGACGTAGCGCCGCACGGCCGCGACGTGTCCCGGCGCGGCGGCGACCACCAGGTCCCACCCGGCGTCGGTCAGCGTGGCCCGGGTGTACCGGGGGTTCTCCGGATCGGGTGCGCGGTAGAGCAGGCCGCGCTGCTCGAGCCGTTTGACCACATTGGACAGTCGAGACAGGGAGCTGCCGATATGACGCGCCAGATCGCTCAGCCGCAGCGACCGCCCGGGCGTCATCGACAACGTGCTGAGCACGAAGTAGTCGAACAACGTCAGTTGATTGTCGCACTGGAGCTGGGCGTCGAGCGCCGTCGGCAGGTTGAACATGAGCCTCGCCAGGGCAACCCAGGCTTCCCGCTCACATTCGTTCAGCCACCGAGGTTCCTCCGCCACGCCCTCAACCCTACGACCTGACGTCACCGGCGGTGTGACACATCTCGCAGCAGGTTCAAGCTTGAAGCTCACTACGCTACGTTGAGCTTCAAGCTTGAACCCGTCTGATGGGGGGACTCCTGATGACCCTGTTCCGACTGGACGCCAGCATCCGGACCCACAACTCGGCGAGTCGTGAGATCGCGGACATCGTCGAGGAGGAGTGGCTCGCCGCCCGCCCGGGTGACCGGGTCGTACGCCGCCACATCGGCGTCGACGCCCTCCCCGCCACCGCGTGGGCGGCGGCGGTGGCGGGCGTGATGACCGCGCCGGAGGAGCGTACGGCCGAGCAGCGCGAGGCGCTCGCCCTGGCCGCGACGCTGGTGGACGAGCTGCTCGCCGCCGACGCGATCCTGTTCGCCGTGCCGCTGTACAACTTCGGCGTATCGCAGCACTTCAAGACGTACGTCGATCTCGTCCTCATCGACCCGCGCACGAAGCGCACCCGATTTCTCGAGGGCAAGCCCGCGGTGCTCGCGACGGTCCGCGGCGGCGCGTACGGCAGCGGCACCCCACGGGAGGGCTGGGACCATTCGACGCCGTACCTGCGCCGGATCATCGCCGACTGCTGGGGCGCCGACCTCACCGTCATCGAGCGCGAGTTCACCCTCGTCGGCGTGGATCCGGGCCTGGACGAGTTCGCCGACCAGGCCACCCGGATGCACGCCGAGGCGCTGCAGGCGGCCCGCGAGGCCGGCCGGGCACTCGGCACGACGCTCGTTCCGGCCTGACGGTCGCGGCGACGGCCCGGCTTGTCGGTGATCGTCGTCCCCGGGCGTACGGAGGGCGTGGTCGGCCCGGTGACCGGGCTGACCACGCTCCGGGCCGCCTCGAGTCGCCGGTCACCGCGATGACCGTGATTCGGGCGGCTGGCGGGAATGGTGGGCTGCGGGGGGCAACTCCGCGCAGCCGGCCGGAGCAGCTTGCCGGAGCGGAGTCTGCGAGTCGTTCGGTAGGGTCGCGCGCATGCCCGCGGTCGACCGGACCAAGCTGCTCGCGGCGAGGCTCAGAGCGGCGACCGATCGGCCGTACCTGGCCTCGGCCCTGTTCACGCTCTCGGTCGTTCCGTCCACAGTGGTCCCCACCATGGCGGTGGACGCGTTCTGGCGCTGCTACGTCAACCCGTCGTTCGTCGACGCCACTTCCGTGGCCGAGTTGGCCGGCGTGTGGCTCCACGAGGTCGCTCACCTGCTGCGCGACCACCACGGTCGGGCCGAACGCCTGCCGCTACCCGCGCGCCACGACCGGGTTCGGCTGAACCTCGCCCAGGACTGTGAGATCAACGATGATCTGACCGACGATGGCATCCCGTTGCCGGACAACCACATCCGACCGGCCACCTTCGACCTGCCGACCGGCCGGCTGTTCGAGCAGTACCTTCCGGACATTCCGTCGCACGCACCCTGGCTGCGTTGTGGCTCCGGCGCCTACGGCGGGGTCGAGCCGTGGGATCTGCCGCGACACGCGGCCCCCGGCGTCTCGCCGATCGAAGCACGGTCGCTCCGGCGGCTGACCGCCACCGCGATCCGCGCCCATCACTCGTCCTCGAGCCCGGTCCCGCTCGGGTGGCGCCGCTGGGCCGACTCGGTGCTCGAGCCCACCGTCGACTGGCGCGCGGTGCTCGCCGGGAGCGTGCGGCGCGCGGTGGGCGCGGCCTCGGGGGCCGTGGACTACACGTACCAGCGGCCGTCCCGCCGAGCGACGAGCGTGCCCCGCGTGGTGCTCCCGCGCCTGCGACGACCGGTGCTCAGCGTGGCCGTTGTCATCGATACGTCCGGCTCCATGAACGAACACGACCTTGCCGCCGCGTTGGCCGAGGTGTCCGGTGTCCTGCGCGCGGTCGGCATCCGCGGCGACCGGGTCACGGTCTTCTCCTGCGATGCGGCGGTTGGGGTCGCCCAGCGGGTGTTCCAGGTCGAGCAGATCGAGTTGCGTGGCGGGGGCGGGACCGACATGCGCCTGGGCATCACCGCCGCGCTGGCCCGGTCGCCGCGCCCGGACGTGATCGTCGTGTTCACCGATGGCGAGACGCCCTGGCCGGAGCATCCACCGGCCGCACGGGTCGTCGCCGGCCTCATCGGAGAACACGCACCGGCACCCCCCGCCTGGATCGAAGCCGTCCGCATCGGAGCCCGAGACCGGATCGAAGCCTGAGACCGGCAACCCCGTCCATCGTGGACGCGTCGGGTCAGCGGGCAGCGCGGCCAGCCGGTCCGCCCAGCGCACCCGACAGGCGCAGGATGTCGACGAAGGCGTCCACCTCGGGTGGCACCGGCCAGGCCACGTCCCGCAGCGCGGCGAGATCGGCGGCGGCCCGGGCCGCGACATCGGGCACGCCAGCGCGCACGGCCTTGCCCAGAACCACCCACCCGGCCGCCCATCGGTCGGCGTTCGGCTTCGCGGAGACGGCGGCGACCACCGCAGTGAGAAAGGCGAGCTGGCGATCGCCCCGATCCGGCAATTCGAACGCCTCCGGGTCGGCGAGCACCCGCTCCGGATCGGGCAGGTCGGCCTCCTCGACAAAGGCCAGCAGTTCGATCCCCGCTCCCTCGCCGACCGCTCCGGCCAACACGGCCCCCAGCGACTCGCGGTCGGCGCCACACGCGTCGGCGACGGTGAGCAGCCGCAGCGCCATCTCCCAGGTGCGCGGAGATGGCCACGGACCGCCTCGCCCCTGGGCGTCAGCCGGCATATCGTGCACGAGCCCGGGCCGGGCGGTGAGGAAGCCCGCGATCAGCCCGCGAGCCCGGGCCAGCGCGGTGGCCATGCGTTCCGGCTTCACCGTGGGCACGGTCACGGCGGGCCAGGTACCGGCGAGCCCGCGCGCCACGACGCCGGGGTCATGGGTCCACTGCAGATGGACGAACCGGTTGGCCAGCGGCGCGCTCAGGTGCCAGCCGTCGGCGGCGCTGGCCGGCGGGTTGGCGGCCGCGACGATGCGCACCGACTCCGGCAGCGGCAGGCTACCGACCCGACGCTCCAGCACGACGCGCAGCAACGCAGCCTGCACCGCCGGGGGCGCGCTCGACAATTCATCGAAGAAGAGGAGTCCCCGCCCGGCCCGGGAGATCCGCACCGCCCAGTCCGGCGGGGCCATCGGCACCCCCTGCGTCGCCGGGTCGTCGCCCACGACCGGCAGTCCGGAGAAGTCGCTCGGCTCGTGGATGCTGGCGATCACCGTCTCCATCGGCACCTCCAGCGCGGTGGCGAGTTGCGCCAGGGTGGCCGACTTGCCGATACCCGGCTCCCCCCACAGCAGCACCGGCAGGTTCGCGGTGACGGCCAGGGCCAACGCTCCGGCCTGACCGCTGGAGGCGGGCTCGGTGCGGACACGTCGCGACTGGCGGACCAGCTCATCGGCGAGCGCCAGTGGGTCGGTGCCTGTCATGGTGTCTCCGACCGAGCGTCGAACCGCATAGTCTTCATGTGCCAGGTCACCTTCCGGGCCAGGGCGGCGTCGACCAGGAAGTCCAGATCGGTGCGCTGGGCCAGCGCCACCACGTCCAGCACACTGTCGTAGTCCCATTTGTCCCTGCGGGTCAGATCGGCGCCCGCCGCGAGCATCGCCCGGATCGTGGCGGGCGGCGCCATCGCCAGGATCTGGGCCATGAGCGGGGTCCGGCCATCCTCGTTGTACCCTTCCAGGCTCACTCCGGCCGCGACCAGCCACGGCACGATGAGATCGGCGTCGGCGGTGCGCAGCAGGTGCAGCGTCGAGTTGCCCATGTCGTCGACGACGGTCGGGTCCGCGCCGGCCTCGAGCATCGCTCGGACCAGGGTCGCCGGGCCGCCGTCGAAGAGAACGCTGACCAGCGGGGTCCGCGACCGTTGGTTCCGCTCGTTGATGTCCAGGCCGGCGGCGAGGAGCCGGGGCAGGAACGGGAGCGGATCGTCCAGTTTGGCCAGATGGTGGAGCAGGTTGCCTGCCCACCGGTCACGGAGGCCGGCCGGGTCGATGCCGGCGTCGAGCAGCCGGTGCAGTTCGTCGCCCCGGCCGTGCATGACCACGTGAAGGGCGTGACTGCGCAGGCGGCGCAACGCCTTGGGCAGCCGTCCCGGGCGCCGGCCCGGCCAGGCCTCGCCGACGGCGAAGCAGGCGGGCACCGCGGCGCCCAGGGCGAGCATGACCTGCTCGCGAGCCCCCTCCTCGTCGGTGTGGTCCAGCAGCGCGAGTCGACCGTCCCGCCACCCGATCCGATGCCATCGGCCCCGACAGCGGACCCGGACGTCCGCGGTGTCCACTGTGGGCATGGGTACTGGCCGGTAGTCCGTCTCCGGCGCGTCGGGGAACAGCGCGGCCCGTACCAGGGGATGCAGCTGCTCAAGAGTGATGCGACCGGTGCGCAGCATCTCCAGGTCGGGGAAGCGCTGCCACAGCGGTCGGGGCAGCGCGGGCAGTTCCTGGCTGTCGTGGTGCGACGTCGACCGGTACGCGAGCAGGTCGGAGCCGCGCTGCTCCACAATGAGGTACGCCGGTACCCAGCCGTACTCCGGCAACAGGATGAGCCGGGGCGACGCCGAGGGCCGGGCGAACCAGGCGCGCGCCGCGCGGGCCAGGGCCGGCACCAGGGCGGCCAACGTCTCGGACATCACGACGAGCGGATGGTTCTCCCCGCTGAAGACGCCGGGCAGGGTGAAATCAGCCAAAATCCCGGCGGCGTGCCAGGCCGCCTCGAACTCGCCCGCGTCCTGCAGCAGCATGACCCGCTCGGTCAGCGCGACCGGATCGTCGGCCGCCGCGAGCTCGGCCTCGGTCAGCGGGCGCCCGTCCCGGTGGAAGAACGGGGTCCGGTCGCCCCCGCCCAGACGCCGCCGCAGTCCGTCGCTGGCCCGGACGTCCCACAGGTCGCGAACCGCGGTCCAGTCCTCCACACTGCCGGCCGGCCGTATCGGGCTCGGGTCGGGCGCCGACGCGAGGACGTCCAGCACAAGGCGCTGCGGTCGCTCATGATGGGCCGGGGACCGCATGACCAGCCGCACGGCCGAGGTCGGCTCGCCGTACTCGGCAAGGACGAACGAGCGGCCCTCCGCCAGCAGCCCGAGGCCGCCGTTTATGTGCCGGGGCGCGTGCCAGCGGACCAGGTCCGGCGCGAGGTGGCACAGATCGTCGCTCAGCTGCGCCGCCACCTCGGTGCCGTGGCGGCGGCGCACGTCATCGAGGCTGAACCGTACGTCGACCCTGGCCGCCGCACAGGCACCCCGCCAATCGCCAGCCAGCCGCCGTTGCGTGGCCTGCTCCACCATCGCCGCCGGCACCCCGTACCGCCGGGCCGCGAGCCATCCCGGCACGTTGAGGTCGATCAAGCGGTGCCGAGCCGCCACCGGACTCATCAGCCCACGCTCACGATCGCCGCGCCGCCCTCGCCCGGACCGGTGGGTGTTCGTGGCGACCAGCCTCGGCACGCGCAGGCATGCGTCAATCTCTCGCGGAGCCACCGGCTCACGCCCATCCTCCTCCCCGTGGGCGGTGGGCCGGCCGGATTCGAACCGGCGTCCTCCAGCTGGGTTCGGGCGCGACGACCTCTGCGCTACGACCCACCGCGGGGCGAGAGACTACCAGCAAGGCGGCCGCGAACTCGCGCGCCGCGGACCATGGTCGGTCTCGTCGAACCAGGCCGGGGCCAGCCGCCCGGATGAGGGCTAGCTGCCCTATTCGGGCCGGCGGTGGCGCCGACGCTCCTAGTCTGTCGAAAGTGGCGCGGGTTCGGGGCTGGTACGGGGGGTTGATCGTCCTCCTCGTTGCGATCCGCGTCGCCCTTCCCGTCACCCGGCCCGTGATCACCGGCCTGGTGGCGGTGGCAAGCATCGGCGCCGTCGAACTCGGCCTGCGGCGGCTGCGCCCCGAACGGGTCGCCGCCTGGCGTTGCCTGCAGGTCGCGCTCGGCGTGCTCGCGCTCGGCGACCTGTTGTTCCTGCTGTTCGAGGCCGACGCGCCGCTCTCCGCGCCCTACCCGGCGCCCCATGACCTGATCACGATCACCGGCTTTCTGCTGCTGAGCGCCGCTCTGTTCTGGTTGGGCCTGCCGGCACCCCCAGAGCGCGAAGAAACAAGTCTCATCGATGCCATCAGCCTGACGCTGGCCGCCTCGCTGGTCGTGTGGCTGACGGTGGTCCGACCCATCGTCGAGGACCAGGCGCTGGCTACCCCGGGGCGCGTCACGGCCATCCTCGGCATGCTCGGGTACATCGCCGTGCTGGCCGCCTCCGTCCGGCTCGTCCTCGGGTGGCGGCGCAACGCCGCCGTCATCCTCCTGACCTTGGGGCTTCTCGCGTTCCTGGTCTCCGAGGCGTTCTACGGCTATCAACTCGTCGGCAGCAACTACGCCTTCGGGCGACGCGCCGACATCGGTTTTCCCGTGCTGGCAGCGGGGTGCGGGCTGGCCGCGCTGACCCCCTCGATGCGGGACATGGCCTCCCCGGAGGTGCGCCGACACAGCCTCACCCGGTTGCGCATCGCCCTCATCGCGGTCGCGCTGCTGGTCGCCCCCGGTCTGCTGATGGTGGAGGCGGCCCGCGGTCCGGTCGAGAGCGGCGTCGCCATCGGGGTCACGGGTGCCCTGGTGAGCGTCCTCGTCCTGATCCGGCTGTCCATCAGCGGCCGGGCGTACCGGGCCCGCGCCGCCCGGGAGCGGGCCGTCCGCGTCGCGTCGCAGGCGATGGTCTCGGCCGTCAAGCCCGGCGACGTGATCGCCGGCACCCGCAGCGCCCTGCGCTCGCTCGTCCCGGCCGTCGGCCTGGTGGATCTCGAACTGGTCGACCAGAGCGAGGTCGACGTCCCACCACGCACGGTCGTGCCGCTGGGGGCGGGCCGCCGGGGCAAGTACGCGGTCCCGCTCAGCGGTTCCGAGGCCGCGCTCGTCTTCGTGGCGCCGATGCGGGTCCTGGTCGAGCTCGCCGACCTGCTGGGATCGCTGGCCGACCAGGCGGCGCTGGCCCTGCAGCGCATCAGCCTGGCCGAGATCGCCGGGGCCGAGGAACGGGAGCGGTACTTCCGAGCCCTCGTGCTGTCGAGCACCGACGCCATCCTGATCAGCCGGGACGGCCGGATCGAGTACGCGACGCCGTCGGCGGAGCCCATGTTCGGCCGGTCGATCATTGGCGAGCGCTTCAACGACATCGTCCGGCGGCCCGAGCAGCCGGACGTCGATCCACAGTGGCCGGACGTGGTGGACGGTGCCGAGGGCGTCATCCACGGTCCCCACGGGGACGTGGCGGTCGTGGTCCATCGACGCGATCTCACCGGCGACCCCAGCGTTCGGGGCATCGTCACCACCCTGCGTGACGTGACCGCCGAGCGGGAACTGCAACGGGATCTGGCGTACCGGGCCAGCCACGACGAGTTGACCGGCATGGCCAACGCCCGGACGTGGGGCGAGACGCTGGAGGAGGAGCAGGAACGCCGCCGGGGCGCAGGCAACGGAGTCGCCGTCATCTTCATCGACCTGGACGAGTTCAAGGACATCAACGACCGCTACGGACACCCCACGGGCGACCAGGTGCTGGCCGAGATGGCCCGGCGCATCCGGGAGTGCGTCCGCACCGGCGACGTCGCCGCGCGGGTCGGTGGCGACGAGTTCGCGGTGCTGCTGCGGGGTCTGCCCAATGTGGACGACGCCCGCAGCATTGCCCAGCGCATGGCCGAGATCCTGTCCCAGCCCATCGTGGTGGGCTCGATCCCGATCGAGTGCCGGGCGAGCATCGGGCTGGCGTACAGCGAAGGCGAGGAACCGGTCGACGTGCTGGTGCGGCAGGCCGACACCGCGCTGTACGCCGCCAAGGAGCAGGGCAAGGGCCGGTGGGCCGAGTACAGCCCCAAAACACTGGCGACCGCCGGGCGACGGCAACGGTGGTGACCGCCGCGGCCGGCGGTGAGGCTCTTCTGCGCCGTTACCCGGTCTCAGCCGACGGGAGGGAAGCGACGGGCGCGGAGTCGGTGTCCGGGGCGGGGCCGGCGACCCGCCGCGCGATCCGGTCGGCCCCGGCGGCGAACGTACGGCCGCGCAGGGCGGCGACCACNAGGCGCACCCGCCGCGGAGCGGGCACCACCAGCCGGCGCCGCAGCACGTCGTACCCGGCCCGGGCCACCTCGTCGAGGATCGACCCGTAGAGCAGGTACGCGGCCTGGATGCAGATCCGTGAGCGGGG
>Ga0065720_1020307_pt1 | contig 15391 bp, 12 predicted proteins | sample Thericmetagenome_FD_59107 | JGI IMG/M metagenome (GOLD analysis project Ga0065720, IMG submission 59107) | Thermophilic microbial communities from the Joint Bioenergy Institute, California, USA of rice/straw/compost enrichment - eDNA_2 v2... | ecosystem: Engineered > Solid waste > Grass >... | reverse complement strand
AAAAAAAAAAAAAAAAAAAAAAAAAAAAAAAAAAAAAAAAAAAACTTGAATCTCGGGCCTTTTTGGGGATCTTTGACCAAGGTTGTAAAGAGCGGGCTGGGTTGTGATGGAATTCGGAAAATCTACATCGTCTTCTTGCCAACGGCCACCTGGCAGCCGGGACAAGAGCGATCTTGCAGCCAGGATTGTGGGGATTTGATGTCATTCGGGGATATCCAGATTGGACCCTGCAGATGATCAAGATGCGGCAGTCGGGTAACGGAGGGTCATGGGGGGTCGGATTTGCGGCTTTTAAACAGGCTTTTAGCATCCTCAACTCTCAAAGTAGAAAATGGCATTTTGGTACTATCTGCTGAAACTCGATGAAACTCGAGAGAAATCCCGCAGATCAACCACTCACTGCATGTTCTTCACGTGCCAGATATGCGGCAGATTGCCAGATGTTCAGCCCAACAGGCACAAAACCACGACCCGGGTAACTCGATCTGAGACCCGTGAGTGCCCATGGATGATGGGTCATGGTGGTCAAGCTCTCAGGCTGATCAGCGCGCTTCCGTCAAGGCTAGCGCGGCACGTGCCACTCTGCCTGCTGCAATTTGTGCAGGGTCACGCGCGCCTATCGCCGTCCACCACCGTGCAGGCCTATCGTAGTGCGCCGATTGCAGCAGGCGCGATAAAGCTTCGGCTTCCAGAAACCAACGAGGCACCGGCTATCTTGAGGACTTCACGGGCTCACAAACTGCAGACCACCTTTTTTTTTCTAACACGCGCACTCATCGCATGTGCTTTTGGCGCGAATACTGCTCTCACTCCTTCTACGAAAATAGTTATTTCATTTCGGGTGTGGAAATGTAGTTTTATGCTTGCTGCTGCTGCCAATAAGTCACAAGCCTACAACGCGCTTCACAGCTTTCCAGTTTCCCTCCTCCCTCTACTCTCTCTCTGCCCTGGCCCCGGCACTTGAACACATTTCTACCCCTCCATATTCCCCATCGCCAACCAACAACCGTGCAGACATCCATTTGTGCGATAGACATCTCGTCCACTAAATATTCTACACCGCCGGCAAGGTACACTGAACCAAAGGTTGTCAGCTTGGACGGGTTTCCACAAAACATCCCTCGGTCATGCCCAGAATCTAGTCTCGCTCAGCGCCTCAAACCATATCCTGACCCAACCCTTCGTTCAGGTGATATAATCTTGGTCCTTTGTCATATTCACTTCATCACCAATCACTCGAGCCGGTGAAGTCCTCGTGGCCCTCGGGAAGCTTCCGAAGTTGCACTGAAACTTGGGCGTCAAAGCCAGGTCTCCTTTCAAAAATACTGTTATCTGCAACTTTCATCCAAAGCCTGATTGCTCACTACGGGTATGTTCGGATTGGCATCCACGTACTCCCTATTCCTACAAAGCTTCTTCCTTTCTCATAAATTTCCCTCCTTTTCATACTTTTATTCACAGAAGGATCGATCCAGTCGGCAAGCCGACTCATCGCGTGCCATCCTCGTTGCCTTCAACATCATACTGACACGATCATAGACACCGCACTATCACTCACACAGTCGTTGACAACGCCAGGCGAAATGTGGAGCCCGGCTCTGATGAACAATCCAGCCGGGCAGCCAGGGTCTTCAGCGCCAGAGACCCTCCAGCCGACAACGGGGATGGTGACCGTGACAGAATCCTCGACTTCCTCCTCGATGGCCCCGCTTACCATGCCACAGCAAGAGAGTTCGGCCTTCCAAATCACCGTGCCCCAAAACACCTTTGGCCTTGACTATTCTGGCTTCTCTGACCGACTTCAAGTTTCCAAACCTTCACTACTGCAACAGCCCGCGCCGCAGACGCCAACTGCAGAGCAGAGACCACAAACCATGACAGAGCAGCCTGAAAGGGTTCGACAACAGCCATCTCCGACAATGCCTTCTCCGTTTACGCCAGCCGTTCCAAATGGATTGGGTCATGGCGCCGGTCGACCGCGCGAGGCATTGGATCGCGGCGAGATCCCCCAGCCGAAGCGGCGAAAGACGTACAATGAAAATGACACTGTCATGATGTCGTCGAGCCCTCCAGCTTCAACCAACGGCGCCTTAATGCGACCCATTATGCCGCCGCCGCCGCCGCCGCCGCCGCCGCCGCTGCGGCGACAAACGATGGACGACGTCATTATGCTGAGTCCTAAAGCCAACCAGGTTATGAACAATACTGCTGCTGCTGGTGTCGTCATGTCCCAGGCGAGTCCCTCGGCGGCTGTCATCATGGCCAACCCTTCGGCAGATGTCATCATGGTTACATCCGCGCCGAAACCCTCCGAGACCATCGACCTTACTGGCGGCGACTCGGAGCCCGCGAAGCCTACGAATGATCCGTCTAAGGACGAGGAGGTGTGCTATGGTATGATCGAGGGCGCCACGATTAACTGCCACAAAGTCCCTGCTCCCAAGCAAGGCATGATCGCTATCAACGGTCCTGACTGGTGGCCGCAGATCAAGGCGATCCTCAGACGCAAGGCAGATGACAGGAACACAAGTAGAATTTTCGTCTACGACTGCAACAGAGTGGTCTTTGGCTTGGTCGACCAGCGGACGGCCGACTGCTTGGCTCCTCTGCTGGACTCGGCCCTCCAAATACGTACCGACTGCCGGATTCCCAGTCGCCGCAAGCTCCCCGGCGAGCAGGTCGGCCAGCAGTGCTCTGTCAACTTGAAGCTCGAACTGATGGTCTACGGGCCCAGAAAGTACGCTCAACATGTTGGTAGGCACTTCGCGAACCGCAATGTGCTACTCGTGAGCCCTCCCCGCGTGGATCCTGGTATCAAGGTGTTCAACCCGATGGCAAAGGAGAACCGACTTCCCCAGGCTGCTCGTTCCAACAACAACATTCCGCCTAGTGGCCCTGCTTATCCGACTCCCACTGTCATCCGCTCCGCCGAGGAGATCCGTAACGAGGTCATGGGCGTCTTCGACACGCTTAACAACTGCAACGAACTACCCGAAATGGATCCCGATCCGCGCGTGCAGACCGAACTGCTCCATCATCAGAAGCAAGCCCTCTACTTCATGACCCGTCGGGAGGAAGATGAGCTGCCGGACGCCGGTACCGATGGCGAGCGCATCACCACCATCTGGCAGAAGAAGAGGGACCGTCAAGGCCGCGACTGCTGGTACAACGTGGTTACGTGCCAAGCCCAGCGCGAGAAGCCGCCCCCGACTCGTGGCGGTCTTCTTGCTGATATGATGGGTCTCGGAAAGACGCTTAGTATCCTCTCACTGGTTACTAAGACTCTTGAAGAGGCGGATCGCTGGTCACGCCAGCCTCCTGTGCAGCCGCAGGCTCCCAAACAACGGACCAATAATAAGCAGCAGCAGAATTCGCATCATGCGCAATTTGATGTCCCCAAGCCCGCAGCTTTCGACTTGACTCCCGTGAGACTGAACGGCAAGGCTACCCTGCTCATCTGCCCCCTGAGTACTGTCACCAATTGGGAGGAGCAGATCAAGCAGCACATCAAAGCTGACAGCATCAGGTACCACATCTACCACGGTCCCAACCGTGTGAAGGATGTGGAAGAGTTGGCGCGTTATGATCTGGTCATTACCACGTACGGCTCTATCGTCAGCGAGCTCAACTCGCGTATTAAAGGCAAGCGGGGCATCTACCCCCTTGAGGAAATTGCTTGGTTCCGTATCGTGCTCGACGAAGCTCATACCATCCGCGAACAGAGCACGCTGGCCTTCAAGTCGGTTTGTCGCCTGCAGGCCAGTCGTCGCTGGGCCGTCACCGGCACGCCCGTCCAAAACAAGCTGGATGATTTGGCTTCGCTGCTCGCCTTTCTGCGTCTGAAGCCGTTCGATGATAGGAGCAAATTCCTTCAGCACATCATCCAGCCGTTCAAGGTGGCCGACCCGGAGGTTCTGACAAAGCTGCGTGTTCTCATTGACACCATCACGCTGCGCCGCTTGAAGGATAAGATCTCCCTTCCCGAGCGCACCGACGAGATCGTCTACCTGGACTTCACGCCCGAGGAGCGCCGTATATACGACTGGTTTGCCCGGTCTGCACAGGAGCGTGTCAAGATCTTGACTGGCAATGTCCTGAACCAGGACCGTCTTGTTGGTGGCAAGACCATGATTCATATCCTGCGGTCTATCTTGCAGCTGCGTCTGATCTGTGCCCATGGCAAGGACTTGCTTAGTGACGAGGATCTCGAGCAGCTCCAAGGCATGACCGCTGATACACCGATCGACCTCGACAGCGACGACGAAGACAAGACACCGGTTCTTAGCGAGAACAAGGCCTACGAGATGTTCTACCTTATGGTTGAAACAGGTAGTGACAACTGCTTCCGGTGCAACATCAAGCTGGGCTCAGTCGAAGTAGACGACCCCGAGTCGGACCGCCAGGATGATGTGCTTGGCTATATGGCCAAATGCTTCCACGTCTATTGCCCGTCCTGCATCAAGCTCCTCCGTGCCGACCAATACCATCCCACAGCCGCTGAGTGCACGGTCTGCGCGCGCTACGACCGCACTGCTTATGTCGAATTACACCGCAACCGTGCCGACCAAGTCCACGAATCCCGCACCGCAGCTAAGAATCCCAAAGGTCCCTACTCCTCCACAGACGCTAGCACAAGCAACAACAGCAATAACAATACTGCCATCCCGAATAAAATCATCCCTGACGACCGCTACTCCGGCCCGCACACAAAAACCCGCGCCCTCATCGCCGAGCTCCTGCACAACAAAGCCCTCAGCGAAGCCAACCCCTCCGAACCCCCTCTAAAGTCAGTCGTCTTCTCCGGCTGGACCTCCCACCTTGACCTCATCCAAATCGCCCTCGACAATGCCGGCATCACCTATACCCGCCTCGACGGCAAGATGTCTCGCCCCGCCCGCAACGCCGCCATGGACGCTTTCCGCGATGACCCTTCCGTGCAAGTCATCCTAGTAAGCATCATGGCCGGCGGGCTGGGCCTCAACCTCACCGCGGGGAATAGTGTCTATGTGATGGAGCCGCAGTTCAACCCCGCGGCGGAAGCGCAGGCGATTGATCGGGTGCATAGGCTGGGGCAGAAGAGGAGAGTACGGACGGTACGGTTTATCATGCGGGACAGTTTTGAAGAGAAGATGTTGCAATTGCAGGAGAAGAAGAAGAAGTTGGCCAGTTTGAGCATGGATCGCGATCCAAAGCTAGCCGTGGATCGCACGGAGGCGGCAAGGCAGCGATTGTTGGATTTGAGGAGTTTGTTTAAGTGAGGGAAGTCGGGGTGCCAGCTTCAATTTGGCAGTATATGGGGGATGTAATTTTGGTTGATGGGTCACATCTGCCATGAGTGCAGTCGGTGACCGAGATAGGCATCAGGAAGGTGGTGCATGCAGAAGTGCACCCTTATATCATTGAGGTCCTTTGACCTCACAAAATACGCACTAAATCCCTACGAATCTCCTACATGGAAAGGCGTTAAGGTGTTTTATACACACACACACACACACACACACACACACAGACATACACGCGTGCGCACATGCACTCACACGCACATCCTTTCCTTTTCATACTAAAGCACCGATCGTTTTCTGTTTGATTTCCTTTCTTTTACCCCTGCTTTGACATACACAGCCGTGGACTTGGTCATATACAGGTTATATAGCATAGTGGTGGGGGGGGTGGTCACATTGCATGGGTTCTTATACCCTTTTCATTAATAAGGTATGCATCATGGATGATGGATGCATGACTGGACTGCACTACACGGATACATAGGCGGAATGAAATGGATCGATTTACATCATGGATCATGGTGGTGCATTGCATGACATGGATGAGGCGTCGATGGGGATGGCGGTTTAGTGGTTGATTCGGTAGTCATGGGCTAGAGTTTTCTTAGATTCGGCTTAGGTCCCTTGACTTTTAACCAGGTTTGCATCTATCACAATCTGATTCACTGGTAGTTGGTGACGGCAGTGATGCTTTTCTCTTACGAGATTCCCTCACTGGCTAGGTGACTCCTGAAGAACAAAACTTCTTATCTATGCCTTTATCAAGGGGGAAATGTGAGAGCAGAGTCCCAATGGTCAACCAAACCAAGGCTGCCATACGAGCCTTCATGCGAGAAAAGTTTCCCAAGTGCTCCAGTATGTATGTATCGTTATTTCTCAGAAGTGCAAAGTTCTTGAGAACTTTTATCCGTGTTTGTTTATTTAACCTCCTGGACCTGGCTACCAAACAATTAAGGGGTCCAGTGATCCAATTGGTGAGTTGTGCGGGGACGAGGAACAGGGGCTATGTTTACACAGCAACCAATGGTAGTCAACATCCGAACTCAGGGGGGCGGGCAACCTATCACATGTGGAATAAGGGAGGAAAGCAATGCTGATCCCAATGCATTTCTTCATCGCACAGCGTCCTGTTAAGTATATACACATAAAACCATGCAAATGCTCATGACCACGCCGTGAATAAAAAACCAGGCCCCTGTACCCCAATCTTATAAAACGCCCAGGAAAGAAAACTCAAGTCGAGGGGGAACTTTTTTGATGGTGATCGAGTGCAAAACCAGGCTATGCCTCCAGGCAACGTATCTCTAACAACTCGAGTCGGAGCAAGGTGCAGCCGTCAGGAATCATGGAGATATGCCGATGGCGTGGCTCAAGTCAGGCCTTGTAGACATGCTTAAGCAGCATCGGCAGTCTGTACGGGCTGAGGAACCCGAGTGGGCTGCTGGCCAGCGCGGATGATGCGGTTGCCAGTCGAGTCGGTGACAGGGACAGCGTCCTTGCTCTCGGCCTGGGCGCGCTTCCAGATCTCGACCTCGCAGCCGCCGCGGAGGACGGCCACACGCATGGTCGAGAGCAGGTTGTGGGCGGCGTTGGAGTGGTTGTAGACACCACCGTTGAAGACGGCAGTGGCGTCCTTGCCAATAGCGGACGAGATGAGGGTCTTGCCACCAGGATGGTCCTGGATGAACTTGCCGACGTCGTGGATGATGCCAGCAATGCAGACGAGGGCCCTGCCGTTCTTGGCCTCGGCGACAAACTCGTCCCAGGAGAGGACGGGCAGCTGCTCGAGGGGAGTGCCCCAGTCGAGGGTGGCGCGCTTCTGGTCGAGCTTCTTCTGCATCTGCTGGAGACGGCCCTTCTCGATTTCGTTCTGGGGGAAGGTCTTGAGGTTGTAGGCAAGGCCAACGAACTTCATGAGCCAGATGAACCACTTTGTGGGGTCGTACTGGTACCACTCGATGGCGTTGCGGAAGTCGCTGGGGAACTCGTGGTGGAAGTTGTGATAGCCCTCACCCAGGGTAACCAGGGCAGTGATGACGTGGTCGCGAGGCGAGTTGCGGTCATCGAAGGGCTGGTCGCCGAGCCAGTGGGCCAAGCTGTTGACGCAGAAGGTGGCCTGCTGGATGAAGAAGATGCGGAGAATGCCGGCATAGATGAAGCCGCCAGCCCAGTCGCCCCAGCCGAGGCCGCAGATAAGGGTGGGAACGATCAGGGCCATAGTGACGACGCACTTGAGGTAGTTGCGATGCTGCCAGACGACGACGGGGTCCTCGTTCAGATCGCTGATATCGGTACGGCCGATGCGGCGAGGGTTCTGCTTAACAACCATCCAGCCGATGTGGCTGTAGAACAGACCCTTGCGCACCGAGTAGGGATCCTTGTCGGTATCGGTGTAGCGATGGTGAGAACGGTGCAAGCTGGACCACCAGCGAGCGCTGCCCTCAACAGCAGCAGAGCCACCAGCAGCCAGGAAGATCTTGAGAGGGAGACGGGCCTTGTAGCTGGAGTGGGCCCAGAGACGGTGGTAGCCTGCAGTGATGCCGAGGCCAGCGAAGAAGTAGTAGGCGATGGAGAAGTACAAAGTCTTCATCTGGAGAGGGACCCAGTAGGCGGCAACACAGCCGGCCAGGGGGATGAAGATGATGAAAGTGGTGTTCAGCCAGTTGATGTGCTGATACCAGTTGGACCATGTCCACGGCTGCTCCGAGATGTCTGCTTCTGTTAGCAGAGTGTTTCATGATGGCAAGGAGAACAAGAGACGTACGCGGCTTGCGGATGTCGTAGGCCTTCTTGCGGAGGGGAATGTGGTCAGTGGTGCCGTCCGGGAAGGACTCGGCCTGGGCGATGTGCGGAACATCCGCCGACGTGGTGGTCGCGGACGCCATGTTGAATAACCCGAGCGCCGTTCAGGACCTAGTCGAGCAGGAAGATCGAAGGTCGATGACGGTGAGGGCGATAAAACAGTCTCGATCGTGGGTCGACCGATCCTTTAAGAACCCTCAGTCGGGTGCGTCTGTGTTTGTTGAAGGGGTTGATCGCGAGGATCAGGGAGTGGGGTTTACAGAAGAGAAAGCAAACAGAAGGAGGGGGGGGGAACGGAGTGATGGCTGGATGGGAAGTTTTATACGGAACACGGATACGGCAACGGAAAGAAAAAGTGCAGGGAACAAGGATGGGTAGGATGCCGTGGCCAGTTTGGCGGGGGAGCGGCGCTTGCGGTTGAGTCCAGTCCAAGATGCAGCAGAGTAGTCCGAGGTAGGTCTCTAGTCCCAGCAGATCCAGTTCGAGGATGGCAGTCCCCAGGCAAAGTGCAAAGTGCAGTGGGCAAAAAGTGCCAGAAACTGTCTGATCTTGCAGAAACGGATACGGGATACGCTGGGGGTACAGTGCCAGTACCTCAACAAGACAAAAGGAGCAGCTTGTTCAACCGAAAGCACCAGGTACCCAGGCAGGTCCCAGGAAGGTCCCAGACGGCCACTTCACACAGGGCAGGCACCCAGTCACTCGCTCAGATCTTATGAAGCGCTTAGTGTACAGTTGAGGACTCTACTACAGTTCCCAGATTATCAAATGGCCGGGCAAACAATCGCCACTGCCAGCGCTTCGTTGGGGAGGAAGATCCGGAACAAACTCGCAATGACACGATTCGGCCCCCCGAGAGGCCTCTGGGGAACGGAAACAAGACGTGCCGATGTCCTTGCACGTCAACAGTCAGCTCACTCTGCCAGCCATTGTCCTCGGCCTCGGCCGAGAAAAACACCCAAACAGCATGTGCAACGCGCCATGGCTCTGCGGATGCTGCTTGTTGCCAAAATCGCGGCAAAAGCGGGCAAAAGCGAGCCAAAATTGCTGGCCGTGGATGGCCCATCGCTGTCCCAGATGCCAGCCGTTGTGCCGTCGAGATTTTGTTGAGGAAACTGTTGGGGCAGCAGCAGCGGCTTGGCGGGGGCATTGACAACTACGAGTCCTCTGATTGGCCGATCCCATCAACCTCATACATGCACGGGCCAGCCAAAGACCCGCCTTCACCACTTATCGACTTCTCCCGACGAAGGGCTCCTGGCGAAAAAATCCACAGACTTTTTCAACATCGCAAGAGCTCCCCTGCGGTCCCCGTTTTCGCTTTTTTTTTGGCTCCAGGCCCATTGGCCGTCGCCCGGGATTCTCCATCATCATAAAGACCCCTCCCAATCACATGCTTCGGCTGTTTGCCAGCTCTCTTGTCCTCACATCAGCATGTTTGCCAGCAGAGACTGCGACTACGCAACTTGCAGACGGTGGTGACGTTCATCCCATGTCTCCCGCCCCACCATGCAGCCCCTTCCTTCGCCTGGCTGCCAGCCCCCACTCTAGAGCTCCCGCGTCGCCGTCAGAGCGGTTCCAGGTTGCCCGAACAGCAACCGAAGTACAGCGCACTGTCACAGACCGTTGATCATTAACAGCTGATGGTCCCCCCCAACTACTCCGACGCCACAGAGATTACCGCAGGGTCCCACAATGTGGCTGTGCAGTTGGGACCATGGCTAGTGAAAAATACCACCTCTCACAGACATGTCTGCTAGCCCAACAGGGCTGACCGAGTCAGGAGATAATCGTACGTCCGGCACGCCCGCTCACGTTTCGGCCGAGTTTCAATGACGACCTGCGCTCCGAGATCTTATCGTCGATATGGCCCGATATGGGCGGGAATCGCGGGGCTGGACGCCGGCCGACTTCGGGTGGTACGACTCGAACATTGGCCCAACCATGGCGGGGCTTCCGGCCAGCTGTCTGGCGGGGTTTCTTAGCGAACCCCTCCCCGCACTCGCCGTGCCCGTCGCCAAGCCCTTCCGGAAGCCTTCCGAAAATAGCCTGCCGCATGCGCCACTCCTAAGCTGCACGACCTCTCCGGGGCCGACGCTGCCGGGAGTGTACGAGTTGTGTTGGAGCGGAGCATGACGTGCTGTCGGAGAAGAATACCTGAAAAGATGCGATAACTGTGGACAGGTTCATATGCTTTCAGACCTGATAAACTTGATGGTTCCTCTCTACTCCAGACAGTCAAGCTGGGCTCTGCTGGCTGCCGGCTCGGATGCTGCAATCCTCTTCTCGACTCATAAATGGGGGTTGCTGTGCCGAAGCGAATTGACGTCAGTTCATCCACTATCGTGGAGGGAGGTGCTGGGCATTTGTTGCCAAGTTGTTGAAGCAGCTGGCTACAGGGCTGGGAAGAGGCCTTGAAAGTCGACGAGTTCTCTGGAAATCGAAGCACGCATCGACTGGTACTGTTTATCTCTTTCTCTGCATGTCTTCACAACGAGCAGGAAGCTACATTGTGGTTCCGTCCGAGCAGGGTATATTCTACTTATCCAGTAGAGAGTGGTCGGACAAACCATAGAGATAACCCCCTTTCGTCCGACAGCGACCCTTATGAGGCAATACGCGTATACGGTTTTCTCAGTGCAGGAATGACCTAGCACACTGCAGATAAGTGCGCTTTGCATAACAATATCTTAAGATATTCGAGATCTCGTGTTAAGACATGACTTGAGAAATGAAAATGTGCCCAGTCTCGGTAAATGACTGGCATTTTAGGTTTGCGTTTTCAAAATGAACCTCTCCGATTTCAGAGGTCACAAAGGGCAATTTCAAGATATCAGCCACTCTTGGGTTGTCGCGACTTGGATGAGAAAGCAACGGTTCAGGCATCCAAAGAGCGTGCAGGGGCTCTTTAGTGAGGGACTTCATCCGCAGGCAAACATGACTAGTCACGACAACCCATTTAACCAAGTCCCGCCGAGCACAAGCCCATGGACCGCAGGCTGGCAGACTGCCTGCCTGTGCCTATTCGCCAAAATCGGAGGATCGTTTAAGAGTTATATGGAACACTTTATACCTGATAGAAGAAGTATCTGCAAATGAGACGGTTCTGGGTTATGCAAGCTCGAGGTTCTTAAATCTAGTAGATCCCCGATCTTGGCGAGTAGATGCGGTAAGTTATAAGTGCCATTCTACCCTCGTAAGACATGGAGCATTGTGCGGCTGCTATCAGACTGACCGGGTCAGAGAGGTGACGGAGTAGAGTTAATCACATTATACTATCCCAGGATCATCTACGGCTATAGCATGAGTTGCAACTAGCTATTGAGACATGCAAAGAATAAAAATTAAATTTGAAGAAAGTTAGGTCGTAAGTTCATCCATCGAACTCGCCCCATCCATCTGCAGATTCCAGGTATCAATTACCCTAGCAAAATGCCGCCGTCGAACACCACTACCTTTCCCATCATCCGTCCTTCTTCCTGCCCTGTCCAAATAAAAGCCTGATCCCTCATGCACTCAACACAATTTGTCCACAACTGTTGCCCCCTGCCAGATGCTCTCCTTTATTACCGTCAACTACGCAAAAGTTAGTTGATGATCAGTCCGAGATACAAAAAGAAAGGTAAAAAGGAAGACGGAAGAGAAGGAACAAATCCACCAAGAGAAAATTAGGAGGTAAAAAGTATAGGTAGGAGGTATGCATACAAAGATCTTCCGGATATTCCACGCGTATGCTTCCGTCCTTGTCACCGACTGCCGTGAGAAAGAAGTCCGTTTGCAACTCATCAACGTTTTCCAACAACCAAGTCGGAGGGATACTGAACACTTAGAGTCATCAAAACCTGTCCGACTCATCCCTCCCACCCTCATTGCTGCCACACCATTGGGCATGGTCGGTCCAGTTTGGTCCGTCTAAGGCCTCGGTACCGAGCTCGTCCATCCCCATTGATTGAACCCATGACCTGCGATCGTTCCATCGCCATTCTCGCCATGAGCGTCAGATTATTACTGGCCGTCCCCATCATCATCATAATCATCATCATCATCATCACTAAGACCGGTTCCAAGCGACGACCCCCAAGCATACCTAGACATAGATCCCTCCTTTAAGCATACACTGATCATCATCAAGCCCTCCTATTAAAGCAAACACCATCAGTCCACCACCCGTCTACAGACTGGTCACAAACTCACTCCATTTCACTTCCTTTACTTTCCATGCTGGGCATAGTGTCCCTGAGGTCAGGTGTGGTGCCATGATGATAAGATCGTAGATATCGATGGCGTGTTGATGGGATGAATGACAGTGATGATGATGCGAGTTTGATTGTGGATATGTTTGTGTAGTAATGTTGCTGGTGACTGTGTGTGTGTGTGTGTGTGTGTGTGTGTGTGTGTGTGTGTATTTGTTTGTGTGCTGGATGAGAAGTGATAATAATATGACGATGGGCAACGCTGTTTGTGTGAGGTCGTAGGATTATGATGTAATAGCGGTCACTCATCCTCCACAATCAACTCCCCCCTCCTATAATCTCCGGCTCCCAATCCCATTCCTGCCCCCCATCCCACCCCAACACCAGCCAGATGCCCTTGATAATGATGATGCCCAAGATGTTGGCTATGATGTCGCTGATGTGACTCATACAGAGAAGAAGGTTGATACTGCCCCGTCCAACTCCCCATTCCAGCCGCCATATTAAAATCCATGGCTTCGGTAGTCCGTAACCCCTGAGCTTGGTGGTGATGTTGCCAGTGGGGATGGAGGTGTTCGCTTCCGTATTGTTCAAGTTGCTGGTTCTGCCAGCTAGCGCTGTACTGCTGCTGGAGCTGGTACTTGTCATGGTCGTTATGCGAATGATGGGAGTGATGAGAACCCCGGCGGTAATGGCCATGGGACTGAGAGTGTGGATGGGGTGGGGGATGGTGATGGTAATAACTGCTGTATCCCCAGTCATCGTCCTCCTGGTCACTCCGGTCCCTAACAGCCAGCCGACTATCCTGATGACAGGCGTCACAATCACTCATACCCACAGAAACTCCAACTGCACAGCCATCGCCGATCCCACTCAAACTAACCTCTTCCTGGCCAGCTCCTCCTGAAGCTTGGACAGGGGGAGCAGCGGGGACAGCAAAATTCAACGGCGGCGGGGTCGGCGCAGGCGCAGGGATGGGGGCAGAGCGGGGAGGAGGGACGAAGGATGAGGTAGTAGGGGTTTTGGAGAGGATGGGGGACTCGGTTATCTGGGGGATTGAAACGTTGGCTGCATTGGCATTATTATTACCTTTTGCGGACTTTGGTGACTTTGGTGACTTAGGTGAAGAAGTCGTGTGGTCGGCGCTGTAACGGGGATGTTTGATCTTGACTTTGGTGTTTGCTTTGTGCTTTTTGGGCTTGCTGTGTCTGGATCTAGATTTGGAGCGGGATCGGGAGCGGGAGCGGGAGCGGGAGCGGGATTTGGAGCGGTTTGAGTGTCTGGAGTGGCGTGAACGGTGAGAGCGACGGTCATCATCACCACCATCATCATCGTCGTCGTCGTCGTCGGCGGCGGCGGAATTGGAGCTGGACCCGGAGCTGGACTCAGACTCTGTGTCTTCGTCCTCTTCCACAGCCCGCTCGTTCTCTTCCCTCCGCTTCCTTCTCTTCTCCTGCCTCTTCCGATGCAAGATCATCGAGTCCTTCACCTTCTCGCTCTTGAGTCTTCTCCCCCTGAGCGCGGCACCACGCCCCCGCCACTGACGCTGCTTATGCCGATGATGCTCTTGTGTTGTTGTGCTCGTGCTGGACATGTCCTCATCGCTCGTCGTGTCGTCATCTTCATCTCGCCTCTCCTTGTCGCCACGCTGCCCGACATACTTCCCACTATCCCGATCACTCCCCGATTTGAACTTCCGGCCTGCCATGAAACCGTCTATCCTCCTCGGCGTGGCGGGCTCCAAATCTCCCTCGTTCGCATCCTTCCCGCGCGATTGGGGGATCGGAATCCCGTCTTCATTATCAGAAAGTGGGTGTCGACACGGTATAGAATCATCATCTCCATCCCCCTGACTCCGGCCCCTACTCGCGTCCCTCGACGGCGACCCTGAGATGCCCCCCGGCCGAAGAAAATCACTCAGCGACGGCACCGCCGGCGGCGGGAGCTCAGCGCCCTCGCCCTCGGCCTGCCACACCGCGCCCATCATCCATTTCCCAATCCGCGACGTCTGGCCATCATCTTCTTCATCCTCTTCCGTCGGCAAGTCACTCGGCGGCGAACGCCCTCTATTCTGCCTCGTCCGGTACGGAAGCGGCCTCGCAACCAACGAGTCTGCACTCGCCCTCAGATCACCCGCAACATCCTGCTGTTGTTGTTGCTGCTGCTGCTGATTACGCTCCATGTAAGCCCAGCCATTCACCCTCGGCGTGCCTTCAGGCGTATTGTCATGATCCCCCCCATTTCCCCTGACACTGTTCTCCTCGCCCAACTTCGGGAACCACCCCAACAACTGCGCCGCTGATACCCTCTCCGCTGGATCCTCCGCTAAACACGTTTCCACGACCCTCTTGAACCAATCCGGGACTTTGTTATCATCAGCAAAATCCTCCCCCTCAAATGTCAACCCCCTCCCCGCCTGCAACACCCCATCCGGATCATCCCTGCCCGCTGCCAACGCCCAAAGCACCATCCCCAGCTGATACAAATCCGACTTGATGCCGATATACATTGCCACTCTCTGCCCGGCGTGAATCAAGGTCCTCAGCTCAGGCGGCTCCCACCCCATAGGACACCCACGCCGGTTGATATCAATAATCTTGGCGTCGTCCCGCTCGTCAACAACAATATTCGTCAGGGTAAAATCTCCCTGGACAAACCCCGCCTCGTGGATCTCAGCCAGTCCGGCGACGATTTGGCGCGCCCATTTCTCGCGGCGGGACCAGGGGATTTTCGCGCCCCTCTCGCGCTCGTCGTACAAGATATCAATCAGTGCCCCCTTCGCAGCATAGCTGATTAACACGCCCCGGACATGCTGTCCCTCATTATCGAGCACGACGCCATGGAAACGGATCACGTTGCGGGCGTGGCGCAGTCGGTACAGGGCGTTGATTTCATAGAGGAACTCGTCAATTACGTCGGGGCCGGGGATCTCCTTTTTCACGAGGGGACGGCCGTGAACACGGACTTTGTATACAAAGCCGGAGAGGTGGCAGTCGAAATGGATTTCGCGCTCTTTGAGCTTTTTGCAGCGATCGAGGTGTCGGAGGAGGCGGACGGGGGGGTAGCGGATGATTTCCTGACCATGTCAGCCCGTTAAATATAGTAAAAGAAGGG
>Ga0065720_1020306_pt1 | contig 15399 bp, 7 predicted proteins | sample Thericmetagenome_FD_59107 | JGI IMG/M metagenome (GOLD analysis project Ga0065720, IMG submission 59107) | Thermophilic microbial communities from the Joint Bioenergy Institute, California, USA of rice/straw/compost enrichment - eDNA_2 v2... | ecosystem: Engineered > Solid waste > Grass >... | reverse complement strand
TTAAAAGCCATATATATGTGTGAGCTCTAAAAAAAAAAAAAAAGGGTATCAGGGAGAAGGCCAAACAGAGAATAAAACCAGACATATAGTTAAGAAGAATACAAGTAGACCGGATAATAAAAGTATAACATGAGAAGAGAAAGAATGGTCAAGCGTCAACAGAAGTGGATAGGAAATAAAGAAAACTCCTATCAGAAAAAAAAATAAATCATTTAATCGTGTGCCCTTAACACTGTACCCAGTACAGCACGCCAACAATCTTTAGACCAGCAATCACCACCATAAACCCACCCCTACAACGTCATTTCAAGCAATTACTTCTGCTCCTCAGGCCTCGGCGCAAAAGGGATATGCCCCTTACTTGAGAAAATCGGCAAATTCTCCCTCTTAATCGGCATTGGCTGGGGTTTCGGCGGCAACGAAGCCTGCTGATTAAGCGGCTTGGGCGGCCAGTCAGGAAGCTTATTCCTCTTCGGCTGCCCATCCGTGCCAGGGGAGATAGAGGCACTACAGGCAGGCTCGACGCTGCTGGCTGGCGAGGACGGGACCGTACGCGGGGCGCTTGTGGGAGGGGATGCGAGACCCGGTTCTTGGGTCTGCACCTGGGACGGCTGGTCATGAATGACCTGCTGCTGCTGGTACAGGAAAGACTGGGTCTGCCCCGGTGCGAGGGAGCACGGTGAGAGAGAGAGGGATGGCGTCGGGGAGGGGAGTGGTTGAGCAGGTGGGGCTTGAGCCTGTGGAGTAGATGCTTGCTCCTCCTCCTCCTCCTCCTCTTCCGCAATCGATTCGGAGGCTGGGGCATCCGTACGCTGGCCTTGAGCTTGGGCAAGCTTCTCGCGGACAAAGCGCTCCCGCTCGCGGGCATCCTTCTGGGCCTTTTGGATGACGGTGATTTTGATTTTCTTCATATCACCGGCGATCTTGTCGACTTCCTCGCCACCGTCTTTCTTATCAGATGTGGTACCGTTAACAGCGGGAGTTTTTTTCACCTTGATTGTTGTCCGAGCAGCCGTCGTGCTTGCAGTAGAATCCTTCTTCAGTGATGCCACCGAAGGTTCTTTCCTCAGTGTGGCCGTTGACCTCGTCTTCTTGACCGTCAGTCCGTTTGAACCTGCGACACTAACACTCCCCGACGACGGTGGCCTGGCAGGTACCTCCGACGACGACGCAACAGCCGATGCCGCACTAAGCCGGCGACTAGTCGCTCTCATCATCTTCCCTGACAAATCTCCTGCCCCAGCAACCGTCTGCCTTCTTGACTTGGACTCCACATCACCACCAATAGCATCCTCAGCAACCTTTGGCTTCCTCTCCCGCAAGCCCGTCCGTGTCGGTGCTCGGCCCTCTTCAGGCACAGTCGGCGGCACAGCAGGCTGCGGCGGAGGAGCAAGCGTGCCAAGGGCGATCTGTCTCTCACGGCGCAGCCTCGTCGCTTCAGCATTAAGCTCTTCGGCGGTGCAGCTATTGGTCTGCCGATCAGTCGGGATGAGGAGCTTGCTGAGCTCGTGCGTGGCGATGGTCCAAGGAATGTCTAGGCATGGCGAGGAAGGGGGAAGCGAACGGATTTCGGCGCCGTTAGAAGCAAGACCAGCCGAAGGGAAACGTGGCGGGGCCTTGGCTTTCGCGATAGACGCTTGCGTCGGGGACGAGTATGTCGGCGGGGTGATGTTACGAATGACGCGGGGCTGAGGAGCTGGTGTGGCCACGGTGACCTCGAGACGCTCCAACTCGGCGGCAGACCACCACGAGGGCTCGTACCGACGGGATCCGCGCTCGCTAGCTGAGGAGTCCTTACGTCCTCGCAGCGGCATAGAAGTTGGGACGGGGGTTCCTTGCGGCAACTGCGAGAAATCGACGCTGGCGGGACGAGAACGAGGCTCGTTACTGGCTCCGTCACCGGCCAAGCCGCAGAGATGGGCAAAAACGCCGGAGCAGAGGGCCCGGTCGCTGTAGCCGCCCTCGAGGACGCTGATAATGCGGCCCTCAACGCTGGTGCCCTCCTCGGCGGCGATGCGGACGATGTCGCGGGTAAACTTGGCATAGAAATCCGTGGGCACGTTGACGTTATGGCGCTGCATGCCAGGGTCCTCCCACTGGCTGGCATCAAAGCCGGCTGAGATGAAGATGGCAGCTTTGGAGTTGAGCCCGGCTGCGCGAAGCTTCTCGGTCTGAGCCTTAAGGTAGCCGCGCGCACGCTCAAGTAGAGCAGAATATTTGGTGTTGTAGATGGTCCAGAAGTCAGACTCGGTCTTCCACGGCTCCAAGTGCACATTCCAAACGGTCTGACCGTGCGCGTTGTCGATGCAGATGCTGGCGTTCCTAACCTTCTCCTCATCGCCCGTCTCGCACGGAAACGAATTGATGTCGTGCAAACTGAAGTAGCCGATGGACGTCTTCTTCCACAGCGCCGCGTTCTTAGCGGAATTGATGGTCCGTGTGTTGTGTTGCCAGGCAATAGCCTGTGAGCCGTCACCATGGTGCAGGTCGAAGTCGATGATGGCAGCGTGGGTCAGGCCGTGGGCCAGGATAGCATGCATGATGCCGACATGCACGTTGTTGATCCAGCAGAAGCCCGACGGATGTGACGCGGAGCAGTGGTGGCCTGGCGGCCGGATGGCGACGAAAGCACGCTGTGGGCCGTGAGGATTGAAGACGATATCGACAGCATCGCAGACGCCGCCAAGGGCACCTTCCAGAGCGTCTCGAGAGTCCTCACACAGGTACAAATCTCCCTCGTGAAATGCCTGCGGCTCTCCAGCGTTCGGGCCGCGGTCCATGTCGGGTCGCTCCAGTTCTTTGCCTCCCGATGCCAGCTTCGTCTCTGCCGTATCACACATATGCCTGAGCTCCTCCATCCACTTGACACCGTGTACGTTTGTCACAACCTGCGAGGTCAGGGGCACTCGACGGAACGACTTCTGGATACGGAACGGAATCGTGGGCAGCGTGGCAGGATCGCTATCGGGGTGAATGGGGAATGCACCATCCTGGTGCCGCTCGCCCAACCGAACGTAAGCAGCGGCGATACCGAGGATGCAGGCCTTGATGCGCTCTGGGCGCTCAACGATTGTGCTGAGGAGCGACTTGGATGCACGGGGGCGCGAGTAGCGATGGCCGTAGCAGGCGTCCTGCAGGATGACGACGGTCTCGACGCGACGAGTCGGCTCGGGCCCATGGTGGATGTCGAGCTCAGCCTTGAAGTGGGCGCTTGCGACGGAATGCGGAGTGGGAATGATGATGGGCTCGGGCGAGATGTCTCTCAACGGCGACGTGCCCGACCGAGATTTGGCCACCGACGAGATATGGGCGATGCTCGCGCGGCGCGACGGGCCGTGGGTAGTTGCCGTGGTTGCAACCGAGTGCAGAGAGGTCATGGACGCTTTCCGTACCAGCGTAGGTGTTCCCGATCGCGAGTGTGGCTCCTTGACGGCAGCTGAAGCGCTGCGAAGGGGGGTTCGCATGGCGCTGCCCGGTCGGGGGGTATTGGGCAGATTTTCGGCGAGGGGATTCATCGCAGCGGAATTGACAGGGCCAGGACGGCCAGGACGAGCGGTCTTCGCAGAGGGAGATGTTTTGTTGATCCTGAGTTTCTCCATGGACTCGGTCAGGTCATTGTGATGGTCCTGCCTGTCATCCCTGGACGTCGACGTCGCGTGCGCATCGCTGGTACGAGCCATTGTCGACGATCCTTTCGGAGCAGCAATGGGTTTAGATGCAGACGACACCGTGAGTTGTTCCCTAGATTACCTAGTCGTGGTGCTGAGTGGATTGTAAGCAAGCTGGAGCTGATTGTAGCTGGCAGCCAAAGCGACCTCAACGTCGACGAGGCAAATAGGGGGCGGGGTCTTGCATCGACAGCCCGGCGCCAAATCCAATTACGATTTGAAATGGCACTGCAGCTGGAGGCTCTCAATTTGAGGCTTCGGTTGTTGATTCGATTCCGTCTCCCGGCAGCCCTGTATTCCGTATTCCGACGTCGACTGCGCGCAACGCTGATGCGAGAAAAAAAAAATTCAGAATCGGCAAGTAAACAAACACAGATGATCAGATCTCGATGCAACGTGGGGATGAATCGAGCGGCTCCAAGCAACGGCGGGTTCGATCGCGAGCTGTGAGGTCATCAAGCGTCGAGCTTCCTAGGCGCCGTCCAGTCGCTGTCTGCTGTGCCTGTGTTTTGGTGGAACCTGGCTGCAACGGCGCTGCATCCAATGACTTTTGGTGCGGCCGAGGCCTGCTACCCACGGTCTGCGCAGGGATCTGCCTGGACGCACGGATCGCCTGGAGCGCGTCGCGCTCCTCTCTTGGCGTCACTACCTGCCAAGAGCTCATACCGCGTGAGACCCACCGATGCCTGCATATTCACGTGATTTAAGCATGTTGGGGGAGAGTCCACTAAGGCGCGACCGCAACCCCGGCACGTTCCGCCTCCCGTGGTTCCTAGCTTGAGGCTCAACCTCACCCGCAGCTCCCCCACCCCTCAAGTTTCCCAAGTGACGACCTCAACCAGCCACGCCAACTGCTCAACCAAAGCTCGTCACGTTGTCGCCAAGAACAGTAGAACTCAATCACATTCTGCAAGCAAGTGCCTGCCCAGCCAATCAATGCCGCTCATGCTGCTCAAATCCATGCGTTATTGTAGCTTGCTCAGCATCATTCTCATCGTGCGCGAGCTTCAGCAATAGCAGCAGCCGGCTTGCTCTGAGCATGGCTGAGAAGCATCTTCACAGCCTTCCCCGGATTATGAAACCCCCCCGTTATCGGGCCCTTCTTATTGAGAAAGTATAGCGAAGTCTCATAAGAAACGTCAATAATGCAGCAGCCGATGCGACCTGTTGGCTCTTGCTGCAGCCTAAACGACGTGTCCAGCGGCCATAGGCTCTTGGTAGCGCGGTTCTACACAAGGAACTTTTTGGAGGGATGGATCAAGGTAACATGCAGCTTTTGCTTCACGTCCTCAGCCGCATTTTGGCCAACCTGATAGTAGTCTGTTCATCAAAGCGTAGCTAGCTATGGGTTGCGCGCCCTTGCTGTGTAGATATAAGTACCTGGGAGCATTTTCGTAGCTCACGGCTCTTCAGTTCCTCAGAATCGAGGTTGTCTTGAACGAGGCTCTCTGTTCCCTGTGCTCTCCCACTCTTGGCCCCAAACCATCCTCAAACTCCTTGACAAGAAAGTGACTCCAGTAACAGTCATGGCGCGCGTTTTTTCTGCTCTGGCCTTGGCGCGCGTAGCCACTGCCCTCTTGGACGGCCACATCGATGTCGTCGTTCACAAGAACGTTGACATCAAAGTTCCCAAGGTCAACAACAACCCTTTTCTACGGCTTTACCAAACGTCGCTGCCATACATAACGCCGCTCAGGACTTAGCCTCGCCAGGGAACCAGGATGAGGGCACCGCAGCCTGCATGGTCGCACAGAAGGTGATCGACCAATGCTATTCGGCGGGATATCTAGAAGAGGATGTCCCAAGAAGCGTCGCGGAGAGCTGCTTTTGCTGTTATGAGGGACTGCGAGTTTTCCCAGCATATGACATCTGCGCCAACTACCTTATCGATGAGGGTCTATACGACGGCCTCTATATGTCCGATGTGTACGAGTGTATGTGATCACCTTCCGGTCAACTTGACTTCAACGTCTTTTCAGCCTGGCTGACCATCGCTGCTAGTGGCTTCGATCTTTTCGTCGGTATGCATTACGAAGACGAGGTGTACCTCCACCCCGACATCTACTCGGCCGGTCACGACAACTGCCCCAAGAGCCTGCACCTCGATGGTAGAGCTCTACGAGTACTGCAGAGATGTAGAGCTGGCTCACCTATCGACCACCTAGTTTACTGACATGGCCAGCTGCTTCTGGTTCGTCTTTAATGTCTTGACAGCGATGTCTCACCATAACTAATCTTCAAAAACAGTTATGATTACTACGGCAACTTCGACACACGTATTCAGGACTGGGCCAGCGCGTGCCTGCCATGGATCAGGACGGCTGCTCCTAATGATTATAACGGTAAGTTTGCTGTCTTTTCGATCACGGTCACTTTCTATCCCGGACTGGACTCGATCTAACCTGCCTTTTGCCAGCCGTCTCAAACTATCAGACCGCCTGCAGCCGCGTTCCGCCGGCTAGAAACGCTCGCTCGAGCAGCTTTCAGTTTACCGCTGCTGCCTCGCGTCCCACTGACAACGTCGACAATGGTTTTGATGACCCGCCGGCCCCTACGTCCTCGGAGAGCCAACCCACGCCGACCGCGCTCTCCGAAACTCCTGCCGAGAATAATTCTAACACCCGCGGCGGAGCCGCAGCTCAGATGGCTCTGCCTGGGTTTGCTACCCTGATTACTGGCCTGCTAGCTGTTCTTTTGTCTGTCTTTTTGTTCTAAGTATGCCTGGTGACTTATCTTGGTGGTTCTATGATGGCTTCTCCGTCCCTCCGGGGCATGTAACTGCATGACTGATGAGCAATTACCTACGATATGATATGAAACATAGGAGCGTAATGTCAGTAGGAATTTCAATCTCTTCAGTTAGGGCCCATCTCTCCCCGTGATTGTAAGGACGATCTGAAGGCGCTGATCTGACGAGGCATCTCTGTCCGTGGCAAGAATATGGTGTCCCAATGTTGAAAGTTGGAGTTCCTGTTCCAGTTCAGGAGCCAGCAAACCTAACCGCGCGATTTCTGGTGTTACAACTCCGCGAGGAAGGATCTCGGAGGAGACAGAGAAGTTGGGTAAGGCGGCTTCAAGATGCAGTTTGTTGTGACTCTGCCTTGTGGAACCGTGGAACCGCTGCCAAGTCTGAAGTCTTTGGTGGGGCCGCAGAATTGCGGGGCAGGTTTCACGGCTCCAGTTTGCGCCTGTCGGGACCCTTGAGCCTGTTGACTTTTTGACACAGAAGCACTCATCTGGTGGTTGGGTGGGAGATGTGGGCAACGTCACTAAGGATGGCCTCGAACAAGTTTGTAGCTCCTGCGCTCACCTTTGAGCTGGTCGCCAAGTGCTCGGTAAGCCAATTGCCCTGAAATACGGCCGCCTCGACACTAGCTAAACTTGCTTCACGCAGACCACTCGCGCCCGCGCCTCCATCCTGACCCTCCCCCATGGGCCCGTCAATCTGCCCATCTTCATGCCCGTCGCCACCCAGGCATCGCTCAAGGGCCTGACCCCCGAGCAATTGGAGGCTACGGGATGCCGTCTATGCTTGAACAACACTTACCACCTCGGTCTCAAGCCTGGCCAGGAGGTTCTGGACGCTGTCGGCGGCGCTCATAAGCTCCAGGGCTGGAAACACAACCTCCTTACCGATAGCGGCGGGTATATTCCCTCTTCATACCCTCTCCAAAACTTTCTGCTGACCGTCTCAGCTTCCAGATGGTCTCTCTCCTAAAGCTGGCCAACATCACGGAGGAGGGCGTGTGCTTCCTGTCGCCGCACGATAGCACACCCATGATGCTAACGCCCGAGCACTCAATCGCGCTTCAGAATTCGATCGGTTCTGACATCATGATGCAGCTGGACGACGTGCTCGTCACGACGTCGCCCGACAAGGTGCGCATGCGCGAGGCCATGGAGCGCAGCGTGCGCTGGCTGGACCGCTGCATCGCCGCGCACAAAAACCCGGATCGCCAGAACCTGTTCTGCATCATCCAAGGCGGTCTGGACATCGACATGCGCCGTGAATGCGTGCGTGAGATGCTGAAGCGCGATACCCCTGGTATTGCGATTGGTGGGCTTTCTGGCGGCGAGGCCAAGGATGACTTTTGCAAGGTTGTCGCAGCCTGCACAGAAATGCTTCCCGATTTGAAGCCGCGCTACGTAATGGGCATTGGATACCCGGAAGACCTGGTTGTAAGCGTGGCGCTGGGTGCCGACATGTTTGACTGCGTGTGGCCAACACGCACGGCGCGGTTCGGCAACGCCATCACGAAGCATGGCGTGCTGAACATGAAGAAGGAGATCTACGCGACGGACTTTGGTCCGATCGAAGACGGCTGCGGCTGCCCGTGCTGCCGGCCGGCGGACCAGGAGGGCGCCATGGGCATTACGCGGGCTTTTGTCCATCACAATGCCGCGAAGGAGACGGTTGCTGCACACCTGCTGACGATGCACAATGTGTGGTATCAGCTGAATCTGATGCGGGAGGCGCGCGAGGCCATAATCGAGGATCGATTCCCGGCGTTCGTCAGGAAGTTCTTCGCGAACCTGTACCCGGATAAGAGCAATTACCCGTCGTGGGCGGTCGACGCTCTGCGCGGTGTAGGCATAGACTTGATGGAAACATAAACTTTGACCTCATGCCTGATTTCATACCCCTGTTCCCCGATCTACGTTGTAGTGGTGGTGCTCGTGGTCAGAAGGTTACCTGCCCCTGCGAGCGGTCAGGGGCAGCCTTTTTAGCCGGGGAAGTTGGCCAGTCCGAGTCAGGGTTAGGGTTGCCCCACAAGGCTGGCATCAACCCGCTGCCAAGACTCAATTGGACCAGATGCTGGCCAACAGCAAGCTCGAATTTTTGCATGCGACTCGCAACACCCGACTTCCCAACGGCGACGATACCGGCGCTCCTGGGCCCAAAGTCACCCTCACACCATGGCGACCAAGAGGGTGTCCCCCGGAGGCGCGCTGCTGCGCGCCTCACGCATGTGGTCCCTGCCGAACCCGATCCCCCCGCCACCGGAGAACTCGACCGGCCCGACTACTTCGGACACGGCCACGCCGCCCTTCCCTACCCATCAGATCATCACGACGCTCAGCGGCGCCCGGAAACAAGGTGACTGGGGTCTCAAGCGGCCCCTGCCGCTGCGGACGACCGTCAAGACGACGCACCCCATGATCCGTGTCAAGGAGATAGACAGCATCGAGATGGTGACCGACTTCTCGTCCGCCACAGACCTCGGCATGACCCTGCGCAAGTTCCAGGAGCTGCACCTGCCCATCACCCTCCGCTTGTCCGACCCCTCCGCCATGACCAACCTCAACCTGCCGCAGCGGTCGGTGTTCGACGACGAGATCGACTTCACTGCCGGCTCGGCCAAGAAGTTGGCTGAGAATCGCGACCAGCGCTGGAAGTTCAACGGGCCCTGGCTTGCCGGCATGACGCAGGGCGAGTTCCAGAAGTGGCTGATCAAGGAGGTGCGGCCGAAGCGGGCAGCCTTCCGCGAGTTCCTTAAGGAGAAGATCGCCAAGGACTTGATGAGCAAGGAGGCTGCGGAGAACTTCGAGAAGGGCGACTTCAGCAAGACCGTCAAGACCATCCGGCCCCAGGACGTCACGGAGGAGCAGTTGACCGACGGCCTACGCAAGTTGCGCCACAACAACCAGGAGCTCTTCGACATGGTCGGCCAGTTCCTCGACCTGGCGCCGCTGGCCCCGCCGAGCACCTCGGCTTCGCTCCTCTCGGCGACGAGCACCACCCGCCTGACTTACCGCGACACCCAGAACCCGTATGCTGAGCACGGCCCGCCGATCACCCACCCGTCGGCCGGTATTTCGTACCTCCGTACATCCATGTATATGGAGAACCATCCAATCTATGGACCCCAGAAGCACCACACCCCCGTGGTGGCACGCATTGTGAGCCCACGGCGCCCGGCGCAGGCTCGCCCGGCTCGCCTGGGCGTGGCGGGCTTCATCGTTAACACGCCCCTGGGCGACACGGCATCGAACCAGAAAACTGCAGCTGCCGCGATCTACGACCGCATCGACCCGGCTGTGGAGGGCGGCGCCAAGACATGGGTGCTCCCTCAGCGGGCGTCGGTCGACTCGAGCGGTCGTATCCAGCTGACTGTGGGTGATGCCAGCGCCGAGGCTGTGCTGATCGCGCAGGAGCTGCTGGGCGACGCCGAGGTGCTCAAGGCGAAGCGCGACGAAGAGCGTACACAAAGCGCCAGCGATATTCGCCGGCGTTACAGTGCTGCCCGGAAGCAGCAGCCCACTATGTCGAGTGCCGGGAGTTATGGGTTGAGACGGTGAGGGGGCTGAGGAGAGGGGAGTGTTGTGCAATTTGGAGAGGCTATGTGTAACAATACCATGTAGACCAATGTGTGCTTTATTCCATGCCTTGATCTCTCTCTCTCTCTCTCTCTCTCTCTCTGTGGACAGAAAGGAAGGCTGTTGATGAGTGATGATGAGACTTCCACGATGCCTCAACTGTACAGATATTGGAGATTCTGAACTTGAATTCTTTCTGCTGACTTCTCAGAGCGTCATAAGGATCATTTAGGGCTTAATTGCTTACCATAACCCTCCGACTGTTTCCAACCCAGGCATCACGACTTCAGGAAGTCCAGCACGTGCTGATTATCCTGATGAGGATGGCTGCGCTTGTGGCTTGCGCTCTTGTGGCTGGTAACCTTATCGGACAGATCTCTTAGCGAACAGCTTGGCATGCAGTGCCCTGGGTGGGGAAAATGGGCATAAAAATTTCAGGACCGACGGTCATGCATGTCTTGTCCCTCCAAGCCGAAGGGATCTTTCTATATCCAACAATGGCTCTACTGGCTCCCACGGGAATGGTTCGTCACTAAGACATCCAGCATCTCATCAGAGACAGCGCCATTTTTTGCTGGCAGCATATCGTCGTCCCTCTACCTCTCCCACCTTTTGTGTGCCCCTCCATCCCGCTTTTCACATCCGCACGTCCGCCCCACCAAAATTTCGGCTTCACATCCCTGCCATTGACCGCCGCTCTGAGGTTGGGTTGGCCTGTTCGTCCGGCCACGCACACGACCACCGTGGGACAGAACAGTAGACAAGAGCCATACAAAACAGCTTCTAGACGGATTGTGCCACGAGCTCGGGAATATATCTCATCATATCTACCTGTCCACCTATCGCTTGGTCTTGGACTGACGAGGTGCGTCTTAGCTGTCTAAGGCTTTACTTACCTAGCTGCCGGTTAGCTTGCAGCCGATTGCTACGCGGCTTGCTGCTGTACGTTCCCGCCCTTTTCACGTGGAAGTGCCTGTCCAGCCTGTCGAGAAATAAAGTTGGTTTTGCGCCCTTCAGCTGTATTGAATCCTGTCCTTTGTCCAATTTTCAGTTTAGATTGATTGCTAGCCACTGCCTTGTCTACTTGTCGCCTCAGTGACGGCCGTCTGCCTGTCGTTATCTCTCTGTCTCCCCGTCTTGCCACCAACGCTCAATTCGCATCCCCCTTGGTTGCCGTCGCACACCTCGCCGAGCAACCATCATAGTTAAACTCTCCGGTGACACTTCTGACGCTATCTGCAAGCCAATGGTTGCCACCCGCAGCTGCCCAAGCCCGAAGTGATGGAGCCGAACCCAAGCTCGACCGGGGCAGACCCGCTCTGTGCCCCATCTTTGTCCCCTCCTGCCCCAACTACCGTCGTCGAGGAAGGCGCCTCGAGTTCAGTGAACGGCAACCTGCTCGACTCTGCCGCTATCTCTGTTTGTTCCTCGTCCTCGAATCTCGATTCGAACCCTTCAGCTCCTGCAGCAACTGCAGCGGCAGCATCTGAGGGAGCCAGCGACACCAGAGCCGACACTGAGGCTTGGCCCCAGTCTGGCATCCCTTCGCAGCCTTCGCAGCCATCCCAGAGCGACGGCGATACGACCGAACCGTGTCCCTACCAAGCTCGTGCAGAGCAAGCCGACTGCAAAGCAAAGCGAGAGTCGTTCTGCTCGGACCGTCCTGAGTGTACCATCGACCTCAATCCCGACGACCAGGACACGCCCCGCTTGGACGCCGTCGCAATCACTCTTCACAGCGCTCGTTCGTCTGTCTCCGAGCCGGTCCCTGCGAGCAACCGTGTAAGCATCTGCTCCGTGTGCAGCTTGGGTGCTCGATCTGTTCCGAGTTCTTCAGCTGTCGCGTCCATGGCGACGAACAATGGTTCCGGCGCGACCGAGCCGGTCGAGAGTGCTCAGCAGCAGCCGTCGGCTTCGCAGCAGTCGTCTGCTCAGTCGACAACGACCCAACCGTCTCAACAATCACCACAGCAGTCCCAAGCACAGTCTCCCCAGCTGCAGGCCCCGCAGCCTCAGGCCATCTCCCGGCCGCCGCCGAACCGCTCACGTAGTAGGGCGCAGCGTCGGTTCAGCAGCAGCACGGCGGGTGGCAGCAGCCATAGCACGAGTGCCGACCGCTCAGGTGGCGTTATCTACCGTGCCGAGAAGGAAGAAAAGAAGCCGGCTCCCTTTGGTGTCATTGGCGTCTGCGCCCTCGATGTCAAGGCCAGGAGCAAGCCTAGTAGGAATATTCTGAACCGGCTGATTCAGAATGGCGAGTTTGACGTGTGCGTGTTTGGAGACAAGGTCATTTTGGATGAAGGTGAGTTTTCCGAAACAGACGAGATCCCAAAAAAAAGAAAAAAGAAAAAGAAAAAAGAAAAAGAAAAAAAAACAAAAATGCGATTTAGAGTTGCTAACCGGGACAGAAATCGAGAATTGGCCCATCTGGTAAGTTTCGTGATGGCATAGTCATGTGTATGATCTACTAACAAAACAGTGACTACCTTATCTGCTTCTACTCAGATGGCTTCCCTCTAGAGAAGGCCATTGCCTATGTCAAGGCGCGCAAGCCCTTTTGTGTCAACGATGTACCTATGCAAAGGATTCTTTGGGACCGTCGGTTGTGTCTGCGCATGCTCGATCGCATCGGTGTGCCGACCCCCCAGCGTGTGGAAGTCAATCGCGATGGCGGTCCGAGGATCTTGACGCCTGACCTGTGCAAACTGATTCGGGACGTCAGCGGTATTGTCTTCGAACCCGTCGACCCCGATGTGGAAAAGGCCAAGGCGGCTATGTCGCCGAAGAAGGTTGAGCTGCTTGACGACGGTGACACTCTGTCGGTCGACGGCAAGCTGATTCGCAAGCCGTTCGTTGAGAAGCCCACCAGCGGCGAGGATCACAACATTATCATCTACTTCCCACGCTCAGCCGGCGGCGGCGCTCGCAAGCTGTTCCGCAAGATCGGCAACAAGAGTAGCGAGTTTGTTGAAGGTTTGACCATCCCTCGCTGCATCACCCAGCCCGAGAGCAGCTTCATCTACGAGCGCTTCATGCAAGCCAAGGACTCAGAGGACGTCAAAGCCTACACAGTCGGCCCCACGTACTGCCACGCCGAGACCCGCAAGTCCCCCGTGGTCGACGGCATTGTGCGCCGCAATACCCATGGCAAGGAGGTCCGCTACGTGGCCCACCTAAATGCCGAAGAGAAGGAAATTGCCAGCAAGATCAGCCTTGCGTTCGGCCAGCGCGTCTGCGGCTTTGACCTGCTTCGCACCGAGGATAAGAGCTACGTCATCGATGTCAACGGCTGGAGTTTTGTCAAGGACAACGACGACTACTACGACCGCTGTGCCGCCATCTTGCGCGACCTGTTTATCAAGGAGAAGTCGCGCAGAGAGGGCCGCACTCCCGTTACTTCACCAGCCATGCAGTCTGAGGCCGACTCGTTTACCCGTGGTAAAGATAGCGCGCAGATTAGGTTGAGCGTGGATAGGTCCATCCGCGAGTCCATCAGCGAGTCGATTACCAGGCCCGAGGTCAAGCTTGGGAGCGTGCCGCCGAGTCCACTTACTAGTCAGTTCTCGACGTCCGTGTCTGACCAGACCCAGTCGACGGCCCCATCAACAACCATCTCAGCTGCGACCTCAGTTATCCACGAGCAGGCGATCGAAGAGGAGGAGGAGGAGGAGCAGGAGCCTCCGCCGCCGCCCCCTCCTAAGCCCAGCTGGAAGCTCAAGGGTGTTGTGTCGGTTATTCGCCACGCCGATCGCACGCCCAAGCAAAAGTATAAGTTTACGTTCCACACCGAGCCCTTCATCGAGCTGCTCAAGGGTCACCAAGAGGAAGTGCTCCTTATCGGGGAGCCTGCCCTGGCCAGTGTGCTAGACGCCGTCGAAGTCGCCCTCAAGGCCGGCATCGAAGACCGCGAGAAGCTGCTTACCCTGCGTAATGTCCTCATCAAGAAGGGTAGCTGGCCTGGTACCAAGGTCCAAATCAAGCCCATGTTCCGGAAGAAGCCCGACGCGAAGGACGAGTCCAAGCAAGGCAAGGATGACGACTCCAAGGACAAGTCGTCGGCAGTAGTCGAGGAGGGCGATGCCGGTGCTGCCGATAAGGATGGCAAGGACGGCGAAAAGAAGAGCCGCAAGTCCGGCAAGCGCTCTGACTCGTTCTCTGGTGTCACCATGTCCAAATTTACGGCAGCCGAAGAGAGCCTCGTGCTCGATAAGCTGCAGCTCATCGTCAAATGGGGTGGCGAGCCGACACACTCGGCGCGCTATCAGAGTCAGGAGCTAGGCGAGAGCATGCGCAGCGACTTCGGCTTGATGAACCGCGAGGTCCTTGACGAGGTTCATGTCTTCAGCAGCAGCGAGCGCCGCGTTCTTACCAGTGCTCAAATCTGGGCCGCCAGCTTTCTTAAGAAGAAGGATCTGCCGGAGGATTTCATTACCATCCGTAAGGACTTGCTGGATGATTCGAACGCAGCCAAGGATGAGATGGACAAGGTCAAGAAGAAGCTGAAAGGCCTGCTGCGCAAGGGCAACGAGCGCCCGCCGCAGTTTGCTTGGCCCGAGAACTTCCCCGAGCCGTCGGAAGTGCAGACTCGCGTCGTGCAGTTGATGAACTTCCACCGCAAGGTGATGCGGTATAACTACAATAAGCTGTATAGCGGGCAGGTTGGCAACAACAAGGACTCGGCATCGTCGTCCGGCTCCTCTGAGAAGGGCCTCAACGAGGCGGGCGGATCTAGTGTGTCGCTCAGCTCGATGGCCTCGGCGTCGCTGAACGCGGCCAACAGTATCCAGGCTCGATGGTGCTGCGGCGAGGATGCCGAGCTTTTCCGCGAGCGTTGGGAGAAGCTGTTTGCCGAGTTTTGCGATGGCGAGAAGGTCGATCCTAGCAAGATCTCGGAGCTCTACGACACCATGAAGTTTGACGCCTTGCACAACCGCCAGTTCCTGGAGTGGGTCTTCACGCCGCCCAAGCACATGCTCGAAGAGGAGTACGGAATCTCGTTAAATGGCAAGGACAGCAAGTCGTCGTCGGCCCCGTCTCTCGAGAAGGTGCCCGAAGACAGCGAGCAGCAGGAGACGCAGAGCACGGCCAGCAGCATCGCTGAGAAGATTAGCGATTCGGGCTCCAAGGCGGTCAAGCGCCTGTTCCATCGGCGCTCGTTCCTCAACGGCCTACGCTCCGCCAACACCGAGGCTGAGCCCCCTGAAAAGTACTTCCACCTACACCGCGGCGGCGGCCAGACCAAGGCGAAGACCGACGCGCGTTTCGAGCCGCTGCGAGAGCTGTACCAGCTTGCCAAGGTGCTCTTTGACTTTATCTGCCCGCAGGAATATGGTATCTCGGATCGCGAGAAGGTGAGTCTTAGCTGTCATACAGGCGATTGTCACCAAAAAAAAAAAAAAAAAAAAAAAAAAAA
>Ga0065720_1020305_pt1 | contig 15405 bp, 15 predicted proteins | sample Thericmetagenome_FD_59107 | JGI IMG/M metagenome (GOLD analysis project Ga0065720, IMG submission 59107) | Thermophilic microbial communities from the Joint Bioenergy Institute, California, USA of rice/straw/compost enrichment - eDNA_2 v2... | ecosystem: Engineered > Solid waste > Grass >... | reverse complement strand
ACTTTTACCGAAGAAGGTTAAGCAGATTCTAAATCTTTAAGAGACAATTTCCATCCCAAAACGTTTTAAAGACTTGCTTCCAAAATAGGAAATACTTTATTCGTTAACTAAAGAGAAAAATTGTGTTTTAATGTAAGAGTGTGCTAATGACTTACTTCATATTTTGACACATACTACACTTCATACCAACTATTGTTATGAAGTTTTGATTAATAGTCAGTAGAATAACTTTTAAGGTGCACCTAGTAGAAGGGCAACTCTTTTAGTTACAACAAGATACTTTAACGATCCCCGGATTAGGTCCAAAAGATTCAGTGGGCTCTAAGAGTGGATTATATGTGGCTAACATGTTAACGCGATGATCAAAAACTTACTCCAAGAGGGGCAGGCTGGAAGAATGCATTTGAGTAATGAAAGGATTACTCAAAAAAGACCTAGATATTTTCGAAATTTTTGCTCAAAAGAAGTCTAATATTTTGAACTGAAATGAAGTCAAAAATTAATAGTCAACTTTTCAAGTTAGATAAAGGATCTGGATGAGTTTATTTCCCTGTAAATTTGTATCAGCTAAACCACTAGATCGTCTTCTTTTTTGAAAACAACTCGAAAAAGTTAGTTTGGTTTTCAAATAATTATTTCTATCAAGTAAGAATATTTAATTAAGCTTAATGGAGCACTTTGATAGTAGTATAAACCCTAAACAAGAGGATTCTTCATTGCCCCAGTCTAGCATGTCGCAGTATGATAAGCAATATAACTTATCAGGGGACACAACAAGGTCAACTTGCCAAGAGAGAATTTCTCCCTTATTTTCATTACCTTATAGAATTATTCAATGATTTCAGCTATAAGGAGCAATTCTGCGGAATAGATGAAGAAACCGTATTATCAAGACTAGACTACATACTTGGAATTAAGGAAAGCTGTGCTATTTGTTTTAGAGAAATTGGTCCAAGAAAAATTTGTGTTCTAAGTCCTTGTTTTCATCCATTTTGCCATGTTTGTATTGCCCAATTCAACTACGACAGATTAGTTTGCCCTCTGTGCCAAGAAGAGCCCTTCAACCTTTATTAATTTTGGATATAAATCTGCAGAGCTCGAAGTCAATACTCTTGTTACTCCGCGAGAAAGGATCCACTCTTCTTAGCACATTATTTGGAGGGTGATATAAATAACCTGCCAATCAACTATGCAAGAATTAAAAGAGTGTTTCAACTTCTTGAAGAAATTATCTCTAAAGCTCTTCAAAAAGGAGAAAACATAACATTTCAAACCATACAAAATCAGCTAAAGTTCCAAAAACAACTGTAAAAAAGTGATACTTGAAACTTATTTATAGACATGTTCAGAAAAAGGTAATAAGGCAAATTTTATATGTCTTCCCAAGAGCCTACGAGTTTTCATTATTGAATGAGACTAATGATATCATAATAAGCTTTCCTGGGATGAGCCAACATGATAAAGTAAGATTTTTTTTTTTTTTGGGTTTATGAACAGTATTCAAAGAACACCAGACTACAATGGTTAAGAGAAAATATGAAGAAAAGACAATTTCATTTTTCTAAAAATTTGAAAAAAGTTTATTTGGAAGCTAAGGAAGCTCTATTTGGCACCAGAGATTTAAGAAATATAAAACAATTCAATGTGCATTTTGTACCTTCTATTCCAGAATCAAAAATGGATCTTTTGTGCGATAATGATTATTCCAGGATCTGGTTAAACATCTATCAATGTCACAGTGGGATTACAAAATCAAAGAAATTACCATGGATAGAGTAATATCTAATTTATCCCTTAATCCTATTAGATGATGCTAGAAAAAACTTTCAAAAAAAAAACTTAAAGATGAAGAGAAAATATTGAGAAGAACGTTAAGAAATCGAGGTAAAGAAGGATTGAAAGTCATTGCGCTACAACTTTTTAATTACCTCTACATCAAAAGCTTTGATATAGTTGCCATATATTATGTGGTTTCCAAAATCCACAAGAAGCTGCACACTGATTATAGTCCAAGTAATTCTATCTATATTGAGTTATTCATTGTTAGTTGAAATTGTTTACTTCATTATTGTGTTAACTGAATTTGTTCCTGAATGGCTTACCATTGAGACTGTTAAGGAGATATCTTATATCAGATGTCTTTCTCCTTTGGATATTAGCGAAGTATATCTCATAATTGACTCAACCTACCTCTATTTTATACTCAATACTATCAGCTTACTATTTTCATAATGTTATAAGTTCATCCTAAGCTGAATCTAATTCATATATTATCACTCAGTTCAGAAAGTATACTCTCTTCTTTAAAGTATTTCATATATGTATAGAACAGGGGGAAGTTAGGAGAGACAAATGAAATACGATATCACAAACAATACAAATCAACTTCAATCTAATAATTCCGTGATCTCGCCAAAATTCGTTAGAGCAGCTTCATCTTAGTTATCATATTGAAGAGCTATGAACACCACTCAAGTAAAACTAGAGATAATTAGGACTCTTTAAAAAGCATATCATATCCATAAGGTGACACTTTAGAAAGTAAGTGGCTAATCACCCACTCTACTCGTACAGTACCACTGCTCACTTTTAAAAAGATTTCAATTAAAATAATCGAAACTTGTAAGAGTGTTTCTAATTCATTAACACCTTGTCACAAAATTATATAGAGACCCAACTTGAATAAAACTTGGTAAGAAAAAATCCATATCTCTATCTCAGTATAATGTGGAATATTCTTCTTGGAACACCATGAGTTCGTCGGAAGTTATATTAAATTGCATGCCTTGAAAAATGATGACTCGGACTTTCTTCCTGAAGAGACTTATGAGTTTTGTGCCTTTTTATAAATCAAAATCAAAATAGATATTCAATAAGATGAGTATTGGAATTCCTGTCAAACTGCTACATGAAGCTGAAAATCATATTGTCACCATTGAGATCAAGACTGGTGAACTCTTCCGTGGTTACCTTACTGAAGCTGATGTAAAAACTTTTCCTAATCTCGATAATTTTTTCAGGACACCATGAATTGCAGACTTGACAACGTCACAATGACCTCCAAGGAAGGAAAAATATCTGTCTTTGAACAAGTACACACGAACTGAGTTATAGACCTAATTTACTAGATTTACTTGAGAGGATCCCAGATAAGATTTATTATTGTTCCTGATATGTTCAAAAACGCCCCCATGTTTAAGAGACTTAAGGCCCAAGCAAAAGGAAAAAATATGGCAAGGATGAGACAACTGGATCAACAAGCAAGAAGTATAGCATAAAAAATACTGTGTTAATTTTTTAGAACAATTACAAGCCGCCATGAAGGCAGGAAAACCAGGACAAAAATAAGGGACAGGTTTATATACAGAGTGATTTAAATAATTCATTGTAATATAACAACATAAAGTTTTACTTGTTTACAAGAAAATATGACACGAAAAACAAAGCAATAATTACATCTCCTTAGCTAAGTCTGAAGTAGAAGGAAGAGACTTATTATTATTATGACTCATCTGAAGATAAAGAGTAATTAGGAAGAGAATGATAGCAACAGCAGCTATCACTAGGTTCATCATCTTAACCACCTTCGAATTAGAATCCGGTTCATTCATTTTCGAAGAAGAATCATTTATGAGCTCTTCGTCTCCACCGTGAGCAAATTTCTCGCGATGCTCTTTCAAAGTCTCCATCAATTTCGATTTTGAATCTCGTCCGGAAGTTTCCAAACCCTCATAGTCAAATTTATTTGTTTTCGAACCGTTCTTATTCTCAGGAGTGTTTTTCGCCCTTCCTGAACCATTAGATTCGACCGTGGATTGCACATCATCATCAGAATCGCTGTCTAATTTAGGTTTGGCCCCAACTCCATTAACTAAAAGTGTTAGAGAAAATTACCAAAGTATACTCCAATTACGGATCTCTTTGAGGTTTTCGTTTTGCAGTCTTTTCAACTCTTCTTTAACAAGAGGATCATTGAGATCAAGCCTATTTCATAAAACAATCAGCCGTTCCTTTTACCCAAATTTGACAGCCATTTCTTTCAAATGTTCGTCAGGTTTCTCGAAATCGAGCCTTGATATTTTCTCCAATTGCTTTTTAGCTTCTGTAGCTTTTCGCAACTTTTCCTTAAGCTCTTCAGCCTCTTTGATCCTACCAGCACTTTGATAAAGTCGGATCATCTCATTTCCTCTAATTTCAAGAAGCCTAATCACTTATATTTTATTATCTAGTCCTTTACTTCCCAAGCTCTTCAACTTCATCCGGAGTCTTACTCTTGGGCTGAGAAGTCCCTTGCTTTTGCTTGGTTTCAATATTCCCTTGTGAGCCTTGGTTAATTCTCTCCTTGTTCCCTGAGGTGACATGGCTAGTTGGAATTTCCTTCTTTTCTGACTTAGCAGCTTCCCCTTTACTTCCGCCTGTATCAATCGGCTTTTTATCTGGAACTTTATTTGAGTCTTCTTTTTTATCAACATTCTCCCTCTTTTCTTCAACTTTCTCGTTATGAGTACTTTTTTCTTCTCCTTTTGTTGAAGTAGTATCTTGGGCATTATTAGGCTGTGCTTTCTCATTCTTTTCATTAAATATTCCCTTAAATTTCTCAGCACTCATCTTCATTTTTTGGATCTCCAATTTAGTTTTAGCTAAAAGTTGTTGAATGCTGGTATCCTCAGGTGCTAGTAGATATGCTTTCTTTAGATCCTCAAGTGCGATTTTATACTCTTCTATATCGGAGTTTATATCAGAGGTGATTGCCTTTGCGCGTCGGAATCTAAAAAGTTAAGTTAATTTTGTTACACTCTTACAAGGCTTTTGTTTGATTTGGGTCTAGCTGAAGAGCTTCCTCAGAGGCACTCCTTGCATTTTTGTACTCTTCTAGTTTGAGGTAGCATGCAGCAAGGTTGTTGTACAGGCTGATTTTCATATTTTTTAAGAGAGATTTTTCGTCTGGGGTTTCTCCTTCATAATTTATATATTCCAGATCTTCATCTAATATGCCTACAAGGTAAGAGTGAGATTGGGTGAAAAGAAAACCTTCATTTTTCCAATTGGGATTTTTATTGAGGATAAATCTGAAAATAGAGAGCGCCTAATTGATATCAGTCAATATAAAGGGTATCTCACCTGCTCATATTCTCTAGCTGCCTTCTCATAGTATTCGAGTTTAAAGAGTTGATTTCCTCGAAGCTTAAGGAGATCACAGACAGTGAATCTCTGATAAAATCCTTGTTTTCGAACATTTTCAAATTTGTGTATGTAATAAAGGCCGGTTTTGATGAAAAGAGGGGCCGCTTCAAATTTCTGTCTTTTATGTAACATCTGATTTGTCTTGATTGAGACAGCTTGCTTCATTAGGGATTCAAAGTTTTCCATTTAAGTGAATTGAATGTTGCTGATAAAAATTAAATATCACTGAATTTTAGGAATTATATCCTTAATCTTGTCTCTTATAAATCTGCCAGGTCTGAATATTCACTACCCTTGACTTTAGAAGGGAGGATTTATGCTTGAACTTTATATAGGCTTGAAGATAGCCTGAATTTTACAAAAACTAATTAAGTTTAATAGAGGTGTACTATCTTCCTTGATAACTCATTGAATGTTCATCTAATCTATAATCACTATAATTACCGATAGATAACTCGGACTCAAAATGGTAAATGGAATTTTTTCATTAAAGCCAAATAGTTCTCTATTTATCATAACTCTCCCAGATAAATTAAATCATATCTTTGAAAATGTCTCACAACAAGGTTTCCAAGGTCGTTGAGAGAGAACTAGAAGATTATAAAAAGATTGACTCAGTCAACGCTGGCGACTTTTTCAGAAAGGCAAATATCAAAAAGAAGTATAAAATCGTTCTCTTCCAAGTCCCCAAAAACGTATAGATAGCAATATCATTCCTAATGACCTTAGTTCGATATATCCAGCCTTGAAGGCCAAGAGATTGCTTTAGAAGGAAATGAACGACAAGTTTTGAAAGAAGAGGAAGATGAAAATCTCATTGTGGAGAGACTTGACCCTCAATCTGAAGGCTATGTTAGCAATCAAGTTCTCCCACTTTTCCCAAACAAGGAAGGTCAATTAAGATTATCGTATAGCATGGCTGAGTAATATTAATCGTTTAGGAAGAAAATCAGCAAAGTGTATAAGATCTACACAAAATACAATATGAAAAATATCAAGAAAAAGAATGTTATCAAGGAAAAACCACTCTATGAGGAATCTTAAGCATCATCTTCAATGGCCTCAACTATGCTGTCTAGCTTTTTCATTTTAGCAATGAGAAGATTTTCGAGTATTCTTTGTCTGGCCTTCATATCCTCAACCTTGAATATATGTTCGTTCTTCATAATTTCGATCTGAGCAGATAAAGAGTAATAGCTGTAAATATTACCTCATTTTTCTTCTCAAGAATTTGGGCTTTCAATACCTTTATCTCATCCTTAAGCTGTTCTTCCTCTTCATTCTAAACAAATGACAACTGAATAGTAAAATTTTTACAATGAAGTCAAAAACGAATTGCTTAGCTTTTTCTTCATAGCCAAGGATCTTCCTTTCAATAGCTGCTTTCCTAGAAAAGTTATTTCCTTCACTTGTGCAATTACTTTTTGGCCCAATTGTGTTTCTTTGAAATTTTACTCTCATATTCCTCTGCCAAGGGCTGATATTCTTGCATGGCTCTATCATATTGTGCCTTCATTTTCTTTAAGCATTCGGCACAGAATCCCCTTATAAATAAAAATAGGTCAAATAAGAGCTTACTTAAACTTGGGTGGGGCTCCGCATTGGCATATACTATTGTAAATTTGTTTCATCTGTCCTTTCTTAGAAGTGGTTGACTTGTTAGGGTCTCCTGAAATGGCCAAGCCCACTGCAGTGCCGATTGTAGGATTTGCAGTCCTTGTCTTTGCAATTTCTAATTGTTCCCTTTTTTTGCTTTGTTCCAAGTTGAAATTTTCCTGCTTGAGTTTCTCAATCAACTTTAACTTCTTCTCAATTGAAGCCTAATGGATTAATCGACTTTATGAATTCAAGTACTTTCTTCTTATTAATTTTTGTTCCAAGTAATATATTCTCAGCCTCGATCTCGTGTATTCTATAGGCCAATTTCTCTTTCAGAGTCATCTCTTTATTTTTCTTATTGTTTTTATCACTCTTTGCGGCATTGACGTTCTCTCCTGCCTTACTTCCTTTTGTAGATATTTCCTGTTCCTCATCAAAAACTGGATAATAGGCCAGACTAAACATAACCTTAACTTCATTGATGACAATCGGGTATATCAATTCTTCTCCACCTACAAAGGGAATATCAGCTATGGTGACCAAAGTTCTTCCCAAAATTTGATCTCCTCCTGTAAATGCCTCAATAACTAATTTATTGTTCCACTGAGAGGTCTGCACTTTAGGTTGATTAGATTCTTCTTCAACTGTTCTGTCAAGATTTATGAAATAATATTCTGGCTTCTTGATATCGGCAATGTACATCTTCAAGAAGAAAACGTCCCTGAATGAAGAAGTCTGTTTCAAGTAGCTAACATCTTCTTCAGAGAGTCTGACTGAAAGAGTTCCTTCTGGGGACTCTATAAATCTATTTGAACGATAGACAAAATTCAAATCAATAGAGAAATATAATGGAGTTGCTCTTCCTAATGTGTCCCTCACATCCAATCTTCTATCAACAGAATGGCCAGGCTTCAATGCTACAGTTGAAAAGTTTCCACTGTCCTCTCCTTCCACTAAATTAAACCTGGCCTCATAGATTGTGTGTGGTTTCTTATTCTGATTTGTCTCTAAGAAGTCGGAAGGTCCCCACACTTTAATGACCTACATTATCAATAATATTTCTAGTAACTATACCTGTATTTTAAACTCAGCATTTTCCTGTTTCTTAACTTCTGCCAGATGCTCAAAGTAATTCCTTTCAGTTATAATCTCCTTTTTAATATTGATGGTCTTGCGAGTAGTACCATGAGGAGTTTGCATTTCAAGTTCATATTGTGTATCCCCTTCAATAGCACTATCTCCCAAGGAATTTTTTCCTGTTCTTATTCGATTTATGAAGAATACTCCTGTAGGATATGATTTTGTTGGCTCCTCTTCTTCCAGGATCATAGTATTGAATTTAAGGAAGGCAGCCTTCTTTTCTAATTTATTTCCTCTCTTTGGAGCTGGGAATCTGATTGGCACTATAAAGCTATCAGCTTCTGAATGAATTGGTAAGCCTCTTAAAGTGAAAACTTGATAATCGATGACTTTGGACTTTTGGTAAAGACTGACGATCAGAGACTCGTCCTGGTGCTGGATAGGAAATTCAAAATGATGATTGTTGGCGTTCTTGCTCAATATTATGACTCCAACTGAAACTTCGTTAATTTTGAAGAAGCACCTTATTTGAGTATCATCTTCGTGGGTAACCTGTTTATAGAACTCCTGTGTGAAAAGGAAGTATATTTTTGGATATTTTCTCTTCAATTCATCCAAAAGAATTTCATAAAAGTTGAGATCAATCTTTTGTTGTATACTATTCAAACGAACTAAAATGTTATTTCTTCTGATGATTTACATTTACCTTTAATTGACAAAGAGCCAAAGTCCAATTCTTTATTAAAGACATCACACAAGTTCTGAATGTCAGCCACATTCAAAATAAGTCTCTTTAACTGTTTTAGACCTTTCAATGGGTTCTCAATTTTATCAGGCCAAATAAGGGCCTTAGATTCTTGGATATTCTTATCCATAAGCAAACAAGCCTCAAATAATCCAGAAGGTGTAGAATATCTATTGGAAATATCGTCGAAATCTAAGCTCCCAAGGCTTCCAAGCATTTGAAGATCAGTTTTAATAGGAATGGGGTAAAAGTTCATTCTGATCAACACATTTCCCAGCACAGGCAGGTTTGCATCAGGGACTAAGGAAATAATTTCTTCAAAGTAGTTCTGTCCAAAGTTCATATTTGCCATCGGGAAGAAGGCATATCCAACCAACCTAGTCTGGCTGTAGACTTCTATGCAAATAGTTTCGTTTGGAACACTAAGGAAGAAAAAGCCTCGATTTTTCCTGTTCACAAAGGTAAAAGTTTCCTCTTTCTGTTCATTTTCAGTCTGTTCTGTCTGATAGAGATAATCAAGAGTACTCTTTATATCATAGGCAACTTCAACACCTGAAAGCTCTTGAATATCATCTGATCTTCCTTTACGAATTTCTTTATAAAAGTCTAATTTATCAGGAGGAGCGAGTGGATCTCTCCTTTGTCTGGGTTGTTTGAAATGTAGATAATCCCAGATGGTTTCTTTATCCTCGTTTTTACCGAATGGAGTCAAAGACCAACTGATATCAGTACCAAGCTGCTTAACAATAATTGAGGTAGGCTCAATATTATCAGCATAAAGCTTGGAAGTAAGAACTCTAAAGTCCAAATATCCTATAAAATTGGTCAGAAAGTTTGAGTGTCTGAATTCAACGAAAAATTCAAATCCGAACTCTCCGAACACCTTTTTGGTCATGGATTCTTTGGAACCATTTTTAAAATCAGAGACATCTAAAGTTCCCTCCCAGACCTTCTTACTCTCAGAAAGGGTTTTAGATTGTCCTTCAACATACCATTCATAGTGATTAGCCGTCAGCTAAAAGATTACTAACAATAAATATTTTACTTACTCTAACTTTAAGAGGTTTGAGGTCGGCCTTATCAGCAGCAAAAGTGTTCTTTTTGAAATATTCATTCTCTCCATTTGAGGTGAAATTAACTGTAAATATTTGCGCTAAGTATTGGAAAACTAGTTCATATTCCACCATGTAAAAACCAATTGATTTCTTTGTGAGTGGCTTCTCGACACGCTCCACAAGATTATCTAATCCTATCAGCTTGTTTAGCTTAAAATCAAACAAGATTATGGATTCTTCCTTCTGCTCCTCTTCATTTTGGATGTAGTAGATAAACGCGTCGAAGACTAAGAAATAGCGAGTACCATTTTCAGCCTCGAGACTTAGTGAGAGGGTTTTGGGTTCGAAGGCTTGTAGGTTTAGATTCTTTACAAGTATACTCTTATCGACTATGTGCACGTCAAAAGCTGTGTGGATATAAAATCGGAAACTCAAATTTGATTTGGGAAGAACTTTGAATTGAACGACTTTCCCAATTGGATATTCTTTCATTTGGCTATGTTCATCATTTTTGCAAAATACTTGAAATTGAGGCTTCTTTTCATCAACTTCAGATTCAATTGTCCTAAAGAGTAGGTACAGAATTTGATATTCTGACATCCTTTTCGTTTTGAAACTTGAAATAAAAATTATTTTTAATAGTAACTACAAGAGACTTCATGTATTTTCTCATTATCTTTCTTCCTTTTTTACATGAAGACTTATGATATTTATACGAGGAGATAGGAACTTACTATTAAAACAGAAATCAGCTTACATAATGCAATTCAAGTACAATCGTTGAAATTATTTCAAAGTGTATTCACCTAGTGAGATCCTAGAATGCCAGAGTGTAAATAACTTATCTAATAAAGTTGTATTGGAGGACTTCAGCATTCTTAAAATCAGGGAAACAAACTCCAGATGTTGATTTTCTAGTGATTTAAAAAAAGGTTATTAGGCAATACTCTCTAGGGCCGAAGATCTTGACTTGTCTGATGTGTGTATCCTTACCACTATGCTGATTTTGTAAAATAGCTATTTGCACATTCATGGCAGTGATATAGGGCCTATAAAATAAATGAAAATTTCCCTAGTCAAACTTTTCGACTCCATTAAGAAGCTTTATTCTCAAAGGGAAGATAAACCAGCCTGAAGGTTCTTTGAGTTCGATATAAGATATTTCCTTAAGCTTATTGGTCGAATTTTCTTAGATACTTTCAAGTCTTGGAGATTATTTCCAGCTCTAATGGAAATTTTATTAGGAGTATAACTCTCATCAGTTTTGAAATCAAGGTACATGGCGATTTCCTTAGAAAAAATCAGAATACTGGAAAAAGATAAAATACTTGGATTCTCATCTTTTTTAAGAATTGGATAGTGATTAAATGGGGCTGAGAGCCATCAGATCTAGAATGGTGACTTATTTTATACAATATTCTCTACTGCCAGAAGGTTGATAAGTTGTCATCTCTAAGTTGGTCGACGCCATTTCCAACTTTGGCGGAACTGAGAGTCCAAACTGCTTCATCACCGATTTCTTTTCTTGAATTATTTGCGACAGGAGTTGAGTGTGTATGATAGAAAGCTAAAGGAGTTATTAAAGTTCTAAATTAAGTGAGTACTTTGAGCTTCTGTAGTCAACATCTTTAATTTTTTGAATCTTAGGGGTGTTATATATATTTTAAATATCTAAACCAATTTAGACTGATACAAATGAGTAAGACCGCTGAGGGTGATTCTAAGGCCGGACAACCTACTTCAACAGGCCCAGTACGTTAGTCATGTATATCCTTTCATTCTACTAGACTGAACAAGAAATCCTTGCTGAATTGAATGGAATGACTGACGAAGAGATTGCCAACAGGATCAAATTGTTCGAAGGCAACATCAGAGCCATGAAAACAGAAGAAAAGAGATTAAATCACGAACAGAGTATGAGATAGAGAAAAGTAGAATAACTTCCCTAGAAACTGTCCAAGCCAAGATTAAGGAAAATCAAGAAAAGATTAAACTGAATAAACAACTTCCTTACTTGGTCAGTAACATCGTTGAAGTAAGTGATACAAGGCATAGAGTTCTAAACCAATAGATATTGGACGTAGAAAATGACGAAGATGAAAGAGAAGGTAGTGGAATTGAAGCCCCACCTTCGAAAAGCAAGGCTTGTGTCATTAAGACCTCAACTCGTCAAGTATTAGGATCACAGCTAAGACTAATTTATAGACTATTTTCCTTCCTATCCCAGGACTTGTCGATGTTGAAGAATTAAAACCTTCTGACCTTGTCGGAGTCAATAAGGATAGCTATTTAATCCTTGAAAAGCTTCCTGCTGAATACGATTCCAGAGTTAAGGCTATGGAAATCGACGAAAGACCTACTGAAGAATATACTGATATCGGTGGACTCGATAAGCAAATCGAAGAGCTTAGAGAGGCCATTGTCTTGCCCATTACACATAAAGAAAAATTCGAGAATATAGGTATCAGACCACCTAAGGGATGCCTTATGCATGGACCTCCAGGTGTTGGTAAAACTATGATGGCCAGAGCTTGTGCTGCCCAAACCAAGGCTACATTCTTGAAGTTGGCTGGTCCTCAATTGGTCCAAGTAATCTTGTATACTAACATGAAATGAGTGTCTAGATGTTCATTGGTGATGGTGCTAAGATCATCAGAGATGCCTTCGCTCTGGCCAAGGAAAAGGCTCCAGCCATCATCTTCATTGATGAGTTGGATGCTATTGGAACAAAGAGGTATGAGTTAAATATTGGTTTTAATCAGTAGATTCGATTCTGATACTTCAGGTGACAGAGAAGTCCAAAGAACTATGCTTGAACTTCTTAACCAACTTGATGGTTTCTCACCTGCTGATGATATCAAGATCATCGCTGCTACAAATAGACCTGATATTCTCGATCCTGCTCTTTTGAGATCTGGTCGTCTTGATAGAAAGATCGAATTCCCTCTTCCCAACGAAGAAGCCAGAGCCCAAATTATGAAAATTCACTCTAGAAAGATGAACGTCAACAAAAAAGGTAAAAACACAAAGAGTGAAGAGAATAATTTGTTAGAGGTCAATTTTGAAGAACTTGCTAGAGCTACTGATGAATTCAATGGAGCCCAACTTAAGGTATTAGAAGATTATTTGTCATATTAAATGTAAAGGCTGTTTGTGTAGAAGCTGGTATGAGTGCTTTGAAGAGAAATGCCACTGTTATTAGTAAGGATAATTGAAATTTGCATAATTTTTTAGCTCATGAAGACTTCCTTGAAGGTATAATTGCAGTCCAAGCCAAGAAAAAATCACAACTCGACTACTACGCATAATTCAAGAATTAATATCATGTTGTCTTTTGTTTTATTAAATTAGTGTTCATTAACGTTAAACACTCTACAAAACATAATTCAGAAGCTTAACAATCTTGTTCCTTAGAATTTTTTTATTTTTTCCCTCCTTATTTTCCGAAAGCATATCTTTCACAAAGTGCCAAAACATTAGAAACAAACAAATTTAAATTTACAAGAAAAATGGACAATTCCGATCCCAAGGTCGACAAACAAGAGGCTAAAAAGCCAGATGTTGATCCTAACAAAATCAAAGAAGACGAAGACAACGATATTGAAGATGAAAATGACACCAAGGACCAAGGAACAACAAATAATGCAGGAGAAGGTGCAAATAAAAAGGTATTTGTGGCAATTGATCGATTTATCATCGATAGAAAAAGAAGAAGAAGAAGAAGAAGAAGAAGAAGAAGAAGAAGGGAAAGGATCTTGATAGACAAACTTCTAGTGTTACTGATGACAAACTAGAGGAGCCTAAAAAAGAAGAACAAGAACAACCAAAAACCCAAGAAGAACTTGCTGAGAATAAGACAGAAAATGCTTCAGCTCCGGAAGAACAGAAAGCTGAAGATAAGCAGGAGGATAAGAACAATGAAAATGAAAATACTAAGCCTAATGAAGAATCGATTAATGCAAATGACGCAGGAGAGAATAGTAATTTGAAACTTTGGCAGACTAATATATTAGAGCAAGAAGAGAATAACGTTCCTAACACAGAAAATACTCAACAACAAAATTCTGAAGCGCAAAAACAAGAAATCGAAGAGCAAAATGATCAAAATACCAATCAAGAGAATAAAGAAGTCAATGAAGAGGAACCACAAAATCAAGAAAACACCTCCAAAGAAACTGAGACAAATGAAATAAAGCAAGAGGAGAATAAAGAAGTTCCTGAAGATATTAAACCTGAAGACAAAGAAACCAAACCTCTTGAAGAACCTCAGCAAGAGGAAAAGACTGAATCAAAAGATAATGAACCAGAGAATAAAGAGGAGAATCAAAAACAAGAAGAAGATAAACCTATAGAACCTGAAGATGCACATGCAGAAGAAACTAAAAAAGAAGAAGTTCAAAATGAAAAACCTAAAGAAGAGGTCCCTGAACAAGAAACCCAAAATTTAGAAGGAGAGGAGCAACCTCCAGAAGAGAAAACTGAGGAGAGACCTCTTGAAAACGAAAGTCCACAAACTGAAAACCAGGCTGAGAATAATCTAGCTAACACTGAGGAAAAGCCTCTTGAAGAAAAACCGGAAGAAATAAATACAGACCAGAACATTCAAGAGGACAATCAAAGCAATATTCCAGAGAGTGAACAACCCCAAACAGAGATAAAAACAGAGCAAGACCAAGAAAAGCCATTGGCTCAAGAATCATCATCAGGTGATGCTGTCAAAGAGAATGTTGAAACAACAGAGGAAATTAAGTCAGAAGATAAACAGGAGAATGTTGAAAAGTCTGAAGAAACCGAGACAAAAATAGAAGAAACTCCAGGGATCAAAACCGAAGCAACTGAAGAAACTGAACAAAAGGATGCTCAACTACCCACTGAAAATGTTGAAGATGCACAACCCCAAGTAACAGAAGAGTCTAAAGTTGAAAATCCATCTCAACAAGAGCCAGAGAAAACAGAAGAAGCTAACATCAATGAAGATCACATTAAATCTGAAGAGAAAGAGGCTAGCCAACATGTCAACTACGAAAATGAAAATGAGAATCAAGAAGCAAATAAAATTCCTGGGGAACAAGAAGAAACCAAAAGAGAAGAAGAAGGACAGCCACCTGGAGAGGAGCAATCTGCAACTATTGTTGAAACTCAAGAGGAAAAGCTCTCTGGAGAACCTGCAGTAAATCAAGAAGAACCAAAGCAATCTGAAGGACAAAAGAGTGAAGAGCATGAGGTTGAAGAACCAGAACCTATTCAAGAAAATGCCTCTGAACAAATAGAGGTATCCACTGCTGATGTTGATAATGTTCAAAATCCTGAGGTTCAAGGTGAAAAGCCACAAGAAGTAGAAGAAAATGATAAGGAAGAGAAAGCACCAGAAGAAGAACATATAGAGGAAACCGAACACAAAGAAGAAAAGCCACAGGTTGAGACAACTATTGAGACGAAACCAGAAGAAACTGAAAATACAAATGTTAATGCTGAAGATAATACAAATCTTACAGAACAGCAGAATCAAACTAAACCAGAAGAATCAGTGGAGGGAGGGGCAAACCAACTTCCAGAAGACAAGCCTGAAGAACAAAATCAAGCCAACGAGCCTGAGAGTAAACCAGAAACACCGCTTACCGATCAAGAAGAAAAAACTGAACCTGAAGCAGAAAATGTACCTATCTCTAATGAAGAAGAACAGAAAAAAGTTGAAGACCAACCACAAATAGAAGTTCCCGAAAATAAGGAGCCAGTCCAGAA
>Ga0065720_1020304_pt1 | contig 15405 bp, 15 predicted proteins | sample Thericmetagenome_FD_59107 | JGI IMG/M metagenome (GOLD analysis project Ga0065720, IMG submission 59107) | Thermophilic microbial communities from the Joint Bioenergy Institute, California, USA of rice/straw/compost enrichment - eDNA_2 v2... | ecosystem: Engineered > Solid waste > Grass >... | reverse complement strand
CATCATCGACCCGAACGGCCCGGGTGTCAGCGAAGGTCAAGGTCACGAGAGTTGATCATCCTGTCTCGCCCTGCAATTGGCTCAGATCTCACGCACTACGGCGTGTCCAACTCGACCTTGACAGAGAGGGGGGCGGCGAGCGCGGTACATGTTCGCGCCACCGAGCGCGACCCAGCTCATCGGTCGCCGTTCGCGATCAGGTTGTCCAGCAACGCGAGCATGCGCTCCCGCAGCGCGGGGTCGGGTGGGGCCAGGTCGAGCAGTTCCGCCTGCCACCAACCGTCGGCCGCGAGGCGGACAACGGTCGCGACGGCGGGGTCGATGCCGTCGTTCTCCAGCCTCTGCTGCCACCGCTCGTAGCGCTCCCGCAGCGGGGCCAGGCTCGCGGGGTCCATCAGCAGACCCCCGAGGATCGCCGCGGCGACCTGCCGGTCGCCTGCCGGGGCCGAGCCAATGCTCTGCCCTAAGTAGACACGCGTAGCCGCGCCCGGCTGGTCGCCGCAGGACTGCAACGCCGCGTCGAACCGGCCGACCAACCGGTCGACCAACGCGGCGACCAGCGCCGGCTTGCTGGAGAAGTGGTACAGCAGCCCGCCCTTGCTCACGCCGGCCTCCGCCGCCACCGCCTCCAGGGTCACGTGCTCCGCCCCGTCCCGGAGCAGAACTCGGGTAGCCGCGTCAAGCAGTTGCTCCCGAGTGTTCCGCACCCCGGAACTATACCGTCCGGACGGTACAGTTCCGCAACCGCGCGATCATGAACGCACCTGTTCCGGAGCGATTCGCGGCAAACCAGGCTCGTACCCCTGTCGTCAAGGACACCCACACGGGCGGCGCGCGCCGGCGCGGGAGATCGTGTGCTCCCTAGGCTCGATGACCGTCGCCCGACACTTGGACCGCGGCGCCGCCGAGGGTGCACGAACGCTCGGCGGCCTCGACGACGGCGGCGGCCGCCAGACCGTCCGCGACGTCGGCCACGACGCTTCCGCGACCCAGCACGGCCTCGGCAAACGACGCCAGGACCGTGGCCGTACCCACTTCGTGGGACGCCACCGTGTCGACGAGGCGCGGCTCGTCGTCATCGCCGACGTAGAGCCTGGTGCCGTGCCCGGTCACCGCCGCGCCGGTTCGCCCATCACCGGCCTGGACGAGCCATTTCGATGCGTAGCTCGTCACGCCGAGGTCACTGATGCAGAAGTTCGACATATTGCCGTTCTCATGCACGAGCTGACCGGCGACCAGGTCGGGTGTCCGGGGCGAGCGCCCGTCGAGCTCCAGCGCGCGGCAGGCGACTTCAGCGACGGGCGAGCCCATCAGCCAGGCGGCGAAGTCGACGACATGGGTGCCGAGATTGGCGAGGAGTCCCCCACCGACCGCAGGGTCCATATGCGGACTGCCGTTCTCAATCCAGGGCATCGCGACGTTGATCGACAGATAGCGAGGTGCGGGCACGGCCTGCTTGAGGCCACGCATCGCGGGCGCGGCCCGGAACTTCAGATTCACCGCGGCGATGACTCCATGCTGGCGGGCCGCCTCCATGATCGAACCGACCTGGGCCACGTCCGTGGCCACGGGCTTCTCAAGGAGGACGTGCTTTCCGTGGGAGATGGCCTCGATCGCCAGCCGTGGTCGATCAACCGGGTGGGTCGCGATGACGACCGCGTCGCAATCGCTTGACCGACACAGCTCGATGCCATCGACGAACCAGCGGTCCAGGCCGTGTTTCTCGGCCACTTCGCGGGCGACAACCGGATTGGCGTCACACACCGCGTGCACGTCGATGTCGGGGTTGGCCCGGGCGTTGGCCAGGTGAATTTTCTGATGAAGACGCGCGGATGAGCGGAACGGCCTACGGAACGGTGGTACTGCACATCGCGCCGGAGGCCGCCGTGGGTGGTCCGCTCGGGCTGATCCGGACCGGCGACCGGATCGTGCTCGACGTGCCGAATCGACGGCTGGACGTGGCGCTCTCAGACGAGGAACTGCGGGAGCGCCGGCGCGACTGGCGCCCGCCACCCCCGCAGCCGGGCACGGAGCGGGGCTACCTCCAGCTGTACACGACACATGTTCTGCAGGCCGACAAGGGCGTCGACTTCGACTTCCTCGTCGGACACGGCGGCGCCGGCGTGCCGCGCCAGTCGGTGTAGGGTCCAGCCGGTCAGAGGCGGACATCGCCGACCCACGCGTACGACCGGCGCAGTACGTCACCAAACACCGCGTCGAGGACAGGGACGGTGACCTGCACCGCGTACGTGCCGCCCGGGTTCCGCGACCGTCGGGGCACCCATCGACGGGGTGCCTGATCTGCACATATATAACCCTTTTGCGCTATCAGTTCGTCGATCTTTCACCCGGTCGACCCGGTCGGCCGACGCGCCGTACCGTGGAGAACATGGCCGGTCGTACCGTCGACCCCCGGTTCGCCGAGCGGATGCGCGAGCTGCTCGCGCAGCGCGGCGTGTCGTACCGGGCGCTCGCGGCCCGCACCTTCCACGCCAAGAGCTACCTGCACGATCTCGCGACCGGCCGGAAGGTACCGACCCCCGAGGTGGCCCGGCGTATCGACGACGCGCTCGAAGCCGGGGGGCGGCTGGCCGCGCTGGTCACACCCGAGATCGACAGGATCCCGGTGAGACGGGACACTGACGATGTGCAGCGCCGTACCTTGCTTCTCGCCCTGGCCGGGGTGAGCGTTGACTACCTCGTCAGCGACCTCCCGGTCTCGACCGTCGCCGCCGAGCCGGCGACCGTCGAGCAGTGGCGCGAGACGGCCTGGGAGTACGGCTACACCTACATGACCGCGCCGCGGGCAGAACTGCTCGGCGACCTGACCGCCGACCTCGCCGCCGTCATGGCCGCGATGGATCGCGCCCGGAGCCTGACCGCTCGGGCGGGGCTGGCCGACGCGGCGGGCCGGATCGCGGCCCTGGCCGCCATGTGCTGTGTCGATCTCGGCCACTGGCGGGAGGCCCGGCACACGTGGCGACTCGCGCGCCGGTTGGCGGACGAGTCCGGTTTCGTCGGCACCCGGTTGTGGGTGCGTGGCCGGGAGGCGGTGCTGGGTCTGTACTCGGGCCGACCGGTGCCGGTGGTGCTGAGCCTCGCCGAGCAGGGCCTGGCGATCGACCCCGGTGCCCGGACCGCCGGCCGGGCCGGGCTCGGGGCGGCCCAGGCGCAGGCGCTCGCGCTGATGGGCCGCCGGGAGGACGCCAGGGCAGCCTTGCGCGCAATGGAAAACGTTCTCGAAGCGCTGCCGCCCGGCAGCGACGACACGATCTTCGACTGGACCGAGCGGAACCTCCGCCATGCCGAGAGCTTCGTGTACGGCCTCACGGGCACGGCCGCCGAAGCGGACGAGGCGCGGGACCGCGCGCTGGCGATGTACGCGCCCGACCGGGCGGTCAGCCGGGCCCAGGTGCATCTGCACCGGGCGGTCGGGGCCGTGCGGGACGGTGACATCGTCCATGGAGTACGCGTCGCCGCCGGGGTGCTGGAGGCCCTGCCGCCCCACGAACGGGGTCATTTCGTTCTCGCCATCGCCGACATGGTGCAGTCGGCCGTTCCCGCCCATGAGCGGCAGCGGCCGGAGGTGGCCGAGTATCGGGAGCTGGTGGCGACGATCAGGCGGGCACCGAGTGGTTCCGATGCTTGAGGACGTCACATACCTTCCCGCGACCGGGCGCCAGTTCCTCGACGTGCTCGACGAAGTGACCGACCTGTACCTCGACGTCCGGAGCGGTCTCGACACCAACAGTAGCATCCACACGCGTACATCCTTCGTTGACCGCACCACCCGTCAGGCCGGCCAGGAAGGGTTCAGCGGCGTCTTGGCGCGGGTCGGCGGCACGCTGGTCGGGTTCGCGTTCGGGCTTCCCCTGCCGCCCGGTCAATGGTGGACCGGCAAGGCAGACCCACCGCCGCCAGAGATCCTCGACGCCCCGAAGTTCGCCGTGATCGAACTCGACGTCGCCGAGCCATGGCGCGGACGGGGCATCGGCCGAACCCTGCACGACACGCTGCTCGACGGCCGACCCGAACCGTACGCCATCCTCACCACCACACCCGGGCACCCGGCCCGCACCATGTACGCCCGGTGGGGATGGGTGCGCGTCGGCACGGCCCAGCACGCCCCCGACGCCCCAGTGATGGACCAACTCGTCCTACGCCTGAACGACTGACCCGCGCCTCAGCATCGCCGTCCGCCAATCCAGCGGACGCGAGCGGACGTCACCGGTCTGGCCGACCGCCCCGACTGCATCGAACCATGTAACCACGGCACGGTGGTCGAATCCCTGCGTTCGGCCGCCGGCCCGCTCAGGGTGCGGAGGGATAAGGTGGCGACCTCGACGGGGAAGCAGCGAAGGCCGCTTTACGAGCAGATCATCGACGAGCACCGGGACATGCGGGAGCGCCTGCGCGCCCTGGTGCAGGCCGGACACGAGGGTTACGACCCAGCCGAGATCGAGGCAGTCCGGCGCGCGCTGTGGGCCATCCACCGCGCGCGGGAAAACGCGGTGGACAAGCCGCGATGAGCCGTTAGCGACAGGCCTACCGCTCACGTCGCTGGCGACCGCGCCACCCCGGGCGCGGTCGCCAGCCGATCTGCACCTTTATTACTAGGAGAGGGCTACTACTAGGAGAGGGCCCCACCTCTGTTACTGGCGGGGGCGGAGCCGCGGGCTTGGGCCCGGCGAGCCGGCATCAGCCTTCTTTGTCGCGCTCCCCGCTGGCCTCCGCCGGGGCCGCCTCACCGGCCGCGTCCGCCTCCGCCGGGGCCGCCTCACCGGCCGCGTCCGCCTCCGCCGGGGCCGCCTCACCGGCCGCGTCCGCCTCAGCCGGGGCAGCCGCAACCGGGGCAGCCTCAGCCGGCGCATCGGCTGCCGGGGCCTCCGCTGACGCATCGACCGAAGCCGAAGCCTCTGCCCCAGCGGCCGCAGCGGGCTCACTGGACGCCGCCTCCGCCGAGGCCTCACCCGCGACACCATCCGCTGCGGCGGTGGCACCCGACGCATCCGTCGCCGGGGCGGCCTCACCGGCGGCGTCCGCCTCCGCCGGGGCAGCCTCAGCCGACGCATCGGCCGCCGGAGCCTCCACTGACACATCGGCCGAAGCCGAAGCCTCAACGTCCCCGGCCGCAGCGGGCTCACCCGACGCCACCTCCGCCGGGGCCGCCTCACCGGCGGCGTCGACCTCCGCCGCAGCAGGTTCACTCGACTCGTCCGGGGCCGCCTCACCCGCAGCGTCCGCCGCCACCGGAGCAGCCTCAGCCGACGCATCGGCCGCCGGAGCCTCCGCCGACGCATCGGCCGAAGTCGAAGCCTCACTCGCGGTCTCGCCCACCGGCGCCGCCTCACCCGACCCGGCCTCTGCCGGGGCCGCCTCACCGGCGGCGTCCGCCTCCGCCGAAGCGGGCTCGCTTGATGCAGTCTCCACCGGGGCCGCCTCACCGGCCGCGTCGACCTCGGCCGGAGCCTCACTCGACGCATCGACCGCCGCCGGAGGTTCACCGCCGTCCTCGGCGGCCGCGACGGTCGGCTCGGCCTGCGAGCTCGGCTCGTCGCCCTCGTCCTCGTCGCCGTCCTCGTCGCCCGCGTCCCCGACGGCCGCGACCTCCGGGTCAACCCAGGTGAATTCGATCTCCACCGATACTTCCGAGCTGCTCTCCCGCTCGATCTCCAGTTCGCAGTGAACCTGGTCGCCCACGGTCAGCCGGCCCCCGGCACCGTAGAAGATCTGGCCGTCGGCCTCCAGCCGGTCGGCGAGTTGACGCAGCCAGGCCGCCAGATCTGCTCGAGACACGGTGCGTTCGTCTTCGTAGATAGTCATACCCTAATGATCGCAGACCGGCGACGTCCTGTCTCGGCGGAGTCCATCGTGGACAGCCGCGTCGTCCACGGCCCACGACGCTCGGACCGGCGCTCCGCGGGCGCGCGCTGGCCGGTGGCGACGGGACCCGACGGCCGAGCCGCCACCGGCCTTCACGAATCGGGCATATCCGACGCGTGGCGTCCTCACCCTTTGCGCATCGCGGTTTCCCGGGCCCGGAGGAAATTCTTGCGGGCGTTGAATCCCAAGGAACCGTGAAGCCACGCTTCGTCGTCCCCGTAGTTGCCCAGCAACATGAAGCACCGCTTCGCCTTCGGCCAGTCCTTGATCAGGGTGAAGCCCAGAGCGAACCAACTCAGCGCGCTGATCCAGCCAATGGTGCGCCCGAAGCTGGTGTGGAACACCGAGCGTTCGGCGGCGGCGTACATACTCCGCTTGGTCGCATCGCTCTCGAGGTAGGCGCTCATTTCCCGGATCGGCAGCTTGAGGTAAGTCTCGAGGTGGGCCTCGACGACGAGCAGGCCACTGTTTGCTCCGGGAGGCGCCGCCTCCGTGCACGTCGCGGCAAAGGAGTGCAGGAGGGAAAATGACCCTCCCCACTTGGGATGGATGTTCTGCATCATCGACCGCTGCGCGGGCAGGTAGTGCGGGACGTGCTTGCTCAACTCCTCATATCGACGGTGAGCCTCGTCAATGCCCAGCTGCAATCCTCGAGCGATCTTGATGCGTTCACGCCAGGCTGGCGGATTCACCGGGTCCCGCTCGCACAGCGGGGCGAGCACCGCCTCCGCTTGGCGCAGGTGGTCGTGGAAGATGGCGAAGCGCCGCTCGCTGACGTATTTCGCGCGCCGCGCCGTACGGGCCTCCCAGCCGAGAGTCACCAGGCGCGCCCCCAGCAGGGTCGCAGCGACCGGATCATGCGGGTCGTAGGTGAGGACGTCACGCAGGAACATCTCGACGCCCGGCAGTTGGCTGGCGTCGTCCACGAGCATCTGGCGCAGTTCCCAGGATGGTGCCCCGTCGTAGATGGCGCGGGCGGCCGGCCAGTTCCGGGCCTGCACGGCGGCGCGGTAGGCGGGGATCTCCGGGTAGATCGCTGGAAGGTCGAACAGGATGGTCTCGCGTGCCACGGCGAAACCCTACTAAGGCCCGCGCGGCCTCCGGCCCGCCCCGATCACCGCCACGCCGAGCCCATGGGAGCTCTCGACGCCCACGGACGTCGAGGGGATTGAGATCCAGGCCCGCCCGCCAGACGACCTCCGGCCGCCGGGTCGGCGGCGGTGCCCCGACGATGGTGCAGTCGAGCACTGGTTCGCCATCCCCGAGCAGGTGCTCGCTGTAGCGGTGGGTGTACTTGTCCGGATAGAGGCACAGCCCGGCGGATGCCCCGGCCTCGATCAGCGCCACGGGCTGGGGCAGCGTGGTGAGCACGGGGACCAGCAGCGCGCATCGCCGGGCTCATTGGTCTGCGTCGCCCGCGTCATCATCTCGGCCGCCACCGCCGGCCAGTGGGCAACGACAAACGCACGACATGCCGGGGGCGGCTCGATCGGCCCGTTCAGCAGACGTACGACCGCGAAGAGGTGTTGGGCTGCCGCCGGCTCGACGGCAGCGTGTCCACAAGCGACAGAAGCTCCTCGTCGCGGCTGACCGCCGGGGCGAGCCGCTCGTGGGTTGGCGACAAGCCACGGGCATTCTGCTCGGCGAACTGCCGGTACCACTGAGCCGTATCCACACAGCTCATCGTCGCGGCCACCGGGGCACTGGTCCACGCGACCGCGCCATACCGGATCAACGCGGCAGCGGCTTGTAGAACACCAGCCCGTTGCCCTGGTTGTCGTAGACCACGGCCCGACGCTCGTGCGCGTCGTCGTACGGTGCCTTCACGATGGCGCCGCCGCCCGCCTCGACCTCCGCGGCGGCCCCGTCGACGTCCTCGGTCCGGATGGCCACGACCACCTTGCCGGGCATCGGGTGGTCGAGCGGGGTGGCGAGCGCGATGGTGATGGAGCCGCCGTCGAGAGCCGCGTAGTGGGAGCCATCGCGGAACTTCAGCGTGAACCCGAGGCTCTCGTAGAAGCGAATGGACTCGTCGAGGTTGTCGGTCGACAGGACCACCTGGCGCACCTGCTTGTCACTCATCCGCGTCTCCTTTCCGGTCTCCTTCCGGCCCGGCCCCGCGATCACCCCCGCGCCAGAGTATCGCCCGGTCGGTCGGCGCCGCGGCGCCGGGAGGTCCGGATCGTCGGCCGCACGCATCGGCGACGGCTCGCTTGACCTTGACACAGTGGCAAGGTGTTCGGTTGCGGTCATGGAGGTGCTCTCATGACCGAGCCGACGGACGACACCCAGCCGACCGACGACACCCAGCCGACCGACGACACCCAGCCGACCGACGACACGAACGCGATGCGGGCCCTCCTGGCGCTGGCGCACGAGAGTGAGTCGGTGCGGCTGCAGGCGGCGTTGGCCGTCGGGACGACGCCGCATCCCCGGTTCATCGACCGACTCGTCGAGCGCTGCGGGGTCGAGCCGGACTTCTACGTGCGCGACATGCTCACCTGGGCCCTCACCCGCCACCCGGCTGCGGCGACCGTGCCCAGGCTCATCGCGGAACTGGACTCGGCCCGGCCGCAGGCACGGAGTCAGGCGCTGCACACGCTGTCCAAGATCGCCGATCGCCGGGCCTGGCCGGCGATCACGCCGGCCCTGCTGACCGACGCCGAGCCCGACGTAGCGCGCAGCGCCTGGCGGGCGGCGGTGGTGCTCGTGCCTCCGGGCGAGGAAGCCGCCTTGGCCCGGGTGCTGATGACGCAGCTTGGGCGGGGTGACCGCGAGATGCAACGGAGCCTCAGCCGGGCGTTGGTTGCGCTCGGTGAGGTGATCGTCCCGGATCTGCACGCCGCGATGACGAGCCCCGACCCGCGGGTACGCCAGCACGCGATCGCCACCGAACGACTGTTGCGTGACCCGGAGGCCGGGTTCGAGTACGCGATCGCGGAGGCGAAGCGGATCGTCGCCCTGGGCCCGACCCGCCATGAAGGATGATTCGGTGATGTTGATCGGCGATGTGGCGCGAAAGTCCGGGGTCAGTGCCCGCATGCTGCGGCACTACGAGTCGCTCGGTCTCGTGCGACCGACCGGCCGTACCGGGACGGGCTACCGCGAGTACTCCAGCGACGACATCCGGCGCATCTTCCACATCGAGTGCCTGCGGTCCCTGGGGCTGTCGCTGCGCGACGTCGGGCGGGCGCTGGACGATCCCGCCTTCACGCCGGCCGACCTGGTGCGCGACCTCATCCGCCGGACGCAGGAACGCATCGCCGCCGAGACCGAACTGCTCGCCCGGCTCCGTCGGATCGACGCGGCGGAGCCGGGCGACTGGGAGGAGGTGCTCCAGATCATCGCCCTCCTGCAGGACCTGGGTTCGGAGAGCGCCGGCAAGCGTCAGCGGGCCGCCCTCTCCTCCGCTGAGGAGGCGCCGGCGCTCGCCGAGCCGCTGGCCGAGGCGGTGCTGAACGAGGCGGATCCGAACGTGGCCGGAGCCCTGCGGTGGGCCCTCGCGCAATCCGGCGACGGCGCCCTGCCCCGGCTGGTGGAGGGCCTGCACGCGCCCGACCCGGAGATCCGCCAACGGGCCGTCGTGTCGATCGCGGAGATCCCCACCGCGGCGGCGACCGCCCTGCTGCGGGACGCTCTCAGCCACTCCGACGGCACGGTCCGCCGGTACGCGGCTCTGGCGCTGGGCCACCGGGGCACGGCCGAGGCGATACCGACGCTCATCGAGATGATCGTCGACGATGTAGGGGACGCCGATGCCGCCGACGCGCTGGGCCTGCTGGCCAGCGACCCCGACCTGGCTGAGCAGATCGCCGCCAAGCTCGCGGACCGGTTGGCCGACGGCACCGTCGACGCGGCGACCCGACTGCGGCTGGCCCAGGCGCTCGCCGACATCCCCGGCGCCACGGCATCCCGTGCGCTGGCGGACCTGGCGCGGGACGAGGACCGCACGGTCGCCGCCACGGCGACGTACGTCCTCACGCGACGCGCCACCCCATGACTCTGACCCCGTACCGGGGCCGTCGCTCGGCAGAAGCGAGAACTTACCCGGCGTTGTCTCGACTGGCTTCAATGGATGCACGGTGCATGTTCTGCCACGGTACGTCAACCTCACGCCGGGCTCGACCGCCCGATCGCAACCGTCGGCCCGAGGGGGTGGGCGGCCTATGACCGGTCCGGCCCGGCCACGGCAGCGACGGCACGGTCGAGGCGTCCCGTGACGATGAGTGCGGCCAACGCGGCGAACGCGACCACGATGAGCCCGTCGGCGAGGTACGCCAGCAGGTCGATGCGAGGAGTGCGGCTCAGCGGGAACGCGATCGCGCCGAGCGCGAGCAGCCCGGCCGTCCACAGAGGAACGAGACGTCGCCCGGCGAGCAGGAGCGCCAGCAGCAGCAACCCGGACGGCATGATCGGGCCGGGGATCCGCAGACGCCGCGGGTTCCTGGGCCTGTTGCTGGATCCGCAGGCCGATCCGCTACAGAGATTCGAGTTCCTATATCTCGGCTACCTCTACACCGTCCTCGTCGCCACGACGGCCGCCGCCATGCTGCTGCCCGCCTCCGCACGCACCTATTCAGGGCCAGGTGACCTCGATGCTCGGCCGAGTGCCGAACGGCTCGGCGCCGGCGGTCACGGTGTCTCCCTCGTGCCGCCGGCACAACGGCCATTCCGACATGCCAAGCTGAATTTTGGGCTGCCCTGGACGGCGGAGGGTCGTGTGGTGTGGTGGGGTGGGGTGGAACAACGCGGCGCTGCACCTGCTGGACATTCGGAAGATCCCGCCCCGGGACTCCGGCCTTGAGCGTGGCCTGGGACGGAGCCTACCCGCTGCGGTGGCTGAGTGGTTCCGGGCGGGCGCGGATCGTCGGTTGGCGCAGCTGGGCGGCAACAACATCACCACCGCGGCCTCACTCGGCGGCCCGGACCACGTGCGGTTTCTGGACGCGGGGCTGCTGTTGCTGGAGACGGACAGCCAGCGCTGTTGTCGGTGGGTGACCCCGCTCGACGCTGGCGACGACCCAGCCGTGTATCTGGTCGACCCCGAGGACTTCACGGGCGCGAGCCGTACGGTCTATGCCGCCAGCTTCACCGCCTACACAGAGGCCGACGTGTGGGACGCCCTGCTGTTCCGAACCGAGGACGCCGTGAGGAGTTTCGACCACGCACTCCGGCCCGATGCCCTCCGTACCCTGGACGATCGGTTGGACCGGCGGCCGAGCACGTACGGCTGGGCCCGCAACCAGGGCTGCGACGTGGTCCACCGGTTCGACGGTCCGGCCCGCGTCGCCATCGCCGTCACCGGGTCCACGGCCGTCCGGACCATCACGGCGAGCCCCAGCGCCGACCCGAGCCCAGGACATCGCGGAGATTCTCGGGGTTCCGGCCCGCGACCGGCCTGCGGGGAAGCGCCGAGCGGACTGACAGTCACTGCCGGTGGTCGGCCGGCCCGCCCGTCGCGGGGACGCGCACACACGGTGTCGCGTAATCTGTGGACCTCCGGTCCAAGGACGGCCAGCGCCCGATCATGACACTGATGCCGCTAGCGGCGACGAGTCGTTTTGCGCGGTCGGCGCTTGCGGGGTGTCTGTCCGGAGCTCGCCCGGCCCGAGCCGGCGTGGGCGGTCCGGGGTGGCGCCGTACGGCCGGGGATGGCACCGGCTGGCCGGGCCCCCGCGGCATCGGCCGCTCGATGGGCCGCGTCGCCGGTCGTCTCGTCCGCGGGCCGGTCGTCGGCCGGCGCGGTCGCGGGCAGATCGATGGTCGTCCGCAGGGTGACGGTCGGCATCAGCACAGCCGCGATGAGACCCAGCACCCCGATGCCGGCCGAGATGAGGAAGATGAACCCGACGGCGTCACCGTAGGCCGACTGGACGATTCCGCGGATCGGCTCAGGCAGACTGCTCGGGTTGACGGAACCGCCTCCTCCGCTGGCCGTCGCCGGGATACCGGCCGCGGACAGTTTGGCCGTCACGGAGTCGACGAACCGGTTCGTGAGGGCCGCGCCCAGCACCGCCACGCCCGCGGTACCGCCGAGGGAACGGAAGAACGTCACGGCGCCGCTGGCGGCGCCCAGGTCGCGCAGCGCCACGGTGTTCTGAACCGCGAGCACCAGGTTCTGCATGCTCATGCCCACACCGGAGCCCACCAGCAGCATGCCCGCCCACAGTATCCACAGTGGAGCATGCTGCGCGGACCCGGTCGCCCCGCCGTGGCCCCACCCCATCGTGCTCAGCACCACGAAGCCGGCCACCAGCACAGCCGCGCCCGCGATCACGTACGGCTTGACCCGGCCGCTTCGCGTGACGAGTCGGCCCGAGACGGTGGAGGCCCCGAGCACGCCGACCATCATGGGAATCATCACCAGGCCGGCCTCAGTGGGCGAGTAGCTCCGACCGTACTGGAAGTAGAGGCCGAGGAAGACCGCGCCGCCGAACATCGCCATACCCACCGCGAGGCTCGTCGCGATCGCGAGCGCCGGCCCCCGCTGCCGCACGATGTCGATGGGCACCACGGGATGGGCGGCCCGGCGCTCGACCGGCACGGCCACCGCCAGGACCAGCAGTGACGGCGCGACGAGCGCGGCAGTCTGCCACGACACCCACGGGAAGGACTTGCCCACGAACGTGATCCAGATCAACAGGACGCTGACCCCGACCGCGATGAGCGAGGCGCCGAGGTAGTCGATCTTCGTGTCGCCGCGCCGCACCGTCGGCAGGTGCAGCGTCTTCTGCAGCAGGGCGAAGGCGGCGATCGCGATCGGGACGCCGATGAAGAAGCACCACCGCCAACCCAGCCAGGAGGTGTCGACGATGAGGCCGCCGAGCAGTGGTCCACCCACCGTCGCCACGGCCATGACGGCGCCGATGTAGCCGTTGTACCGGCCTCGCTCCCGCGGCGGGATCATCGCCGCGATCGCGACCTGGACGAGCGCCTGCAGGCCGCCGACGCCGAGACCCTGGAATGCCCGAGCGCCGATGAGCTGCTCGGTGTTCTGGGCGAAGCCGCTGAGGATCGAGCCGATGGCGAAGATGCCGATCGCGATCTGGATGAGCAGCTTCTTGCTGAACAGGTCCGCGAGCCGTCCCCAGATCGGGGTGGTGACCGTCGCGGTGAGCAGGGTCGCGGTGACCACCCAGGTGTACTGGGTCTGGGTGCCGTTCAACGCCCCGATGATGCGAGGCAGCGCCGTGGAGACGATGGTGCCGGAGAGCATCGAGACGCCGAGCACGAGCAGCAGACCCGACAGTGACTCGAGCAACTGCCGCTTGCTCATCGACTCCGGGTCCCGGGGTACCCGGCGCGTGGCGGCCTTCCCGTCGGCGGTGGGTGAACCCACGGCCGGGGACATCGTCCGGTCGACGACCTGGGCGCGGGCAGGCCTGGTGGCCATAACAATGCCTCCGAAGGGAATCAGACGACTGGCGTCCTCGAGCACCGGCGCTGGCACAGCGCGACCCATCAACCCTGCCACAAAGTTGCCTAGTGTGCAAAGTTTCCGGCTAGGCAACTTTGCCCGTTTCCCGATATGGTGACCGCATGGAGCCCACGACCTCGCTGCGCGAGCGCAAGAAGGCGGCCACCCGCCTAGCGCTGCACCGTGCCGTGGTCGAGCTCGCCGCGGCCAAGGGGCTCGACGCGGTGACGGTCGACGCGGTCGCCGACCACGCGAATGTGTCGCGTCGCACGTTCTCCAACTACTTCGCCAACAAGGAGGAGGCGCTGCTGTATGGCGAGCGGACCCGCTACGAGCGCCTCCTCGCCGCCCTGCGCGCCCGCCCCGACAACGAGACGCCGTGGCAGGCGCTGACCCGCAGCGTGCGGGTGCTGGTCGATGCGATCGCCGAGCTGGACCCGGTCTGGATCGCTCAGATGCGCGTCGTTCGGCGTCACCCGTCGTTGGCGGCCCACCAAATGGCGCTTCAGTGCACGGTGGAGCAGGAACTGGTCAGAGAGATCCTCGAGCGCATACAGCGCCAACAGGCGTCGACCGATCCCGTCGCCGACGTTCTGCGCGCCCGGGTACTCGCGGGGACGTTCCTCGCGGCGACGCGCGCCGCGATCACGGTCTGGATCAACCAGCAGGAGTCACTCTCGCTCGCCGACGTGGTCGACGCGGCACTGCGGACGGCCGCCGAGCGCCTCCGCTGACCGGGGTTCCGGCCGCCGGCCCCGCAAAACCACGCGAATCCGACCAGACGCCGACGTGGACCAGCCAGGATGACGTCTGTGCCCACATGGGCAACCGAATCGTCATCATGATCAACTAGCATCGGGGCGACATAGTGAACCATGACGTCGACGTCATCGTGGTCGGGGCGGGCGTGGCTGGTCTGGTCGCGGCGGATCGGCTCGCGGCCGCCGGAAGGACCGTCCGGGTACTGGAGGCGCGTGACCGCGTCGGCGGACGGACCCACAGCGTCGAGGTGCCGGGCCATCCGGGCACGGTGATCGACGAGGGCGGCCAGTGGGTGGGCCCGGGGCAGGACCTGCTCTACCGCGAGCTGGCGCGCTTCGGCCTGCGCACCTATCCGCAGCCGACCCACGGCTCGGCCCTGGTGCTGTTCCGGGGCCAGGCCCGCCGCTACAGCGGAGACGTCCCCAACCTCGACCCAATGACGCTACTCGATGTAGGACAGACCCAGCGCCGGTTCGACCGGCTGTCCCGCACCGTCAATCTGGCCGAGCCGTGGCGCACGCCCAACGCCGAGACCCTCGACGGGCAGACCTTCGAGACCTGGCTGCGGCGCGCATGCTGGACCGAGCGGGGCCGCGACTTCTTCCGCACCGCCTGCGAGGCGGTCTTCGCCACCACCCCGGCGAACCTCTCGCTGCTGCACGCGCTGTTCTACGCGGCCAGCGGTGGCGGGTTCGAGCGGCTGATCACGACGCGCGGTGGGGCGCAGCAGGACCGCGTCGTCGGCGGCATGGGCCAGCTCGCGCAGCGGCTGGCCGCGCACCTGGGCTCAGACGTGGTACGGCTGGGCGAGCCGGTGCGAGCCATCGACCAGGATGAGACCGGCGTACGGGTCCGCACGGACCGGGGCGCCCACCAGGCCGCGCGCGCCATCATCGCGGTGCCGCCGACGCTGGCCGGCCGGATCGCGTACACGCCCGCGCTGCCGGCGCGGCGGGACCAGCTCACCCAACGGCTGCCGCACGGCGGCGTCATCAAGTGCCACGCCGTGTACGCCGAGCCGTTCTGGCGCGCCGACGGGCTCTCCGCCGAGGCGGCCAGCGATGCCGGCGAGGTCAAGGTGCTGTTCGACGCGACCCCACCGGACGGGACTCCCGGGATCCTTCTGGCCTTTGTGGAGGGTCCACAGTCGCTGCGGCTGGGCGAACTGCCGGCCGCGCAGCGCCGCGAACTGGTGCTGCGGTCGATCGCCCGCTACGTGGGACCGAGGGCCCGGCAGCCGGTGGCCTATCTGGAGCGGGACTGGAACGCCGAGGAGTACACCCGCGGCTGCTACGGCGCCCACCTGCCGCCCGGGGCCTGGACGCAGGTCGGGGCGGCGCTGC
>Ga0065720_1003545_pt1 | contig 15410 bp, 18 predicted proteins | sample Thericmetagenome_FD_59107 | JGI IMG/M metagenome (GOLD analysis project Ga0065720, IMG submission 59107) | Thermophilic microbial communities from the Joint Bioenergy Institute, California, USA of rice/straw/compost enrichment - eDNA_2 v2... | ecosystem: Engineered > Solid waste > Grass >... | reverse complement strand
GGAACCGCACCTCGATGTCGTCCGGCGAGACGATCACCTTGTCGATGAGGAGCCGCACGATGCGCTGCTGCTCGGCCGGGAAGAGCTGATCCCAAATCGCATCCAGCCGGGTCATGGCCACCGTGACCTGGGCCTCGTCCAGGGAGGGGTCGAGCCGGGCGGCGCGCTCGGCCACCCCGGCGACCATGGCCGGGGCGCGCAGCACCCGGCGCATCTGCTCCAGCACGGCGGCCTCCAGTTCACCGGCCGGCAGGCGCGGCAGCCCGGAGGCGCCGGCGTGCTCCTTGTTCTCCCGCGTCGGCAGGTAGTAGCGGTAGATACGTCCGTTCTTCTTGCGCGTGGACCAGGGCGTGAGCGCCCGGCCATCGATCCCCACGACGATCCCCTTGAGCAGGAACGGCACCCGGGCGCGGGTGTTGTTGCCTCGCACACGCGAGTTCTGCGCGAGGATCGCCTGGGCGGCATCCCACAGCCTGCGCTCGACGACGGGCGGGTGTTCGCCCGGATACCACTGATCGCGATGGCGGATCTCGCCCAGGTAGACGCGGTTGTTGAGGATCTTGTAGACGAGGCTCTTGTCGATGGGCTTGCCATCGCGCACCCGCCCGTCTTGGGTAGTCCAGGCCTTGGAGGTCACGCCGTCGAGGCGCAGCTCCTTCACGAGCAGGGTCGAGGACCCGAGCTCGACGAAGCGCTGGAAGATGTGGCGGACGATCTTGGCCTCGCGCTCGTTGGGCACCAACCGCCGGTTCTCGACGTCGTAGCCGAGCGGCGGCACGCCACCCATCCACATGCCCTTGCGCTTGCTGGCGGCGATCTTGTCGCGGATGCGCTCGCCGGTCACCTCGCGCTCGAACTGCGCGAAGGAGAGCAGGATGTTGAGCATCAACCGCCCCATCGAGGTGGTGGTGTTGAACTGCTGGGTGACCGAGACGAAGGAGACCCCGTGGCGCTCGAAGACGTCGATCATTCGCGAGAAGTCAGTCAGCGATCGCGTCAGGCGATCGATCTTGTAGACCACCACGATGTCGATCCTGCCGGCCTCGATGTCGGCCAGCAGCCGCTTGAGCGCCGGCCGGTCCATGTTGCCACCGGAGAAGGCGGGATCGTCGTAGTCGTCGGCCACCGGAATCCAGCCCTCCGCGCGCTGGCTGGCGATGTAGGCGTGGCCGGCGTCACGCTGGGCGTCGATGGAGTTGTACTCCTGGTCGAGCCCCTCGTCGGTGGACTTCCGAGTGTAGACGGCGCAGCGCAGGCGGCGCTTCAGGGCTTCGTTCATCGCCGACCTCCCTGCTTCTTCGGATTCTTCGCCTTGGCCGGTGCCTTCACGCCGAAGAAGAGCGGCCCGGACCAGCGGGTGCCGGTGATCTCGCGGGCGATCATGGACAGGCTCGGGTAGCGCCTGCCCTCGAACTCATACTGTCCGTCCTGGGCGACCGTCACCCGGTGCTCGATCCCCTGGTACTCCCGGGTGAGCACAGTGCCGGGCATCAGCCGGATGTCGCGATCGAGCTTGCGCGCCTTGCCGGTCTCCACCAGGGCCTTGATGCGCCGCTTGTTGCGCTCCAAGAGGCTGGGATCGACCTTGCGGAACTCGATCTCTTGCAGCTTGTACGCGATCCGCCGCTCCATGAACTGGCGATTGGGCGTCGGGTTGTCGCTGCCGAAGAGTTCTCGCCAAAGCGCCCTCATTTCCTCTATCGAGAGATCCGGGAGCCCGGCGATCCGGGCGACGACGCTCGGCGGGGTGGGTGGGACGGTGCTTGCCTTCATGGAGCCTCCTCCAAAGTGTTGTTGACGGGGTGGCTATGAAGGCGCTGGTGGCCGGAGAAGCCAAGCTCAAACTCGCTCTCCGTGGGGTGACCCTGCGGACTGCGCGACCGCGGCGTCGCGCAGTCGGACGAGGCCGCGCGCCAGCAAGGACGCGACCTCTTGCCGGCGCTGCTCCGGCGTCATCCGGTCGGGGGGAAGGTGGTTGATCGTGCACATCGGTATCGGTCCTGAACGTCCAACTCGCTCGATGACGAGATTGTCCGGTCAGGCCTCTACCGAGGCCATCAGGGAGTTTCGGGCCGGTGCGGACCGATGGGGGCTGGTGCGAAGGAGTTCGCGGGATCGGGTTGCGCCAAGCGAACAGAATTGGCGATGTTTACAAAACAAAGCTTCATACGTAAACTGTAAACAAAAGAGGACGCTCCCCAATGTTTGGCGAAAGACTGAAACTGGCCCGCAAGCGCTCCGGCCTGTCCCTTCGGGGACTGGCCGATGCCATCAACCATGCGGTCAGTGCCCAGGCGATCGGCCGCTATGAGCGCAACGAGATGCTGCCCGGTTCGGCGACCGCCCTGAAACTCGCCAAGGCGCTCGGCGTCCCGCTGAGCTACCTGTTCAGCCCCTCGGAGATCCGCCTCGAGGGGGTGGAGTTTCGCAAGACCGCTGCGACCCGGGCCCAGGAGCGCGCCATGGTGGAAGCCGCCGTCCTGGACAGCCTCGACCGCTACCTGCTCGTCGAAGACCTGCTGGAGATCGGCAGCCATGTGTGGGACAAGCCCGAAGGGGCTCCCTTCAAGGTCTCCGACCTCGATGATGCGGAGACCGCCGCCGAGAGCGTCCGCAAGGCCTGGAACCTGGGTGGCGACGCGATCCCCAACGTTACCGAGCTGCTCGAAGAGCACGGCATCAAGGTGCTCAAGCTCGACTTCCCGCTCTCGGTCGACGGACTGACCTGCCGGGTGGCGCGGCCGGGCCAGGAGAAGGTACCGGTCATCGTGGGTTCGGTGGCGAAATCGGTGGAACGCCGGCGCTTCACCCTGGCTCACGAGCTCGGCCATATGGTGATGGCCATCGACGGCGACCTGGACGAGGAGAAAGCGTGCCAGCGCTTCGCCAGCGCCCTCTTGATGCCCCGGGAGGACCTGCTGTTCGAGGTCGGGCAGCGCCGCCATGCCTTCGGCTATGCCGAGATCATCGAGATCAAGCGCATGTACGGCGTCAGCGCCGCCGCCCTGATCGTCCGGCTGCGCGATCTCGGCGTCATCACCGAGGGGACCTTGCAGGCCGTGTTTCGCGGCATCGGCCGCACCTGGCGCAAGGCCGAGCCCGAGCCGCTCCCGGAAAACGAGGAACCCCGGCGCTTCCAGCGCCTGGTGCTCCGCGCCCTTGCTGAGGACATCATCTCGCTTCCCAAAGCCGCAGAGCTGCTGCGCACGAGCACGGGCGAGGTGAGCCGGATCATGTCAGGACCCGCGGAGTGACCTATCGTGCGGGTATTGGTGAGCGACGCCTCGATTCTGATTGAGCTGGCGAAATGGTCCCTCCTCGAGGCGCTCTTCAAGCTGCCGTTCGAGTTTGCGGTACCCGACGCCCTGTACGAGGACGAGCTCATCGATCTCGGTGAGATCGATCGGGAGCAGCTCAAGGGGTTGGGCCTGCGGGTCGAGTCCCTGGATGCGGAAGGCATGGCCCGGGCCGTCACTTATCAGACGGCCCGGCCCAAGCTCACCCTCCACGACTGCCTTGCCGTCACCCTGGCCGTGACGAACGACTGGCCGTTGCTGACGGGTGACAAGCGCATGCGTGCCCTCGCCGACGAAGAGCACCTCGAGGTGCACGGCGTCTTGTGGGTCATCGACCGGTTTGCCGAGCACCGCATCGTGCGCAAGCCCACGCTCGCCAAGGCGCTGCGCGGCATGCTGGACGACCCGCGGACACGGCTGCCGAATGCCGAGATCAATAAGCGGCTCGCCCTCTTCACCGCGAAGCAAGATTGAGCGGCCGGCACTGACGCCCGGAAAGGATTCTTCGTCACATGGGAGAACAAGAACGAATGAACGATGCTGAAAACTTGGCCAAGCTGCTCGGGCACCTGAAGCCCGAGCTGTTTCGCGCCTTCATGGCGGAGGAGTTCGGGCTCGTCATGCCAGAACTCGAAAAGAAGAAGACCAAGACGGAACATCGCCAAGTCATGGAGGCTGTGCTGGCCGCCTTGCCCGTACTGGAGCGGCAGAGGATCGAGGAGGTCGCCGAGAAGATCATCCTGTTGACTGACGGTGCAGGTCAGGATGTCGTCGACGGATTCCGGGACGGCATCTTCGATGATGCGGATCGTGAAGCTTTCGATGCCTTGCGCGACCAATACGAACGTGCCTTGTGGCTGTACGCGAACGCCGCCGAGATCTTCAAGGAAGCGCTGGATGCCCGGCAGGCCGACGTGTTCCGCCAGAGCGTCACGTGCTACTCGGGCTTCGTCGCGCCGAAGGCTCTCGTCATGGCCACTGATGAGAAGGCGAAGGAGGCGTTCCACGAGAACGTGGCGCGGCAGCTCGGTTGCGCCAAGGACGACGTCGCCATTCAGATCTTCAAGCGGCTGCGGCCGAACTCGCAGACCGGCGAGGACGTCGATCTGTACCAGATCAGCGTCCACAACAACCGCCCGCCCGAGATCATCGACTGCGTGCAGGCGAGCGAGTTGGTGGCCCAGGAAGTGGTTCGCGCCGTATCCTCCCACATTACCTACGAGCCGGCCAACGGCCACCTGGAGGTGCTGTCCAGGGAGACCGACGGGCGCGAGGCGCTGGCGCGTATCGCTGCGGACTGTCTGCTGCAGTCTCCCTTCTCGGGCGAGAGGATCCCGCTCAAGCAGTACGACTACCAAAGCCTCGCGGCGCCGCGCAGCTTCGACCTCTCAGGCGAAAACGTCGCCTCGGTCAAGGTGGCCGAGCTCGGCTACTCGGACTCAAACCACCGCTCGCTATTGGTGAAGATCTGGGCCAAGGACCCCGACGACATCCACACGGCCGCGAAGTCGCTGATCGGCCCATCCTTCGACTTCCGCCATCACCGCCTGACCTACGCCAGATTGTCGATCCGTTTGAAGAAGGTCGGGCGGGAGCGGGCGCGAACGATCTCCGTGATCCTGCGCGACGACAACAAGTGCAACATCAAGACCAAGCGCGAGAAGGACCGCGCGCTGTGCGATCGGCTGCTCGCCAAATGGCAGCTGGTCAAGGAGATCGGCGATGTCGTCGAAGCGCCTGTCGACGAAGTCGCTGCTTGACCTGATCGACCTGTTCGAGCGATCTCGGCAGCCGCTCGTCGATGTCGAGGGACAACGCCTACACGGCGTCCCTGGCTGGGACCTCGCACGTATGACGCGGATGCCGCCCAAGGAGCGGGATGCGTGGCTCGAATGCATCGGGTACTCCGGCTCCTACCCGGCGCCATGCCGCGACGAACACGTTCCCGTCGAACTGGAGGAAGACGACGATCCATCCCGGTACCGGTATCGCTGCCCGGAAACCTTCCGGCTGAAATTCCTCGAAGCCGCGGAAGCGGCAGTCTATGCCGTTCGCCCCACCGCGTTTCTCGGCGTGGTCGCCGACCTGCTCGACATTCCGAAGGCGCTGCGCAAAGGGATCGACTCGCCCTCAATTGATGGAGTGCTCTGGAATCTCGGCAAAGCTCGGGTCGGCCCGGCACACACTGACGTCTGGTTCGCGCGCGGCCTCGCGCAATCGGTTGAAGACATCTTCCGGCACTTCCATTCCCCGACCCTGCCGGATCAAGGCCTGATCCTGACGTCGGGACAGCCATTGCCCGAGTTCGTGCGTCCCCCCAGGAACTACCGATTCGCGGCGGTGCGCCAGGTACTCGTCGACTACGTGACAACACCCACCGTGGACATGGACCTGCTCCATCGCATCCTGGCGACGCCTGCGGACGGGATGCTTCGCTCGCTCCTACCGGTCCACTTCGACGAGTACACCAACACGCTCACCATCCGCAGCAAGAGCAACAAGCCCTGGGTGATCAAGGGCGAACGCCAAGCGGCGGCCGTCCGCTACATGTACGAGCAGGCAATGAACGACCGTTGGCTGTTGCCAGCCGGCGAAATCTTGGGGGCCGCATACCCGGACAAGAAAACCGCCCGCAGCCAGCGCATGCAGAACCTCTTCAGCGGCAACACCGAGTGGGAGGACTACATCGCCAACCCCGAGAAGGGCAAGTACGGGTTCCTGCTCGACTGACCCCAGCATCTTCCCGTCCCTGTTCCGCATGACCGCCTTCGGGCGGTTTTTTGTTTTCTGTGGCCCGTATTTCCCCGTTTCGGCCGGGCCCGTACATCCGCCCGTACATGGTGGTGGCGGACGCCCGCACATCACGAATCCGACACTGACCTCACGTTTTCGCAATCACCCGAAAGGAGAAAAACGTGAGTATCAAACACCTCAACCAACGCCAACTGGCCGACCGTTGGGGCGTCAGCGAAGCCACCTTGGAACGCTGGCGCTCCGAAGGGATCGGGCCGGTCTTTCTGAAGATCCAAGGCCGCGTGCTCTACCGCGTCGAGGACGTCGAGTCCTACGAGGCGGAGTGCCTGCGCAAGAGCACCTCCGAGCGCGTCGGCGCGGGAGGTGTCGCATGAGCCGCCTCACCCCCGACCAGGTTCTCGCCACGCCGGCCGGCGAGCTGGCCGCGCTGCAAAGCGAGGCGCTGTTCCAGCTGAAGAACGATGCCGCCGATCTGCTCTCGGTGGCCCGCGCCATCGTCGAGCACATCGACCGGGCACTCGAACTGAAATACGCCGACCGCGCCCATGCCCTGCGCCTGGCCGCCGGCAAGGACACCGGCATCGTGCATTTCGATGACGGCCACGTGCGCGTCACTGCCGACCTACCCAAGCGGGTCGAGTGGGATCAGCGGCGCCTTGCCGAGGTCGTTCGCCGCATCGCCAACGGCGGCGAGGACCCGGCCGAGTACGTCGAGATCAGCTATCGCGTCTCGGAAACCAAGTTCAACGCCTGGCCGGAGTCGCTGAAGAGCGCCTTCGCGCCCGCCCGCACGCTCAAGACCGGCAAGCCCGGCTTCCGCCTCGCCCTGATGAAGGAGTGACCGCCATGTTCAAGAACCGCACTTTGCTCGAGAAGCTGAAGAACAAGCATCCCTACCTGCTGGACGAGTTGCCGGCCACGGTCCGCGTGGATGGTATCGAGATGCCGCTCGAAAGCGCCACCCTGGACCAGATCACCTTCGCCGTCATCGCCCTCGAAAACGAGGTCCGGCCCATCAGCCGCCGCATGAACGCTCTGCGGGAGCTCTACGACCTCGCCCGCAAACACGGCGCACTCGGCGCGCACCGGATCGGAGACGCCTTCGCCGACAAAGGAGGCCGCTCATGACCCTTCCCATCATCTCCGCCGACCAGCGCCTGGCCGAGAAGCGCGGCGTCAAGGGCGTGCTGGTCGGCAAGAGCGGCATCGGCAAGACCTCGCAGCTCTGGACGCTGGCGCCCGAGGCCACCCTGTTCTTCGACCTCGAGGCGGGCGATCTCGCCGTCGAAGGATGGGCCGGCGACACGATCCGGCCGCGCACCTGGCAGGAATGCCGCGACTTCGCGGTGTACATCGGCGGGCCGAACCCGGCGCTGCGCGACGACCAGCCGTTCAGCCAGGCCCACTTCGACGCCGTCTGCGCCCGCTTCGGCGACCCCAGCGTGCTCGACAAGTACGAGACCGTGTTCGTCGACTCGATCACCGTCGCCGGGCGTCTGTGTCTGCAGTGGTGCAAGGGCCAGCCGCAGGCCTACTCCGAGAAGACCGGCAAGCCCGACCTTCGCGGGGCCTACGGCCTGATGGGCCAGGAGATGATCGCCTGGCTCACCCACCTGCAGCACACGCGCGGCAAGAACGTGTGGTTCGTCGGCATCCTCGACGAGCGACTCGACGACTTCAATCGCCGCGTCTTCCAACTGCAGATCGACGGTTCCAAGACCGGGCTCGAGCTGCCGGGCATCGTCGACGAGGTGGTGACGCTGGCCGAGCTCAAGGCCGACGACGGCAGCGCCTACCGCGCCTTCGTCTGCCACACGCTCAATCCCTGGGGCTACCCCGCCAAGGACCGCTCCGGCCGCCTGGACCAGATCGAGGAGCCGCATCTTGGCCGGCTGATGGCCAAGATCGCCGGCCCCGCGCGCCCCGCCCTCGAACGCCTCGACTTCGCGCGCCCCGCGCCTTCCGAACCCGTACAGCAATAAGGAGCCACGACCATGAGTTATTTCGATTTCAACGATGCCAACGAGCAGTCTTCGTTCGACCTGATCCCCAAGGGCACGCTGGTGCGCGTGCGCATGACCATCCGCCCCGGCGGCTTCGACGATGCGAGCCGGGGCTGGACCGGCGGCTACGCCACCCGCAACGACAACACCGGTTCGGTGTACCTCAACTGCGAGTTCGTCGTGATGGAGGGCGAGTACGCCCGCCGCAAGATGTGGTCGCTGATCGGCCTCCATAGCCCCCAAGGGCCCCCGAGTGGGCCAATATGGGCCGCGCCTTCGTCAAGGCGATCCTGAACTCCGCGCGCGGCGTCCATCCGGGCGACGCCAGTCCCCAGGCCCAGAACGCCCGGCGCCATTGCCGGCTTCGCCGACCTCGACGGCATCGAGTTCCTCGGCAAAGTCGACTGGGAGAAGGATCAGCACGGTCAGGACAAGGCCGTCATCAAGCAGGCGATCCAGCCCGATCACAAGGACTACGCCGCATTGATGGGGGCAGCGCGTGCACCGGTGCCGTCGACCACCACCCCGAACGCCTATGCCCAGGCTACGGGTCGCGCTCCGGTCACGGGCCGCCCGAGCTGGGCGCAGTAAGGGGGGCTGCGGGCATGATGCTTCGTCCCCGTCAGGCCCTGCTGGTGGAGCGCTCGCTCGCCGCGCTCTACCTGCACGGCAACACCCTGGCCATCGGCCCGACCGGCTCCGGCAAGACCATCATGCTGTCGGCGGTCGCCGGCGGCGTGTTGGAGGAGCCCGACGCGAAGGCCTGCATCCTCGCGCACCGCGATGAGCTCACCGCCCAGAACCGGGAGAAGTTCGGCCGGGTCAATCCGGGCGTCGCGACCTCGGTGTTCGATGCCAAGGAGAAGTCCTGGGCCGGGCGCGCCACCTTCGCGATGGTGCAGACGCTCTCACGCGACGCGCATCTCGACGCGATGCCCACGCTCGATTTGCTGGTGGTCGACGAGGCGCACCATGCCGCATCAAAGTCCTATCGGCGCGTGATCGATCGCGTGCTGTCGCGCAACCCCAGGGCGCTGATCTTCGGCGCCACGGCCACGCCCGCACGCAGCGACGGCAAGGGGCTGCGGGAGGTCTTCAGCAACGTGGCCGACCAGATCACCCTGGGCGAGCTCATCGCCTCTGGCCATCTGGTGCCGCCGCGCACCTTCGTCATCGATGTCGGCGCGCAATCGGCCCTCGCCCAGGTGCGTCGCACAGCCACCGACTTCGACATGACCGAGGTGGAGGCGATCCTCAACAAGACGCCGATCACCGACGCGGTGATCCGCCACTGGCGCGAGAAGGCAGGTGAGCGCAAGACCATCGTGTTCTGCTCGACCGTGGCGCACGCGCAGTGCGTGGCCGAGGCGTTCGTCGCCGCAGGCATCCGCGCCGTACTGATTCACGGCGAGTTGTCGGATGCCGAGCGCGCAACCCGCCTGGCCGAGTACGAGACCGGCGATGCCCAGGTCGTGGTCAACGTGGCGGTGCTGACCGAAGGCTACGACTACACGCCCACCTCCTGCGTGGTGCTGCTGCGCCCGAGCTCGCACAAGTCGACGCTGACCCAGATGATCGGTCGTGGGCTGCGGACTATCGATCCGACCGAGCATCCCGGCGTGGTCAAGACCGACTGCATCGTCCTCGACTTCGGCACCGCGACCCTCATGCACGGCTCGCTGGAGCAGGAGGCCAACCTGGACGGCCACCAGCACCAGGGGCAGGCGCCCACCAAGGAGTGCCCCTCCTGCGAGGCATTGGTCCCGCTCGGCTGCCGCGAATGCCCACTGTGCGGCTTCGAGTGGACCATTGATCCGGCCGAGCAGGCGGAAGCCATGGACGACTTCGTCATGACGGAGATCGACCTGCTCAAGCGCTCCAACTTCCGCTGGTGCGATCTCTTCGGCTGCGACGATGCCTTGATGGCCACCGGCCTCCAAGCCTGGGGCGGCATCTTCTTCCTCAACGGGCGCTGGCACGCGGTCGGTGGCGGCCGGAGTCTTCCGCCCCGTCTGCTGGCGGTCGGCGACCGCAGCGTCTGCATGGCCAAGGCGGACGACTGGCTCAACGACAACGAGTCCCTCGACACCGCCCACAAGACCCGCCGCTGGCTCAACGAACCGCCCACCGAGAAGCAGCTGCGCTACCTGCCGCAGGCCATGCGCGCCGACTTCGGGCTCACCCGCTACCAGGCCTCGGCGCTGCTCGCGTTCCAGTTCAACAAGTCGTCGATCCATCGCCTCGTGCTGGCAGCCAACGACGAACACCGGAGGGCGGCGTGATATGCGCGATCTGCGGACGAGAGGGACGCGGCTTCTGCTGGCTGTCGCCGAGGAACGGCTCGCGTGCGCCGGACGGCAAGCGCCTGTTCAAGCGCTTCTGCTCCATGCGCTGCCAGGACATTCATCTGCAACGACTGAAGGCGGGAGGCGGTGTCGTGATCGATCCCACCCATAGCGAGAAGGCCGCGATGGAGGCGGTCCTGCCCTCGCTCGGCGAGTACGTGGCGTCCATCGGCATGGACCGGTCGCTCGCGAGCTACACCCGGGAAGAGGTCCTACAACTGGTCGATGTGGTGCTCACCGCCTACTTCGACAACCTGCGGGAGCGCACGCCCGACGATGTGCCGTTTTGAGGAGGCGGTGATGCTCGATTACAACCACCGCCCCAGGTTCCACGAGCGCGTCAACGCTGTCATCGACGAAGCGCTGGCGCGTGAACGGGCAGCACAGGTATCTCGGACCTACCTCGGTGCCTCCCGGCTCGGCGTGGCCTGCGAGCGCGCCCTGCAGTACGAGTACGCCCAGGCCGCGGTCGATCCGGGGCGCGAGCTGCCCGGGCGGGTGTTGCGGGTGTTCGAGGTCGGCCATGCCCTGGAGGATCTGGCGATCCGCTGGCTGCGCCTCGCCGGCTTCGATCTCTACACACGCAAGGCGGACGGCGGGCAGTTTGGTTTTTCCGTCGCCGGCGGCCGCATCCAAGGACACGTCGACGGGATTCTCGCCGCCGGCCCTGCCGACATCGAGCTTGCTTATCCCGCGCTGTGGGAGTGCAAGACGATGAACGACAAGTCCTGGCGCGAGACCGTCAAGCAGGGCGTGACACGTGCCAAGCCGATCTATGCCGCGCAGATTGCCGTCTACCAGGCCTACATGGAAGGCGCCGTGCCGGGCATCGCGAGCAATCCCGCGCTGTTCACCGCCATCAACAAGGACAGCGAGGAGATCTGGTTCGAACTCGTACCGTTCGATGGCGGGCTCGCGCAGCGCATGTCGGATCGGGCCGTGCGCGTCATCACCGCCACCGAGGCGGGCGAGCTGCTGCCCCGGCACGCCACTACGCCGACCCATGTCACATGCAAGTCGTGCCCTTGGCAGGACCGGTGTTGGGGGTCGGCTTGATGGCAGACGTCATTTGGCTCGACTACAACGACGCACCCGAACAGCAGGGAATGGCACTCCCCGATACCGATTCGCTGCGCCGAGGCCTGCTCGAGCGCCTGGAGGCGGTGCTGCTCTACCTGTTCCCGCAGGGCCGCATCCGCGGCGGTAAATTCTATGTCGGCGATATCGACGGCAATCGCGGCAAGAGCCTGGTGGTCGAGCTCGATGGTGAACGGCGTGGGCTGTGGAAGGATTTTGCGACCGACGAAGGCGGCGACGTCATCGATCTGTGGGCCCGTTCCCGTGGACTCTCCGCCCGGCACGACTTCCCCCGGATCGCGGAGGAAATCCGTCAATGGCTCGGGCTTGCACCATCCATCGGTCACACCCCGGAGCGATCGAATGCCCGCAGCGCCCCCGTCGACGAACTCGGCCCTTATACCGCCAAGTGGGACTACCTCACGGCGGATGGCAGACTGATCGCCTGCGTCTACCGCTACGACCCGCCCACCGGCAAGGAGTACCGCCCCTGGGACGTGCGCGCCCGCATGTGGCGCGCCCCCGATCCGCGTCCGCTCTACAACCTGCCGGCCGTGGCCAATGCGCGTGACGTGGTGCTGGTCGAGGGCGAGAAGGCGGCTTGCGCCCTGATCGGGACGGGCATCACGGCGACCACGGCCATGAACGGCGCGCGGGCGCCGATCGACAAGACCGACTGGACGCCGCTCGCGGGCAAGCACGTGCTGGTCTGGCCGGATCGCGACGTCCCGGGCTGGGACTACGCGGAGAACGCCGCCCGTGCCTGCGTGACGGCGGGCGCGGTGTCGGTCGCCATCCTCGTGCCGCCCATGGATAAACCGGACAAGTGGGACGCGGCCGATGCCGTGGCCGAGGGCTTCGACTGCGCCACCTTCATTCGTGAGGGCGAGCGCAGGGTCGTCAAGGGGGCGGCGCCGACACTGCCGACCTTCACCCTGGGTGCGCTGCTCGACGACGACTCGCCGTTGCCGCCCGATCTCATCGCACCGCGCGTGCTCACACCCGGCGGCCTGCTGGTATTCGGCGGTGCGCCCAAGGTCGGCAAGAGTGACTTTCTGCTCGCATGGCTCACGCACATGGCGGCGGGCGCCACCTTCCTCGCCATGACGCCGCCGCGCGCGCTGCGGGTGTTCTATCTGCAAGCCGAGGTGCAGTACCACTACCTGCGCGAGCGTGTGAAGGAGATCCGCCTACCGCCCAGTCGCATCGGTGAAGCGCGCGTCAACTTCGTCGCCACGCCGCAGCTGCGGCTGATCCTGGACGACGCCGGGATCAATCAGGTCATCCCCGCCATCGCGCAGGCCTTCGGCGGCGAGCCGCCCGACATCATCGCCATCGACCCCATCCGCAACGTCTTCGACGGCGGGGAGTCCGGCGGCGAGAACGACAACGCGGCGATGCTCTACTTCCTGTCGCAGCGGGTCGAACGCCTGCGCGATGCGGTGAACCCGGACGCCGGCATCGTGCTGGCCCACCACACCAAAAAACTCGGCAAGAAGCAGTTCGAGGAGGACCCGTTCCAGGCACTGGCCGGGGCCGGCAGCCTGCGCGGTTACTACACCACCGGCATGCTGCTGTTTCGACCGGACGAAACGCGAACCACGCGCCAGCTCTTCTTCGAGCTGCGCAACGGTGCCGCCATCCCGTCGATGCACGTGGACAAGATCCAGGGCGAGTGGCGGGAGGTGGATGCCAACGCGCGGCTGGTGATGAGGGACTATGGCGAGCGCCTCGATGCCGAGCGCCGGCGCAAGCGCGACGCCATCCTGCAGATCCTGTTCGACGAGGCGGCCCAGGGGCGCTGCTACACCGCCAACCAGTTCGCCGAATCCTTCGAAGGCAAGGCCGGTCTGGGCGGCGAGCGCACCATCCGCGAGCGCCTCTCTGCGCTTTCGACCCAGGGTTACATCAAGTACTTCCGCAACGCACAGGACTATGGCCTGCCACGCATCGGCCGCACCAAGTACGGCTACCTGTGCGTGGAAGGCATGGTCTTGCGCATGCCGGCGGGCGAGCCCGACCCCGACACCGGCGAACTGCCGCTGCGCCAAATGCCGGTACTGCCCACTCACTTCAAATGCCCGCAATCGGGGGCCGCATTGCCGGTCGAGAACCCCGAGGTGTGGGTTTACCAAGACGACTTCATCAAGCCGCAGGAGGACGCATGAACACGCGCAGGCAAGTTGGCAAAAATTCTGCCAACTGGAACCCGAATTTTGCCAACTGGATTCAGTTGGCAAACGTCTGCCAACTGGAAAATCAAAAAAATCAATGCATTACAGATCAGTTGGCAAGTTGGCAGTTGGCAACGCCTGCCAATTTGCCAACTGAGCTAACACCATGTTTTTACTTACCTTTCGGGGATTTCCCAGTTGGCGAAAACTCCCTCCCCCCTTCGGGGGGAGAGGACCACGTCGTGTCCTCTCCCCCGACCCGAAGGGGTCTGCCCGGCATCGACGGTCGGGATCGTGAACCGGGCACGGCCATCCTGAGCCTCGACCTCGGCACCCGGACCGGCTGGGCGGTGCTCGGCCGTGACGGCTCCATCACCAGCGGCTCGGAGTCCTTCAAGCCCCAGCGCTTCGAGGGCGGCGGCATGCGCTACCTGCGCTTCAAGCGCTGGCTTGCCGAGATCAAGCAATCGGCGGACGGGTTGGATGCGGTGTACTTCGAGGAGGTCCGCCGCCACGCCGGAGTGGATGCCGCCCACGCCTACGGCGGTTTCATGGCGCAGCTCACCGCCTGGTGCGAGCACCACGGCATTCCCTACCAGGGCGTGCCGGTGGGCACGATCAAGAAGCACGCCACCGGTAAGGGCAATGCGAGCAAGGACGAGATGATGGCGGCCATGCGTGCTCGCGGCTACCTGCCCGCCGATGACAACGAAGCCGACGCCCTGGCGCTGTTGCACTGGGCCATCCAGCAGCACGACGCGGCGCAGGAGGCGTGAGATGGACATCCCGATTCCTCGCTACCGCTGCCCGCTGGGGCGCCTGCAGCCCGAGCCGATGGACGTGGAAGCCGTCAAGCGCCGCGGCTGGCGCGAGCAACGCCTGCTCGTCGTCTCCCTCGACGACGACCGGCTCGATTGGACGGAGCGCGAGCTGATCCGCCGAATCGGCGAGCGGCTCTACGGTGCATGGGAGGCGCGCCATGGCTGAGTGGACCGTCGAGCGTGTGGCCGAACGCTTCCGGGAGGCGGCCATCACCGCCCACCGCCTGCCGCCCGTGCGGGTGCAGGGCTACTTCAACACCTGGCCCGCGATCCGGCGCATGCCCTGGGAGACGCTGGGGGCCGAACCCTCGATCCGGCGCTTCCCACCCAGCCCTGAGGCTATCGAGCGCATGCTCGAGACCATGCGCTGGGTCTTGTGGCTGGAGGAAGAGGAACGCCACCTGGTATGGATGCGCGCCGAGCGCCACCGCTGGCGCGACATCTGCGCCCGCTTCGGCTGCGACCGGACCACGGCGTGGCGGCGGTGGCAGCGGGCGTTGCATTTGGTGGCCGATCACCTCAACGGCGTCGCCTTGACGGCGTAGTGTTTTGGCGTGATTTGGCGGGTGCGGTCGCGCATCCGCGCGCATCGGCGGCGAAATGCGGCTTTGGCCGCTGCAACAGATCCACCGGTCCGGGGGTAGTATTTCCGCTAACTTCTGGACAGCGGTGACGGTCGAGGAAGCCGCCCAGCCATCCACGGGTCCTTCCTGGCCGCCCAGCCATGCGGGGGGCGCGAGCGCGGCGCTTCGCCACCGTCAGGGTGCAAACCGAGGTTTGCAGGGTTTGCGGTTTGCAGCCCTCCAGCCCGAGACCTTCTCCCCGACACTCCCAGCCCGCCCACGGTCCGCCGTCGGCGGGCTTCTTCGTTTCCGAGGCACCGATTCTGGACACGCTCGCCGTCACGTACCGCAAGGTCGAGACGCTGATCCCCTACGCC
>Ga0065720_1020303_pt1 | contig 15414 bp, 6 predicted proteins | sample Thericmetagenome_FD_59107 | JGI IMG/M metagenome (GOLD analysis project Ga0065720, IMG submission 59107) | Thermophilic microbial communities from the Joint Bioenergy Institute, California, USA of rice/straw/compost enrichment - eDNA_2 v2... | ecosystem: Engineered > Solid waste > Grass >... | reverse complement strand
TACTCCAAGGGCAAGAATGAATTATACCAAGAGAAAAAGTTGGTATCATCTAGTAAGTAAGCATGGTTTGAATGGCAATCATGGGATAGGTTGTGTAGAAAAATATGATGAATATAAAGGAGTATTCAACTATGGAACTGTACATGCAGCCGAGATCATGAAAAGGACTGAAGAATTTTTAAAGGAATATTGTGCAAAGCATAAAGTACCACTTAAGGAATTGAATATAAAATCTAGTGTCATTATATTTTGAATTCAGGGAGATATGTGGAAGAAGGAGATTTTAAGGTATTTTATAATTTCTGGTTTCTTTCTTTAGATAGCTCGATATCTCCAGAAAAATGAACAGACCTTAATAAATCACAACATTGCAATTTCCTCTATGGATAATGATCTATTATTATTGGCCCTAATGTCTCCAATTCAAAACATTTGTGTTGTAATGCCGAGTTATGATGTCAAGAGAGACCGACAAAATATCACCGTCTTTAGTCTTCCAGAAATTCGACAGCGTCTTTCCTCTTATATTAAGAGAACTATTGGAGAAGAATATGACATGACAACAGGATTTTATCAGGACTTAATATTGATTGAAGTCCTTCATGATGACTCCTATGTCCCACATTTATACCAGAACATGACACAAAAATCTGCAGGATCCTATCAATCTTTTACAGACCTGAATTTTGTTTATTTGATCTATTTCAAAAAATTTAAAGCTCATCTCACGAATAACGAGGAAATCATCTGGCAAAACTTAGTTGAATATCTCAAATTGCTAAACGAAAATAAACCATACAATCCCCAGAAAAGAATCGAAACAGTCAGCCCAATCACCAAGGAAACAACATATAATGTACTCAGAAAATATATTTCTGAGGAGAAGTTAAATTCTCTTGAGCAGGAATTCGGACCAGTCGCTTTGGCTAAATTTGTAGAATACATATATGGGCTTCAATACAGTATGGATACTTATTTTAAAGGATCCCCTAGCTGGGAATGGAGTTATCATTTTTATGAAGGGTTGACTGTTCAGGACTTTATTAAGATTTATGAGGCTATAGGAATCACAGAGTATAAATTTGAGTTTGAAAAGGGCAGCCCTTTTGATTCTCAATTCAAGAAGATGGTGTACATGTACGGTCCGAATAGATATTATCTAATCCCAAAGCCATTTCAAGCGTTTTACCAATATGCAAAGAGCAGAAACAATAAATACTTAGAAGAATTATTTAATGAAAATGTTGAGCAAGATGTTCTCAGAGCTGAATCCGTCTTTATAATTACACCAGAGCATGAAAGAGCCTTCGAAGAGGCTTTTCAAGCTTTCAAAATTGAATATCAAGAAGAGATATCCAAACTCTCTGAAGATGAAAAGGACAGAGATATCTCTGTCTCCGATTTATCTTATATTTTGAATGTGAAACCAATGAAAACTTTTGATAAATATTTCCTTGACGATCTAAAATTCAAGCCTCGCTCCCATCATAAAGAACATCATAAAAAGGGTTATAATCACAAAAAATATCACGACAACCATGATAAGTCTAAGTAAGATATTCAAGTCAAGAAATTAATTTTAGACATTATGATAAGAAGAACTCTTACGACAAGCATCACAAAGAAAAGGACAATGAGTACGATGAAAAAGACAAGAAGAACAAGGACAAGAGTCCTAGTTATGAGGATAACGATCAAGAAGAAAACAGTAAACCAAGAAAAATGATAACAAAATAATTAATGAGTTTCCTGTATAGGTCGATACTTGTACATATTTATATGACACTTTCTCAACGATAAAAGTGCCTTTTATCCAAGAAACCTAACTGTATATCAGAAAAGATCATAAAAAAATTATTTCGAAATAAAAATGAACCAAGATCCAACTCAATCCTCTCCTTCAGATACAAAGAACCAGTTCAAAGTCTTCAGATGTAAACTCCATCCTCTTGAAAAAGTCCAGCGTGTATCAATGGACTCATTCAGTTCATCTCATTTGGCCTGTTTCGAATGTCTCATGAATAAAGATCCTAAGAAAAAACGCTCCAAGGACTCATATCTTTCCTTCAAAAATTTCGTTGAACAAGCAGCTAAGCTCTATGATCTTGTCAAAAATTTCTCCACCCTTGAGACAACTGTTCCTGCTGAGCTCACTGAATGTCTTCAAGATAGACAAGGAACATTATCAAGATTAGAGGAATATGTTGAGCAGGAAAAAGAAAAGGTTGCCAAGCAGTTTGATGCTATTGCTGATGAATTTTGTGAGCTGGTAGAGAACAAGAAACAGGAAGTATTCAAGAAATTGGATGATCAGATTAATAATCTCAAAGCGAACTTTGGATATTATCAGAGCAAACTTGACCAATATTTTGGCAAGGACACTAATGAATATCCTACGAAAGAGCAACTCATAGAAAAAATTAATAAATCAGGAAATTATGAAGAGCTTGAGAATACTGTAAGGACAATCAAGGACGACATGCAAGAAATTTCCATGTACGGAAAGGACCCTGAAACCAGAGCCAAGGAGGTCAGGGCTGCGCTCAAAGAATTCTCTGATCTTATTGTCCAAAATAGCAAGAACTTCCCATTAACAGTTTGCAGTAATGAAGAAAGAGTTAAGGAACTCAAAAAGACCTTTGAGACTTCAACAAAGAAATTATTCGATTTTATGGTGGACATCTCTAATCCGATTGAGCTGCTTTCTCTTTCAGAGACTGGACGTATTGATTCTGTAATTGTTAAAAAGCCTGAGGAGGCCAAGTTAATTAGATCTTGGATTAGTACAGGCCCAGTCAAGTTTAAGCTTTTGTATAGAGCCAGTGTGGACGGGTTTAAAGGAGAGAACTTCCACAAGAAGGTTGATGGCCATGCTCCCACACTAACAATTATCAGATCAAATTATGGAAAAGTCTTTGGAGGTTTCTCTGACTTGGAATGGAATAGTGTCAATAACTATAAGAATACAACAAATTCTTGGGTCTTCTCCCTGGACCATAAAGAAAAATATAATCAGAAGAGTGGACAGGCTCATTATGCTGTGTATTGCTATAATACTTATGGACCTACATTTGGAGGAGGACACGATTTCTACATTGCTGATAATGCTAACTCAGGTACCGCCTGCTATTCTAATTTCGGATATACATATGAATGTCCAGGAAAGACTTATGGCTCCTCTCAGGCTCAATCTCATTTAGCAGGTGCATATAGTTTTAGTTGTGAAGAAATTGAAGTGTTCTATCTTGAGTATAAGAAATAATCGTATTACGTCTTTTTATATTTCAAAAACAATTTATAGAAAATCTACACTATAATAACAAACTGTTCCTTGAAAGAACTTTTAGGAGAGTATTATGATAATTATCTTGAGAAATTTAGTTGGAAATGATGTTTAAGATATTGTTGTGCGACATCTTCTGATCATTGAAAAAAATCTTTTTCCCTTAAAATTCTATTTGATCAAAATTTGAATCATATTCTTATGGAAATCCAATAATTTCAATAAACAAATCTCATGAGTAATCCTGAAAAACGTGCTTCTGACTCTCCGGTTAGAGCAGTGCCGGGGAGGAATGTCGAACTTGGAGCAGCTTCTTCAGACATCGAAGAATCTAAAATAGATGATAATGTAGTCATTAACATGGAGCAGAAAAAACTTAAACCTCAAATTTTCCTCCCAGGTGAGGAGACCCAGACATTCAACCTTCGACAAATGTTTATTGAGAACGAAATAACAGAGGCTATTTATTTCAAAACTCTCATTGCGTTCTTTATAATTGGAATGGGTCTACTGGTTTGTGGACTAATCGAGAAGTTTAAATATCTCTGGGGAGTATTTCTAATTGAGACCCTAGAAATAAGTATAGTAGTTATGTTAGGTGTTCTCGCTACGAAATTCTCTTCTTCAGATGCTAAGTCTGAGCTATTGCTAACACTGCATATTTTAGGGATGGCTTTTTTGGTCGGGATAGGATTGGATAATTTCTTTACAAGATGTGTTATCGATATAGGCAGAAGGGTTGAGACCAGGCTGTTTGGCTTGTTGCATTTCCCACTGAGTATCTTATGTTTTGCTACTGGATTACTTGGCATCAAAGCCCTCAAACATATTAAACACAGAGAAACTGTCATTGAAAATATTGACTCTAATCCTATGGCTGAACAGGTGGCACCCAACCCCTTATCCACTTCCATTGAGGGAGGTTCTCTAGAGGATCTGGACTCAACGCCAAAACATTTTGAAGGAGATAATCAAGGAATACAAACTCAGCCAGACTCAATGGAAATGACTGGGAGTAACCCATCACTTACTGCATTGGGTATCGCTAACCCTACGGTTCCAGGAATCAACCCAATGCAAATTGCATCATTGGGATTTGAAAGTGTGACCTTTGAACAGATATATCTTCTCATGCTGATAATGGGAATTACTACGAGCATGCTATTAATCTTTGTCTTGCATTTGGGTGGGGGATGGACGCCAGCTTTTAATGTTCAAATGGGTTACTTTTTAACAGCAACTTTTGTAGGGTTGTCTTATTATGTCATAAAAAGAAGGGCTGTCCTGGAAATACAGGTCTTAATGCTGACTTTCTTTGTAGGAATCTACTTACATAATATTCTCTTATATAACTGGACAAATGAGATGGAGCTGACGAATAAAGCAGAGCTTACTTGGACAAACTTTGGAATGGGATTATTCTCTGGCGTGATGTGCTATGCTGGAAGAAAACTTGTTAAGAGCATAAAGCAGGGCAGACAAGATGTGTCATATCTTGTATTTGAAGATGAGGATGCTGAAGAGGGAGAGAGCGACTGGCCTTTTTAAGGAAGAAAACTTGCCAGTACGTGAATAATTTTTTTTAGTATGCTCTATGCTTGATAATCTACTCTACTGTACTACAGTCTTCATATGTCCTCATATAGGCTAATTTTCTGGTTACCTAATTATGTTTTCATTAAAGTGGCATCATCTTGACTGCTTAATTGGCAAAAACGATGCTAATATTTACCTTGAAAGAACTCTACAGCTGATCCAACTTTTCAAACAAGTAGAAACTGACTGACTAGGGCTGAGTTCATATTTTCAATTAACATCAGCTCAAACAATGCTGTTGATAATATCGATTTTAGAAGTCTAATGAACAAGTGGTTTTCAGTCCACAGAGGACCTTTGGAAGGAGTAGATTAGGCAAGAATACCTCTGGATTAGAGGAAGAAAAGGTTAGGATTAATACCTATAGATTAAATAAAATTAAAGAAATCCATAATTCGAATTAGTCGTTTCTAATCTCGACAATTTAGGGATAGATACCTCGAGAGACTATTTCAAGACCACTGTATGATCAAGACCATAAGTTCATAAGATAAGAGAACTGGCAAGAAAGAACCACGAATATAGAACGAATATAAGAGCCAATATTTACATGTTTACTTATTTACTTATTTACAAAGCCTGGAATTTAGACTGAGCAATATAAGAGGACAGTCTCTTCCTAAGCTGTTCTTGAGTAAGGGTTGGACCGTTATACCATTTTGAAGCCTTAATCTCCTCAATGGAAGGTCTCTTTTTAGGGTCAATATCAGTCATCTTGTTAAAGAGAGCTCTAAAATCAGGATCAAAGAAAGAATGATCAACTCCCTGTATTTCAGAGTGTCTCTTCCAAAATTCCTCATTATTATTGACCATCAAATCGAAGAAATTAACTCCATCAAGATCTTGTTCTTCCACATGAGGGAGGGTCCCAGCTGTCTTTAAAGTAAAGAGGATGATTCCAGCAGAGTAAATATCTGCTGCTTGATAATCTTGGCAAGCTCTATGCTTCAATTCTGGGGCTCTGTAATTTCTTGTTCCAGCACACTTGGGTGGCTGATCTCCTTCCACATAAGAAAGGTCAAAATCGGCGATTTTGAGATTGAGATCTCCTCCTACAAGTAGGTTCTCGAGCTTGAGATCAACATGAGCCACTTTTTTCTTATGAAGGTATTCAATACCTTCAATCAATTGGTGGAAGAATGTTCTAGCGAGCAGATCATCGAATGAGATCTGAGCTGTCATTACTAGATCATAGAAGTCACCATATGGAGCAAGTTCCATGACAAGATATGAGATATATTCAGTCTTGTTATTTTGATAGCTTCCTTCTCTTTCGAACTCAGCATGAACGATGCTAATGATATTTTTGTGGCTAAGAGCAGAAAATCGAGCTTCATTGAGGAAATAAACTGAAGGTTTATCGTTCTTGTAGGAGAAGAGCTTTACAGCAAAATACTCGTTTAAGGATGGTGAATGCGCAAGAAAGACTGGAAACTTTGCCTTGGAAATTCTCTTTAGGAGAACGATGTCATCAAAGTTTCTTTCATCTAAAGAACTTTGAGAGCTGATTGATGATTCCATGGACATGTTAGAAATGCTGGACATTTCTCAGAGAAAGATTCCCGATTGCAATTAATTATAATTTATTTTGAACGATTTCAAATTTAACTCATAAGAATTTATTTCAATTAATTGCGATCACAGAACTTGTTTCTAATAATTGATAACAACAGTATTTCAAACTTGAGTAAAGATTCTCTTGTTTTCTCGAGCAAATAGGGAGAGGCTGATTCATTTTCTTTTACACCAAGATCTCTAATTCATGAAGGATTATATTGGCTACGTACATCGAGCCCGGTCTTGTTTTCTCAAAGTTTGCTTATCTAATGGGGAAAAATCTAGGCGAATACCAATAAAATAAAACTGTGAACATAAATAAATTGTTTTTGACAGAGATAAATGCAAAGATTTATTCGTTTAATTTAAAACACTTTTTGAATCAAAACGTCTTGGCTAGAGTGATCCCGAGTTTAGTGTTTCTGTAAAATATACACAATATATAGGATTTTTAACTGGGGAAAAGAGAATGAGAGTTTGTTGATTTAATTTAAGATAATAAAGTGTTGGACATAGCTTATACTTCTTAAATTCTCTTTCGTTAAGCTAAAGAATATAGAATGAGGGTACATCTTAGAAGGAACTTGACACAGGAAGGATAGAATAAATTTTTACTAAACCATGTCAAGGAAGAAAAGGAACGATCTTGATGAAGCTGAAAGAGTAGTCAGTGATGCTGTAAGCATTCAGATATCTGGATTCCCGCTTATATTTTTTGAAGGTTTTTGAGTTTCTCGAAGAATATTTTAAGTTATAATGGGAAAACAGTTGGATTAATTTTATGGTCAAAATCATAGAGTCTCAATAGGTCAAATTCAAGAATATTAGTTTCACTAGGAGCACTTCTGTTACTAGACTCTAACTCAGTCCTTCGAAGTAGAGAAAATTTGTCTTCAATATAATTCCAGTCAAAGAATGTAAAAATGTCATGGTTCAGGAGATGTCTGTTGATGATACATGGAACAAATTCCCTCCAAGAAGCAGAGAAACTGCGCTAATCCATAAAGCCGATATAAAAAGTTTAAGATAGAAGAATGGAAAGTGCCATGATATATTTCAAAGAATGCCAAGCTCTCAGTACTTGCAGAGAAGATTGCCTCAGTATTGAAATAAGAGAATTGTGGATAAAACGATTCTAAGTTGAGTTGGAGATCATTTTGGTGCTGATGAGATAGGATTTGAAATGATGAGAAATTCAATAACAGGTGATGCATGCTATGAAATTCATATAGGGTCTTCCTTTCCAAATGAACTGCGCCATGTTTGATAAAGTGAATTGATAAGAATGAGATTTTTCTAAGAAACTGAGTCTTATACTTAATGAAAAGAATCATAAGTGGACGGGTTACTTTCAAGTAAGTGATCTTAGATTCACACTGTTCAACAAGTAGAGGGTGAATCCATCATTAATTAACTCGATTTTTTTCACTTGAAGAATCATAATAGATTGCTCTAAAAGAAGTGTTCAATAAGATAATCACATTCTTAGTCTCATGATCTAGAGGGGAAATTCTATCTTCTATTATTCTTCTATATTCTCTAGAGAAAATTGTGTCTAAAATCAGAGTTAATATTTTCTAATCTCGACAATCTATTACTAAGGAAGGCCTCATAATGGATCTCACTTCTTTATTCTTCAATATTTTTAGAAACCTCAACCATGGAAGTATGCACTTCCTTCTAGGTTTAATTAGTCTGAGATTGTACTTGAAGTAATTGAGTATTAGAGTCATCTTTGGGGAATTAATAGCTCTATTGCTAAGTTCAGAAACAGAAAGGCACAAAAATTCGTCTCAAGGCATCCACAGCTTTTGCGTTCATAAGGCTTTCCTTTCTTTACAAGTTTCTCTCCACACAATTGATCCCAGCTTTAACAGGGTTTTACAAGGTCCATATTGAAGAAAATTGAATTTTTGGTCGTTACCTGAGAATGAAGCCAGTATGATAATATATGCCAATAATATGGCTAAGGTGGCTCCCTTTCATTTGGGAATCATTTATTGTTAATTTATTTTATTGCAAAGCATTTTAAATTACACCCCAGGAAATTGATCTCACTACTCTGAGTAGAAAAGAGGTATATATTTAATACTTGGACTTAATTTGCTTGCTAACATGGTTTTTTACTCTTCAATAGGTGAAACTCTGTCGTCACAAACCCATTTGAGATATTATGTAAAATGAAAATAACATTAGAAAGAATTGACTGCAATCGAAATTCAATCCAGAATAGGTTGGCTTTAGTGATTCAAGCCCCACAGGCTTAGAAGGCCGATAAGTCTAATGTGGATAGAAAATGCTTAGATTCGCTAACATTAATAATCATGATCTGTGAATAATGCTGTGCCTTACAAAACTGTGGTAATTGTTGATTAGGCTTGTGATAAGATTTAGTGAATAAGAACGGAGTAATTATTAAAAAACGGCATCTAAATATAACTTTCCTTCTAGGTTTCTCAACAAGAATTTTCCATATAGGTAAGATTGATCCTTTTAAGTCCAGAACCAATCTGACGTAGTACCTGAAGAATTATAGATACTGCTGCTCGATATATGACACTTTGGACTCATCTATGATACAAGAGAATAATTCTAAAAGTCAGTTATTTTCTTTATTCCCCCGTAGACTAAACCACTTTCAAAATAACCTTCAAATTTTTAATATATCAGGCTTCTTGACCCTGTCTAATCTCATTTTACTGGTATATTTTTAGTCATATAGTTAACTGAATATTAGTCAAATTGAACTTTGCAGAAGCAATCAGAATTCTGTACCAAACATACGTGATTATTCTTATTTGTTAACTTGTTTACGAAAGGAAATTTAAATGAAGCTTCAGAACATCATAAACTTATTATTCTTTTCACTGTTTCCTCACTATTCTTCATACTAACAAAATATTTGAATATTATACTTGGAATTGGATAATATTTGATAGCAGAATTTTATTAGGTATAAATGGTTCAGAGGAGCAAACATCAAAAATTATAATTGGACAGAGTTAGAATCATATAGTCTTCTCAGATTATCGTTAGGCAAGAACAGAAGTTTCTTTTCTTTACAATTTTTTACAACATAAAATGATATATAATTACAGATATACGTGTGGGCTAGCATGGAAATGTACCAGACTTCTTGGTTGAGAGAACAAATATGAGAAGAAAAAATGAGAATAAAATAATACTCATAGGGATATATTTTAGCTCTTAGTACTCAAGGAAATCAAACTCTTCCGATAAATAATTAAAATTCTTGTAAAATTAGGTTCGAAAATAACATGAAATAGATGCTAGTGTTAAGTTGTGGCTGATCAAGGGAGATATCGAATCCTATCACTGTCTCAGTAGATTAGATGAAGAGATTTAGATAAGAAACATGGCATAAGGTATAATTTTGATTTGTCAAACATGTCAAGATCATTTAATTCAGTATGACCTTGATATATCTATATCTAAACTGAAAACCACTGACATCTTTGACACCAATGCTGTATCATTCCCAAACATTTAGGATAGTATAAGGATTAGGAAAGAAATTTTAGGATGTGAAAATAAGAGTTTATTGTTTGATAAAACTCTCTGTTTCCATACCAAGAGGCTGCATTGAGTCCTAAATTGGTTGAGATTTCAAACACATCATATCTTACCCAGAAATTGATCGATTGAAGATTTAAAATATATGTTTATGATATATAGGAAATGAGAATTAGGATGCTATTTGTATTTAGACCCTTGGGGCCAGTTAACCAGAAAGAACAAATTTATCAAAAAGATTTTTCCATCTGTTTAAATCTGGGCTATCTCTACCTTTAGTGTTTGCCAACAAGTGTACTGACATTATTGTGGCTTAGGAATGCTACGATACATATCCTAAACCCAGGATCAGTCTTTCTAAAAAGGAGGGTAATGGTGAAAACAGACGGATTGTGTAAAAATTGGTTGTCATTTTTAGTTACATCCACTGCGATGAATGATCTACAAACTTCAATTAAAGGAGATCTTGAATGATAGATTATTCACATTACTATGCTTTCAAGAAGGCAAAAAAGGTTTTATTTCAAACCCTGTTTTCAAGGCTTTGTCTCATAAGACAAAAATTAAGTAGGGATTAGGCTAATATTATATAAATCCATAATTTCCTCGAGTTTTTATGCGAAATCTTGCTGAAGGAAAGCTCTACCTTCAAATTAAGGTCTAGTTTTGACTCCGTCAAGATCTGATTACGCTCATTTTCTTGAGTCGAGCCATATTTAAGGATTGAGGAATAATTTACAAGAAAAATACATCTTTTCGAGTGAGTAAATGGCTGGCTAATTTTCTGAAACAAAGGACAGGAATATCCATGACTGATAAGATTGGCATCTCTGGAAGTCATCAGTCATTAAAGAGTTATTTTTCCTCTAATTAAAAATTATGTAGAAACACAAATGATTAAACTCCTCGAATAATAAACAATATTAGTAATAATAAATTGACTTTCTACAATATGTCAAATAAAATTATAAATCCTCATGAAAACTTCGAGCAGAATTTAGAGATAACTGGCAATGCTCATGCGACAGATTATTATCAGCAGAATTCTAAAGGCGTAAACGTGAATTTATCTAATGACCTTAATTCGAAGGAATGGACAGTTATCAAGCCAGTAGGTAGAAAATGTCAAGAAAGCAGAGGAGAGCTGGCACATAGGGTAGCTTGTTACCTTCTAAAAGAGGGAAAAATATCTGACAAATTGAAAGAGAAATTCCAAAAACTTAAGCGAAAAAGTGAAAAAACTCATTATCCAACCAGGAGAATGGGTGCTCTCAAGGAATTGCTTAGCGAAGAAGAAGCCTTAGAAATTTTCAAGAGAACTTTACTGAATTATCATTTTGTATGTGATTCCGATCTGGAAGATTATACTTCTCAGAAGTTACTAATCTGGAGACTAAATATGGAAGGCATCTTCTTATCGATGATAAGCAATACAAAGGCTGAAATGAGGATTCTTCCAATAGCTCCTAGAATCCTAGAGAATGACAAAGAAAAACTAAATACATATTGTAAGAATATATTGTTAGCTTTCAAAAATTCAGGAGATGAAGCATTACTCCAAAATATTTCTATTGATAGATCTAAAATCAAGAATGCCAAGGAATTCCATTGCCAACACTCAGCTGAAAGGGATCAGGAGGTCAATCAAAAAAGAAAATTTTCATGTATTGACAAACAATCAGATTCTAAAATATCATCTCCTAAAAATACAAGAAAATCAACCAGAAAAAATAAACCACTACCATCATCTCCTAGATCTGTTTCAACTCAAGATACAGAGCCAGATGATGAGAATTCATTTGATAAAGTTCAAAAGAAATTCAAAAAAGATTCTATGGGTTTGAAAACTAGCCTTGATAACGAAATTGACTCATCAAATCTTTCAAACGATGATCTTCAGGACTTAAGCTGTTCTATGAGAGAGGTTTCTGAAGAGCAGCTGGGTCAAGAATGTATTGAAAAATTTAAAATTTCTTCTCAGAATCAAGATACTGCTGTAGATGAGATTGAACAATTTTTACTTCAAGAACCTTTGATGGAAATCGGTGGAAATTGTTCTTACTATATCCCTCCTTTAAAGCTCTGGGACGATGATTCTAATGACTATATTCATGTAAGAATGTACAAAGATTGTTCTAGAAGCTTCCTCGATGAGCATGAAAGCTCTGTTGAGAACACATCTCCTTCTATGTTCTCTTTCCCTATTTATTAAGTTCATTTTATATATATATATATATATATATAATAGTTTACCTTTTATTTCATCAACAATAAAATTATATATTTTATATGAATCAATCTGATCATGCACACTGAAATTGATAGTTTGACTGTTTTCTATTCGATTTTAGTTGCCACCGTTAAGATGATGCTCCTGGTCTTCTCCGGGCTCTTTCTAGCAAAAAGAACAGTTCTCTACTTCAAAGCATTTGTCTTAATTTTAGATAATTACAACAAATACAAGAAAAACAATCATCAAGCTTGCGGAACAATTCCTACAGCCCTGTGCCTTATTTGCCAATTTCATCCAATATCAAAATGTTGCTGATTTCACCACATGGGTACCCTCGGTGACATTGACTGTCCGTAAGTATCTATATCTTAATTTTTGAAAGGATAGTCTTGATAGTACTGGGCATATTGATGGGTTATATTGTTAATTTGGTGTTTATTAAAGATCCTGACAATGCAGGATTCATAAGTGCTTCTTGTGCGTTTACAGCAATGCTTCAACTTCCTTTGATGCTTATGTTCACATTGAGTGACCTAATGTATGTAATCACTCCCAACATAAGTATCTCTCGTGATGAGGCAGCTATGAGGTAAGGATTCGAATTCTATTTGATAAGTTAAGGGGCCTAAAATATTTAATGATTTCAATGTTGGTCACATCAATGTTGAAATGGATCTTGGGAAGAGCGTATAATTTAATCGATGCCAAAGTAACAAACTAGTCTACTCATAAGAGATAACGAAGCATCAGAAGAACTTGAGGAAATAGATAGTGGGATTCCTAGAAGATTGAGGAGAAAGAAAAATAAATCTAGAAAGCCAAGACCGCCAACACTTTGGGAAGTAATGATTAATGCCCATTTATCATGTGTAATAGAGAATGAAGCAGAGTTTTCAAGAGCTGATAAGTCCACCCTTGGCGGTAGGAAGCTTCGCATTTTTTCTCGCTTGCTTCCCTCCAATTCAAGTAATTTCAATTAACATCTAACATCTTTAAGAAAGCCTTTCAATCTGGAATATTGAAGAGTCTAATCACAGATTCTGTACAGCTTTGTGGAAAGGCGCTGCCTCCTTTAATGATGGTTCAAGTTGGTAACTAAATATGATTTTCTGTCAACTAAAAGGTGCCTCTTTAAATGAAGCTTCAAGTGACTCTGATACAATAATCACACCGTAATATCAATGGTGCATGGTTTAAATTCTGTAGAAGAGCTCTTGCTGTAATCACAGTTTCAAAACTAGTTGGCCTGCCTATAATAGCTGCTTTCTTGATTATGATATACAGTTACATGGGATGGATAAATGATCCATTGATTGCATTTGTCATTTTCTGTGCTTCGACTGCTCCAACTGCACTTTCTATGGTCGCTGCAGCAACACTCAAGAAGGATCCTGTAGATTTAATGATATTTCTGTTAATGATTATTAGTCTAAAATGATTGCCAAAATGACTCTCATTCAGTACATAGCAGCACTCTTCACGATGCCTTTCTTTCTGTTCTTATTTTTCAATTATTATATTCCCCAACAATAAAAATATCATGAACACTCTTAATGATATGTGTATTTTGAGTCCTTGCTGTTAATATTGCATTACAAATGTGAATTATGCATGGAGATTAATTTAGGCTTATAAATATGCATTTTTTTTACTTAGACACATACTTTTTGAGTTCATACAGATCATTTATTAATGTCTCAGATCTTCCAGAACAAGTCTGTTCCCCACTAAGAAGTTCCTTGGGAAGTTCTGAAATGTCCTTCTTGGAGAATCTCTGATAGCTTAATTTCCCTCCAAAAAGGAATATATCTTTAAATACTCTAAGTAAATCTTGCTTGGTAATTGACTGCATCTCTTCAACAACTTTCTCATGGAATGCAAAATCGTATGTGCCCAGCCTGATCTCTTTCATCCAAGTTTGCCCTCGAGATTTCAGGTTAATCTGATTTTCTGTTAACTGATCTTTAATTCCTTTCTTCGTATCTTCTAAGCTCTTATCCGACAGGGTTGAAATTTCTTTCTCGAATTCCTTCAAAGCCGCCTCGATTTCTTTGTCAAAGAGAATAGGATCGTATAGAGGTCCTTGCAAAAACACGAAGAATCCATTGTAAGGCAAATTATTATCCATAGCAGCGTTAGCAACATATCCAAGTCCTTTGTTTGTTCTTAGTGTGCTAAATATGTAATGAGATAGCGTAGATTCAATAATTTTTGTGCATGCCCAACTACGGACGTCCTTCTTTCCCTTGAAATAATAGTTAACTGAGGCGTGTTCGTTACTATCAGAAAAAGGACTCCAATCTCTATACACAAAAGACTTATCTTTAGGATAAGAATATCTTTCAGGCATCAAGTCAGCCTTAGTAGCTTTGAAACTTAGACTTTTTTCTACATGAGAGACCATACCTATAGCATCATCTTTTCCCAAATTGCCAATAACTAGAGACATCAAATAGTAAGAGGAGGGCTGTTTGGCTTCATTGGCCAAGTAATCAGTGTAAGTGAAATTTTCGAGTCTTTTTACAATGTCTTCAACACTCATGTAGAAGTCTCGCATAGCTACAGTCATCTCATAAACTGCATATCTAAACAGAAGTTCTCGTTTATAACTTTCTATATCCATTTGCACCAGCTCTTTAGCCTTTTCGAAGTCTTTCTCAACCATCTTTAGGTCTTTGATCATACTAAAGATGTTTTTAACCAACAATGGAAGTTTGTCGGACTGTCCCAGAACAGATAAAGTCATCCTGTCGATTTTCTTAGTTACATCAATGGAATAGCCAATATCTCTGGCATGGGAAGTGTATGAATGAACGGCTCTCTTAACATGCTGAACCCAGATAGAGAATGAGATATGGCTATCAACATTCTTGTAGGAACCTGAGGAACAAATATCGAAAAGAGCATAGGCAATTGGGAATCCTTCACGATTGAATTGAGAGTGCCAGAGTTCGGAATTAGGAGTGGAGTGTATAATACGTGGCTGCAATGCTGAGGTAATAAAGGAGACTTGAGGTTTAAGTGTTGTAAACTTTTTAGGAATGTATGGATTCTTTTCTGGGAGCTTGAAAAAGTCTTGTCCCTTGAATGATTTGATATTATTGGTGAATGACTCAGGAGGGTCATAAACTGAGTAATTTACTCGCAAAAAAGAGTTATATTGGTTGGTTCCTTTGAAAGTTAGGGTGTTAGAGTTTGGATCATATATTGT
>Ga0065720_1020302_pt1 | contig 15420 bp, 12 predicted proteins | sample Thericmetagenome_FD_59107 | JGI IMG/M metagenome (GOLD analysis project Ga0065720, IMG submission 59107) | Thermophilic microbial communities from the Joint Bioenergy Institute, California, USA of rice/straw/compost enrichment - eDNA_2 v2... | ecosystem: Engineered > Solid waste > Grass >... | reverse complement strand
GCCCGGTCGAGCCGCGACGTGGTGATCGTCGGCTGCGGCGGGCATGGCCGGGAAATATTCGAGATAATTAGAGCCATCAACGCGGCCGATCCGGCCGGCCCGCGCTGGCGCGTGGTGGGCTTCGTCGACGACAAGCCGTCGGCGGCCCACCGGGAGCTGGTGGGCCGGCTGGGGTCGACCTATCTGGGGCCCGTCGAGTGGTTGGCCGAGCTGGGCCCCGACACGCGCGTCGTGCTGGGCGTGGGCGATCCGCGGGTGCGGCGAGCCGTGGCGGCCCGGGTCGACGAGTACGGGCTGCGCTACGCCAGCCTGATCCACCCGGCCGCGACGGTCGGCTCCGACCTGGTCGCGGGCGAGGGGACCGTGCTGTTCGCCGGGGCCCGGGTGACGACCAACGTCGTGCTCGGCCGGCACGTGCACCTCAACCAGAACGTGACGGTCGGGCACGACTGCGAGATCGGTAACTTCGTGTCGGTCCACCCGCTCGCCGCCGTGTCCGGGAACTGCCACCTCGCCGACGGCGCCCTCGTCGGGGCCGGCGCTGTCGTGCTGCCCGGCCTGCGGGTCGGTGCGGACGCGACGGTGGGGGCGGCCGCCTGCGTGGTCCGGGACGTCCCGGCCGGCGTGGTCGTGAAGGGGGTGCCAGCCCGATGACGGTCGTGCATGTGGTCGGGGCCCGGCCGAACTTTCCGAAGGCGGCGCCGGTCATCAGCGCGCTGGCCGATCGAATGGTCGACCAGCTGCTGGTCCACACCGGGCAGCACTACGACGACCGGTTGTCCGAGGTGTTCTTCCGCCAGCTCGGCCTGCCCGAACCGGATGTCAACCTCGCCGTGGGATCGGGCCCGCACGCCGAGCAGACCGCGCTGGTCATGACCCGGTTGGCCGAGTTGTTCGAGGCCGACCGTCCGGACCTCGTGGTCGTCTACGGGGACGTGAACTCGACCGTGGCCGCTGCGCTGGTCGCCGCCAAGATGCAGATTCCCGTGGCCCACGTCGAGGCCGGCCTGCGCAGCTTCGACCGCAGCATGCCGGAGGAGATCAACCGCATCGTCACCGACCGACTCTCCGATCTGCTGTTCGCGACCAGCGTCGACGCGGTCGTGCACCTGGGCCGGGAGGGCGTGCCCGCCGCGGGAGTGCATCTGGTCGGCAACCCGATGATCGACACGCTGCTGCGCAACCTCGACCGGTTCGACGCCGCACGGATCGCGGCCGAGCTGGGCCTGCCCGACGAGTACGTCGCGGCGACGCTGCACCGGCCGGGCAACGTCGACGACCCGGCCGACGCGGCCGAGTTGGTCAAGGTGCTCCACGCGGTGGCCGACGACGTGTGCGTGGTGCTGCCGCTGCATCCACGGGGCCGGGACCGCCTGGAGGAGCTGGGGCTGGCCGACCATCCCAACCTGCGGGTCATCGAACCGTTGGGATACGTGGAGTTCGTGAGCCTGGTGCGCGGCGCCCAGGCGGTGGTGACCGACTCGGGCGGGGTGCAGGAGGAGACGACCATCCTCGGCGTACCGTGCCTGACCCTGCGACCGTCCACGGAACGACCGGTCACGATCACCCATGGCACCAACCGGCTGGTGACCCGGTCGGGGCTTCCGGACGCCGTCCGGGAGGTGCTGGCCGCGGGCCGGCCGGTGTGGTGGCCCACGCCGCCCCTCTGGGACGGCCACGCCGGGGTCCGCATCGCCGAGGTCATTCACGGCTTCCTCCGGGACGCGGCCGGCTGAGGCCCAAGGCACCGGTCGGGGAAGCGATCAATCGACAAGCGTTAAAGGATGGGACATGCCTGTGTTTTGGGGGTACGGATGACCGCCGCCGACCTGCTTCGTGATGCCGCGCGGGCGTCCCGGCGGCTGCGGGCCCGGATCCACGCGTGGGGGCGCCTTCACGTCGGACAGGACTTCGTCATCGGGCCCGGGTTCCGGCTCGGGCGGGGTATGACGCTGGTGGCCGGCGACCGGGTCTCGATCGGCCCCAACTTCCACTGTGGAGCCAACGCGGTGTTCGGGGACGACGTCATGGTGTCCGGGTCGGTGGCGTTCATCGGCAACGACCACGCCTTCGACGATCCCGAGCAGACGATCCAGAGCCAGGGCCTGCTGCCCTACTCGACGGTCCACGTCGAAGGGGACAACCTCATCGGATTCGGCACGATCATCGTGGGCAACGTGCGCATCGGCCGGCGGACGATTGTCGGCGCGGGATCGCTGGTGACCACCGACCTGCCGCCCGAAACCATCTGCGTGGGCCGCCCGGCCCGACCGATCCGCTCCCGCTTCGACGCGCGCCGCGTCGTGGCCGAGGCGACGGCGGGCGCGAGCTGAGAGGATGACCATGGACGACCGTCCACGTGTGCTCGTCGTCTACCAGCACCTGCCGCACTACCGCAGCGGTGTCTTCGCCGAACTGGAGAGCCGGCCCGATGTGGCCTACGAGTTCGCCGCCGGGACCGCGTCGCGGGACGGCACCATCCCGACCATAGCGCCCGCGCTCCTGCGGCGGTTCTACCCGTTGACCAACCATTGGTTCGGGCCGTTCCTGTGGCAGTCCGGGCTGCTCAAGGTGCTCGTGCGGGAGCGGCACCGGGCGGTCGTCTTCCTGGGCGATGGCGCCTACCTGTCGACCTGGGTGGGGGCCGCGCTGTGCCGGTTGCTGCGGCGCCCGGTGCTCTTCTGGACGATCGGCTGGCACCGGCCCGACGCGGGACTGCGCAAGCGGGCGCGGCTGGCCTTCTACCGGCTCGCCAACGTGCTGCTCCTGTATGGACACACCGGCCGGCGGATCGGGGCCCGGATGGGCTACCCGACCGATCGGATGGTGGTCATCGGGAACAGCCACACGTCGAGCGTGGCGACGACCGGCGTGGCGGACGAGTTGGACATCGAGGATCTCGACGCCCTGCTGCCCGGGGCCGGCGTCGATGTGGTGACGGCCGTCGTGCGTCACAACCGGTCGAAGCGGCTCGACCTGATCATCCGCGCGGCGGCCCACCTGAACAACGCCGGGCGGAAGGTCGTCGTGGTCCTCGCCGGCACCGGACCGGAGCGGGAGAACCTGCAACGCCTGGCCGACGACCTGGGCGTCGACGTGCGAATGACCGGACCGGTCTACGCCGAGGAGAAGCTCCGGCTGATCTACGAGCGGACGCGCGTGTCGGTGGTGCCGGTCAACGCCGGCCTGACCGCGATTCAGAGCCTCAGCTACGGGCGACCCATCATCACGTCGGATGACGAGTACAACCGCGCGCCCGAGTCCGAGTGCATCCGGCCGGGAGTCACCGGTGGGTACTATGTGGACGGTTCGGCGGAAAGCCTGGCCGAGGTCATCGCCGAGTGGCTGGATCGGGTGCGGGCCGAACCGGAGGCCGTGGCCAGGGCATGCCAGGAGGAGATTCGCGCGCGGTGGTCACCGGCCGCGCACGCCGTCGCGATCAACACCGCCGTGACGGCGGCGCTGCGCGGGCGGTGAGGGTCGATGCGGATCGTCTTCGTCAACCCGTACGGGGCCGGGACCACCTACAGCGGTCCCACCGTGTTCCTGAGCCGCCTGCTGGAACCGGTCTCGCGCCGGCACCACACGGCCGTGCTCTTCGGCGCGCGCCACCAGCGCGACACCGCCCTGCCGGGGGCGGCGACATCAATACCGATCATGACGTTTCAGCGGTACTCGCCGTGGGAGCAGCTGCGCTGGTCGGTCCGGGTGACCCGGTGGTTGCTGCGCCACGCCGACGAGTACGACGTCGTGCACATCCACGGCGCGTCGTTGTTCAACCTGCTGCCCGCCGTCGCCGCGATCGCGCGCCGGCGGCGCTACCTGCTCGTGCCGCTGGCCGCCCGCGCCGACCTGTCGCTGGCGAGCCGGTCCAACCGCCTCCCGCTCATCGCCGCGCTGCGTCGGCGGCTCGTGTCCCGCGCGAGCCTGGGCCTGGCCCTCTCGGACGACATCGCGGAGGAGTTCGCGGCCCTCGGCCTGCCGCGCCGGCGAATCCTCTCGATACAGAACCCGGTCGATACCGCCCGGTTCGCGCCGCCGGCGCCACCGGAGGATGACCCACGGGCCGACCGGCACGTGCTCGGCTTCGTGGGGAAGCTCTGCGAGCGGAAGCAGCCGCACGTCCTGCTGGACACGCTGGCGTGGCTGCGCCAGCGGGGTTTCCTGGACGCCCGCGCCATGTTCGTGGGCCCGTTCGGTGACCCGGAGTACGAGGCCTTCTTCCGGGCCCGCGTGGCCGAGTTGGGCCTGACCGCGGCCGTCGATCTCCTGGGTTACCGAACCGATGTGTCGGCCGAACTCGCCCGCGACGTGAGCGTGTTCCTGCTCCCGTCGACGCAGGAAGGCCTACCCGGCGCGCTCATCGAGGCGATGGCGAGCGGGCTGCCCGCGATCGTCACCGACATCGGCGCCATGGGCCGCGTGGTGCGCCAGGCGGGCTGCGGCTGGGTGCTGCCGGCCGACCCGGAGGCGATCGGCAAGGCGGTGGAGAAGCTATGGAGTGATCGACAGCTCTGGACTGACTACTCCGCGGCGGCCCGGCGCTACGCCCGGGAGCACTGTGACATCGACGTTGTCGCGCACGTATATATGCGCGCACTGGAGAGGGCGGGTGACCGATGACGGCCGTGGGAAGGCTGCCGGACTTGACCGGACTGCGATCGCTGCTGGCGGACTGGCGCGGCCACGCCGGCTACCTGGTCGAGTTCGTGGGCCGATGGGCGGTCCCCATCGGGAACAACGGGGACGAATTGCTCGGTCGCGTGTTCTTCCGGGTGTTGCGCGAGCTCGGCATCACGCTGGTCCGGCGACCGAGCGAGGCCGATGTGCTGCTGGTGCGTCCGGGTGGTGCGCTGCTGGACCGGTACCTGGCCCCGGCGATGCTGACCCGCCGGCTCGCGCAACTGCCCGACCTGCCGCTGGTCATCTTTCCGCACTCGAGCTGGTTCGAGCGGAACGATCCGGCCACGATGTTCGCCGGCCGGCGATCGCCCACGCTGTGGATCTCCCGCGAGCAGCGGTCGCACGACCACCTGCGCGGAGCGTGGGGCGAGAGCCTGGCCCGCGCTGGCGTCACGCTCGTGCTCGACCACGACGTCGCCGTGAGCGGGCACGCGTACGTGCCCGAGGTGCTGCGGGAGGCGGCGGGGCGTTCGGCCGGTGACGACGGTCTGCTGCTTGTCGCCCGCATGGGCGTCGAGGCGGGGCGCATGGATCAGCCCATCGATCGAGGTACCGGGCTTCGCCGCCTCGCCGCGAGCGGACTACGCCGGCTGCCGCATCCCGCGCTCGCGTTCATCCGGCAACGCACGACGCGGGACCGGCAGATCGCAGCCAACCACCGGATGCTCACCGCGGTGACCGAACGGCTCGAGACTCCGCTGCCGGCGACCATGAGCCCGTGGTGCTTCGACATCAGCGACCCGACCCTGGCGAGCTTCAGCCGGTACGCGCGGGCCGTGATGGGGGCGACCGCGGTCGTCACCGACCGGCTCCACGTCGCCGTTCCCGCCGCGATCCTCGGCAAGCGCACCGTCTTCGTGGAGGCGGGGTACCACAAGGCGTCCGGGGTCTATGAGCATTCGCTGCGGGAGTGCGCGGCCGTCACGTTCCTCCGGCGGTCCTAGGTGTCAGCGGCGACCGGCGTCGGGGCAGTCCTGCGCGGCGTGGCCCACCTGTCGGTGGGTACGACGCTGGTGCAGGTCATGGTGGCGGTCAGCCAGGCCGTCCTCGTGGTGTGGCTCTCGCCGGAGGAGTTCGGCCTCTGGGCGACCGCGACGGCCTCGCTGGCCGTGCTGACCGGGCTGGTCAACTTCGGCGAGGTGAACGGGTACCTCGCCAGCGGCGAGGACCGGCTGCGGGAGGCGCGGCGCGCGATCTGGCGGCTCAACGGCCTGCTCGTCATCGGCTCCGTCGCCGTCGGGGTCGGATACTGGCTGTCCGGTCGGCCGGAGCTGGCCCTCCTGGTCGCGCTCATCGGGGTGAACATTCCTCTCCTTGGCGAGAGCAACCTGCTGTACGCGGCTTATGTGCGGCGTCGCGAGAACGGGTCGATCGTCCGCGCTCAGGTGGCTTCCGGCCTGGCCCGCACGGCCGTCGGGCTGGCGGTCGCGTGGCTGACGGGCTCGGCGGTGGCGCTCGCGTTGGCGGTGCTGGCGTACTCGGTCGTGATGATCGTCCTGCTCGCGCCGCGGACGCGGGCGTGGGTGAGCGGGTCCGGAGACCGGATGACCCGACTCGGCTGGCGGGCGCGCCGCGCCTGGTCGGTCCAGGCGCTGTGCCAACTGCTCCCCACCCAGGTCGACTTTCTCGTCGTCGCGCTCGTGGCCGGGCCGACGTTGCTGGGCCTCTACTTCTTCGCCTACCAGGTGACGGTCGGACTGTCCACAGTGGTGGCCGGGCCGCTGGCCAAGTCGGTCCTGGCCGCGCTGGCGGCCCAGGACGGGCGGGGCCGACCGGTGCTCGCGGAACGGTTGATGTCGATCGTCGCCGCCGGGGTCGGGACGGCGGTCGCCGTCGCGGTGGGCGCGATCACCCTGGTCGGGGGCGTGCTGCCCGGCGACTGGGAGGCGGCCGCGCCGGTGATCGCCATGCTGCTCGCGTCGCTACCGGCCCGGTTCCTGACCGCGCTGAGCGACGCGGTCCAGATGGCCGCCGGTTCCTGGTGGCGCAGTGCCGCGCTGAACGCCGTCGACGCCGTGGGGACCGCCGCCGTGGCGCTCACCGCGATCACCGGCGACATCACGGTGCTGGCGGTGTCGATGGTCGCGTGGAAGACCGTCGTCATGGTGGTCCGCGTATGGCGGTGCCCGCTGGACCTGTCGGCGCAACGGCGGATGGCCGTGGTCGCGCCCGCCGTGCTCGTCGCCGGAGCGTTGACGGCCGCCGCCCTGGTCGGCGGTCCCTCCCTGTGGCTGCTGACCGTCGGCGCCCTGGCCGTCTGCGGTACGCGCATCGCCGTCGCGTGGCGGGGTGGTCGTGTGGCCGCCCCGCCCCCGAGGGCGGTCGCGGCGGAGTCGTCCTGGAGCTGATGTTCGATGCCTGTATCTCTGCCGGAAGCCCACCCGCCGCGTCGCGCGCACCTCGCGGGCTCGGTTGTCCTGTTTGGACTGTGCTACGTCGGCTACGTCAAGGGGGCGCCGATCCTGGCCCAGGCCCCGATCGACCTGACCCTTGTCGCGGGAGCGCTGACCGGACTCGCGGCCGGCGCCCACCTGTTGAGCCGACGTCCGGTCGACGGGCGCGCGGTGGCGTGTGTCATCGGGCTGTGGGCGGTGTTCGCCGTCGGCGCCGTGATGACCATTGGCACCCAGTCCGGCATGACCAAGATCGCCCTGCTGAACACGCTCACGCTACTGTGCGCGCTCGGGCCGTGCCTTCTGCTCGGCAGCGCGTCGGCGCAGCGGCTCTGGCTGTACCTGTCGGTGGCCGCCGGCCTGGCCGTGGCCGCGGCCGCCGTCGTCCTGCGGGACGCGGCTGCCTGGGCCCAGTTCGGTCGGCTCAACCTGGCCGGAACCTCCACGATCGGGACCGCGCGCGTGATCGGGGCGGCCGCCGTGGTCGCGACCATCATGCTGGCGTTGAGCCGAAGCCGCCGCTGGTGGTGGGCCGCCGTCGCGGTGTCCTGCACCGCGGCCGTCGTCATGGTCGGCAGCCGCGGTCCCGCCCTCGCGCTGGCCCTGGCCGTGCTCGCGGCCCTGCTGGCGGGCAAGGTGCGCCGCGGGCGGCCCGCCGCCGCCCTCGCCGGCATGGTGGTGATCGGGACGACCGTATGGGCCGTCATCGAATCGTCGGCGCGCCATCCCGAGCGCATCGCGCGGCTGCTGGCCGGTGACCTGACCGACGAGGCGCGGGAGGGGCTGCTACGCGAGGCGCTCAGCGCGATCGCGCGCAACCCGCTCGGCGTCGGGTGGGACGGCTTCGGCAGGCTCCCGGCCATCCAGGTGACGTACGGCGGGCGCTCCATCTATCCGCACAACTTCATCGTCGAGGTCTTCCTGGAGGGTGGTTGGCTCGCCGGGCTGGTTCTGCTCGTGCTCATGGTCCTGTCGATCCGGGGGTACGTGCGGCAGTCGCGGTCGGCCGAGTCGGCGGCGATGCTCGGCCTCGGCGTCTACTGGCTCGCGGTGGCGCAGACGTCGGCCGACATCAATGGCAACCGCATGACGTGGGCCGTCCTGGTGCTGGGCCTGATGTACTACTTCACCACGCGGGACGAGGGCAGGGCGGAAAACGAGACCCGGGACGAGACCTGGACCCGCGCCGAGACAGGGACCCGGCGTGACGCACGGCCCCGCCACGAGGCCGGGACCCGCCACGAAGCAGGGTCCCGCGACGAGGCAGGGTCCCGCGACGAGGCAGGGTCCCGCGACGAGCACCGGGGTGGGGCGGCCCGGGACGACCGGCGGATGGTCGACTGCGTTGCCTAATGTGGACCGAACCGGGACCAGCCCCGAGCGTGCCTTCCGCGCCGTGGTCGGAGTTGCGGTCGCCCGAAGGGCCGTTGCCCTGTGGGATCCTGTGATCGGCCGCCCGGCCGGTCGTGGCACTGCCGCGGTGCCGCCGTCTCCGTAGGCGATCGGTCCGGCTCGTAGCCTCGCGGCCCGCGACGCCCGGCGCCGTCCGGGCCGACGGCATCGGATCCCCCGAGGCTCGGTGGCGTCGCGGAACGGGTACTCGATCGATCGGGGGTCGGCGCGGGCCGGCTTGGACGGGCCCGACCCGGGGCGGACCGGTCCGTACCGAGCAGGTCAGCCAGCGGGGTTGCGCGCGGACTCCGCTCCGGCCAGCTGAGCGGAGTTCGCGCCGGTGAAGACCGGGGCGGTCGCGGTGCCCTCCGCGCTCACGCCGCTGCGGCGCAGTACGCAGCCGACGGTCTCCACCAGCAGGCGGATGTCCAGCCCGAGCCCGTACGAGTCCACGTAGGACACGTCGAGCTGCAGCTTCTGCTCCCAGGAGAGCCGGTTGCGGCCGCGCACCTGGGCCAGGCCGGTGATGCCGGGCCGGACGTGGTGGCGCCGGCGCTGCTCCGGCGTGTAGCGATCGAGGTACTCCACGGGCAGCGGACGCGGACCGACCAGGCTCATCTCGCCGCGGAGCACGTGCCACAGCGTGGGCAGCTCGTCGAGGCTGGTGGCGCGCAGGGCACGGCCCAGCCGGGTCAGCCGCTCGCCGTCGGTGGCCACGTTGGCCAGCGTCCCCGCGGTCGGGTCGCCCGGTCGCATGGACCGGAACTTCACGAGCGTGAACGGCCGTCCGTGTCGGCCGGCCCGGCGTTGCCGGAACAGGACGGGACGGCCCATGGTGATCAGGATCGCCACCGCCACGGCCGCCATGAGCGGCACGGTCAGGACGAGCAGCACGGCAGCGGCGAGGATGTCCATTCCTCGCTTGACGTGGTCGTACGGTCGGCTCATCGTGGCTTCTCCAGGAACGCCGTGATGGTCTCCAGGATCCGGTCGATCTGCGGGGGAGTGAGCGCGGAGCCGCTGGGCAGGGTCAGCGCCGTCTCGAAGAGACGGTCGGCCGCGCCGGTGAGCTCGGCCTGGTTTCCGGCATAGACCGGCTGGCGGTGCATGGGCTTCCAGACCGGACGCGTCTCGATGTCGGCGTCGGCCAGCGCCTGGGCCAGGTCCGCCGCCCGCCAGCCGGCCACCACAGGGTCGACCACGATGACCGTGAGCCAGCAGTTCGCGCCCTCGTCGGCGGCGAGCAGGCGTACGCCGTCCACGGCCCCGAAGAGCTTGGCGTACCGCTCGCGCATGGCCCGACGGGCGGCGATCATCTCGGGTAGCCGCGCCAGCTGGGCGCGCCCGAGGGCGGCGAGGACGTTGCTGAGCCGGTAGTTGTAGCCGACCTCGGTGTGCTCGTAGTGCACCACCGGCTCCCGGGCCTGCGTCGACAGGTATCGGCAGTACGCAATCAGTTCCGCGTTGTCGGAGCAGAGCGCGCCGCCGCCCGAGGTCGTCGCAATCTTGTTGCCGTTGAACGACACCGCCGCGGCCCGGCCGAACGACCCCGCCGGCCGCCCTCGGTGGCTGGCCCCCAGCGCCTCGGCCGCGTCCTCCACGAGGGGCACGTCGTACTCGGCGCAGATGGGCTGCAGCGCGTCGTAGTCCGCGCAGGTCCCGAAGAGATCTACTGACATCACCGCGCCGACCCGGTGCCCCTGGCCGCGCAGGCGGCGCAGGACCGACGCGACCAGTGCGGGGTCGACGTTTCCGGTCTGCGGGTCGCAGTCGACGAAGACCGGCTCGGCCCCGGTGTAGCGCACGGCGTTGGCGGTTGCCACGAACGTCAGCGTCGGCACCACCACGTACTGGCCCGGGCCCACGCCCAGCGCGGACAGCGCCAGGTGCAGCGCGGCCGTGCCCGAGGAGAGCGCGACCACGTGCGCGGTCCCGGTGAGCGCGGCGATGTCGCGCTCGAAGGCGGTGAGGTCGGGGCCGACCGGCGCGACCCAGCCGGACCGCAGCGCGTCCATGACGTACCGCTGCTCGAGCTCACTGATGTCGGGTGGTGATAGGTAGATGCGTCCAGTCATCAGCCGTTCTCCTGCGGCCCGGCCGGGCGGGCCTCCACAATGAGTGGCGTGGATGCCACGCCGAAACTGCTCTTCGTCTGCCACGCGAACCTCTGCCGCTCGCCGATGGCCGAGCGGCTCGCCCGCGTGCTCGGGGCCGGTCGGGTCCAGGCTGTCAGCGCCGGGACCCACGCCCGGCCGGGTCTGGCGATGCACGCGTTGGCCGAGTCGACGCTGCGCGAGCTCGGCGCGGATCCGACGGGGTTCACCAGCCGCCCCATCGACGCGTCGCTGGTGGCCGAGGCCGACCTGGTGCTGACCGCCGACCGTCGCCAACGGTCGATATGTGTCGATCTCGTGCCGACCGCGGTGCGGCGTACGTTCACCATTCGCCAGTTCGGCCGCCTCGCCGCCGCCGTGCTCGACGCCGGCTTGGCGGCGAATCCGGGGACGCTGCTGCGTGCGATCGCGGCGGTGCGGGCGGACGTGCCCCCGGTGCCGGGGGAGGAGGACGACCTCGCCGACCCGGTCCTCGGCACGCCGGCCGACTTCGCGGCCTGCGCGCGGCAGATCGCCGACGCGCTGGAACCGACGCTGGCGCTCATCGCTCGGCCGTGACCGACTCGTTCCCAGCGGCCAATGTGGACGGCGGCTGGTCTCCGGCGGTCGTCGCCGGTGCGGGCCCGGCCGGCACGGCCGAGGTCGGCGTGTGTCGGGCCGGCTTCGGCAGCCGCCGGCCCTTGAGCCAGCCCTTGCGCGCCGGCGTGCTGCCGTACCGGTACGCGTAGTAGTAGGCGCCGCGGCGCCGGGCGGGCGTCATGGTCAACACCGTGCCGAGGATCCGGACGTCGATGGTACGCAGGCTGGTCGTCGCCGCGGTGATCCGGGCCCGGGAGGTGCTGCCGTGCCGCACGGCGAGCACGGCGCCGTCGGCGAGCTTGGCCACGATCGCTGCGTCGGTGACCGGCAGCAGCGGGGGCGCGTCGATCAGCACGACGTCGAACCGCTCCCGCACGCGGGCCACCAGCTCCGCCATCATGCGCGAGCCGAGCAGCTCGCTCGGGTTGGGCGGCACGAAACCGCCGGGGAGGACCCAGAACTCGTGCCGACCCCACGGCTGGACGACGTCGTCGTACTCGGCCAGACCAGCGAGCACATTGGACAGTCCTACCGCGCCTTCGATGCCCAGGTAGTCGCTGACCTTGGGCCGGCGCAGGTCGGCCTCGATGAGCAGGACCCGCTGCCCGGCCCGCGCGAAGGCCAGGGCGAGGTTGACCGCGGTCGTGCTCTTGCCCTCGTTCTCGACGGAGCTCGTGATCACCATGACCCGCAGCTCGTGGTCCACGTCGACGTAGCGGAGGTTCGTGCGCAGGTGGCGTACGGCCTCGGCGAAGGTGGACTGCGGATCCTCGGACATGATCAGCGGTGAGCCCTTGGCGGCGGCCTCGAGCGGGATCGCCGAGAGCACCGGCGTGTTGGTCAACTGCCGCAGCTGGTCGGCGGAGGAGATGGTGACGTCCAGCGCCGACCGGGCCAGCGCACCCCCCACGCCCAGCAGCAGTCCGAGGACCAGGCCCAGGCCGAGATTGCGGGTCGGCTGCGGCGACACCGGTGTCAGGTTCAGCGTCGGGCCGGAGACGACCGCGACCGTCGCCGCCGGCGTCTGCGCGCCCGGTGGCGTCTCCAGGGCCTCGACCAGCACCACGAAGTCCCGGGCCAGCTCGGCGGCGATGGCGCGCGCCCGGTGCGGATCGGTGTCGGTCACCGTGACCTCGAGCAGGACGCTGTCGGGCACCACGCGTCCGGAGATCTTCGACCGGATCGCGCTGGCGGGCAGGTCGATGCTGGGATCGCTGGCGATGGCCCGGGCCAGCCGGTCACCGGTCAGCAGGGCGGCGTACGACTTGACGCGCTGCTGCGAGAACAGACCCCCCTGGTAGGACTCGGTCACGCCCTGACCGGGGGCGCTGACGAAGAACGTGAGTGATGACCGGTACTGCGGCACCGCTGTCGCGGTGAGCACACCGGCGATGCCGACCGATGCCACGGTGGCCACCACAACGAGCCACCATTGCCGTGCTACGGCGCGCAGCGCCTCCCGCCAATCCACCGATGCCCCTCCTGATCTCGAACGGGCATCAGGTTATGTCCACTCAGGCGTGATTTGAGGGTGTTATCCCGAAACATTCCCCTCGGGGTGGCAATGTCGGCCATGGACCTTGCCGAGCGCTTCGATGGGATCTACCGATGAGCACACGCAGGCTGCTGGCGCCCCTGAACAGCCGAGACAAGGCCCTGTTACTGGACTCCGCGGCGTGGCTCGCCGGCGTCAACCTGGCGGTCTGGAGCCGGTACGAGGGTGTGTTGACGCCGACCGCCGCGGCGGGCGCGACCGCGCTGGGCTGCCTCGCGATCTGCTGCCATGCCCTGTTGGGGCACGTGCGGTTCATCTATCGAGGACGCCATCGATTCGGCACTTTCGATGAGGTGATCACGCTCGGCACCACCGTGGCGGCGAGCGCGGTGATCGTGTTCGTCATCGACCTGCTGGCGCGGCCCCGGCTGGCGCCCATCAGCGTGCCGCTCGTGGGCGGGGTGCTCGCCATGGTGTTCATGCTCGGCGGGCGGTACGCGTACCGGTTGCGCAAGGAGCGCCGGCTGCGCCGCCGCCGGGCCACGCCGGCCCTGCTGTTCGGGGCCGGCTCGGCCGGGCACGACCTCGTGCGAGCCATGATCAACGACCAGCGCAGCCCGTACCGGCCGGTGGGTGTGCTCGACGACGACCCGGACAAGCGCCACCTGTACGTCCACGGCGTCCCGGTGCTGGGCGATCGCCACGCGCTGGCCCGGGTTGCGTCGGCCACCCGGGCCCGGGCCCTCATCTTCGCCGTGGCCAACGCCGACGCCGAGCTGATCCGCGAGGTGCGACGTCGGACGCTCGAGGCTGGCCTCATTTTCAAGATCGTGCCATCGGTCGGCGAGCTGCTGGACCAGCGGACGAGCGTGACCGACGTCCGCGACGTGGCCGTCACCGACCTGCTCGGCCGCCGTCAGATCGAGACCGACCTCGGCGCCATCGCGGAGTGCCTGCGTGGCCGCCGGGTCCTGGTCACCGGGGCGGGCGGCTCGATCGGCGCCGAACTCTGCCGGCAGATCCGCCGGTTCGAGCCGGCCACGCTGGCCATGCTCGACCGGGACGAGTCCGCGCTGCACGCGGTCCAACTGTCCCTGTCGGGGCGCGCCCTGCTCGACTCGGCCGAGACCGTCCTGGCCGACCTGCGGGACCCGGCCGCCCTGGCCCGGGTCTTCGCCACCCACCGGCCGGAGGTGGTCGTCCACGCGGCCGCGCTCAAGCACCTGCCGCTGCTGCAGCGGTACCCGGCGGAGGCGGTGAAGACCAACATCTGGGGCACCATGCATCTGCTCGAGCAGTGCTCCGACGTGGACCTGTTCGTCAACATCTCCACCGACAAGGCGGCCAACCCGGTCAGCGTGCTGGGCTACAGCAAGCGCATCACCGAACGCCTCACGGCCCACGCCAACCAGATCTATCGGGGACGATTCCTCAACGTACGGTTCGGCAACGTCCTGGGCAGCCGCGGCTCCGTGCTCACCGCGTTCATGGCCCAGGCGGCCAGCGGCGGCCCGATCACCGTCACCCATCCCGAGGTGACCCGCTTCCTCATGACCATCCAGGAGGCCGTCCAGCTCGTCATCCAGGCGGCGGCCCTGGGCTCGGGCGGGGACGTGCTCGTGCTGGACATGGGCACGCCGGTGCGCATCGCCGACCTGGCCCGCCAGGTCGCCGAGACCATGGCCCGGCCGGTGCCGATCGTCTACACCGGACTGCGTCCGGGCGAGAAGATGCACGAGGAGCTGCTGGGCGAGGGCGAGACCGACGTACGGCTCGTGCACCCGCTCATCTCCCAGGTGACGGTTCCGCCGCTCGATCCGGAGCTGGCCCGGCGGCTCGACCCCGCGGCCGACCCGGCCGACCTCATCCGCGACCTCGCCCAGCTGTGCGTGGTCGACCCGTCGCCGCTCACCCTCACCGTCCCGCTGCCGGTCCCCGGTGAACGGTCCGCAGTGGACTGACGCGACGGCGCGGGCGGTGGGTGGTCGCCGGCGGCGGCGGACCGCCCGGGCCCGGGCCTGTCAGGCCGACGGTGGTTCCGGGCGCAGCCAGAGCGCGCCCAGCGGGGGAATGCGCAGCGTCACCGACGCCGGGTGGGCGTGCCAGGGGGTGTCGTGAGCATCGACGTGGCCGCCGTTGCCGACCCCGGAGCCGCCGTACTCGGTGGCGTCGGTGTTGACGACCTCGAGCCAGCGTCCGGTCCGGGGCAGGCCGAGGCGGTAGTTCTCGTGGGGCACGCCGGCGAAGTTCGCGACGCAGACCAGCACCTCGCCGCCCGAGCCGTACCGGGCGAAGGCGAAGACGTTGTTGGCCGCGTCGTCCCCGACGATCCAGGCGAACCCGTCGGGGCTGGTGTCGCGGCTCCACAGCGCCGGGTCGGACCGGTACACCGCGTTGAGGTCGGCCATCAGCCGGGCCACGCCGGCGTGGTCGTCGCGCTCCAGCAACGACCAGTCCAGGCCCCGCTGCTCGCTCCACTCCCGACCGTCGGCGAGTTCGCACCCCATGAAGAGCAGCTTCTTGCCGGGGAACGACCACATGAACGCCAGTAGGGCCCGCAGCGTGGCCCGCTGCTGCCACCAGTCGCCGGGTGCCTTGGCCACCAGCGCCCTCTTGCCGTGCACCACCTCGTCGTGGCTGATCGGCAGCACGAAGTTCTCGCTCCAGGCGTAGACCGTGGCGAACGTCATCTCGTTGTGGTGGTACTGCCGGTGGATCGGGTCCTTGCTGACGTAGCGGAGCGTGTCGTGCATCCAGCCCATGT
>Ga0065720_1020301_pt1 | contig 15424 bp, 16 predicted proteins | sample Thericmetagenome_FD_59107 | JGI IMG/M metagenome (GOLD analysis project Ga0065720, IMG submission 59107) | Thermophilic microbial communities from the Joint Bioenergy Institute, California, USA of rice/straw/compost enrichment - eDNA_2 v2... | ecosystem: Engineered > Solid waste > Grass >... | reverse complement strand
CAATGTACGACTAGACTAGTCCGGTTTGCAACTGAATGTCAACTAGAAATCTTGCAAGTTGCCGAACTCCGGCGTGCAAGTGCTTGGCCTGCATGGGGTAGCGGCTGTTTGTCAGAGTTTTGTCAGATTTCAACGCAAGCGGAGAGAGAGCGAAGGAGCCAGACAGGAAGAGTAAGACAGGAAGGTTGAAAAGGGCCAAAGCATTTTGGAACTTCAGCCCCTTCTGTTTCACTTAGAGTGGTTAAAGCGTTTGCACCGTAATGGTTACGGGGACGGGGTTCCGGATGATGTCGAGCACCGGTGAGAACTGCATCAGCTCCTTCAACTGCTCGGCATCGGCTTGGCTCTTGACAGTGAAGGAGACCCGCAGCTCCTGATACCCTTTGCGGACGTCGGGCGCTAAACCCATGAAGCCGCGCAGGTCGAGATCGCCCTCCATTTTGGATGAGAGACTTTCGATCTGAATTCCCCGGGACGCTGCCTGGTACACCGTGGTTGTGGTCAAACAGGTGCAAAGTGCGTGCAGGATGAATTCGACCGGATTCGGCGCGGTGTCTTCGCCCAACAGGACGGGCGGTTCGTCGGCGAGCAGCCGAAACTTCTCCGTCCGTTTGCGGTTGTCGGAGCCGGCGCCGATGAAGTCATCGATCGTCGTACAGCTTTTTGCGCAAGTGGCCCATTGATTCTCAGCTCGGAATGTGACTTTGCCCATTTCAGGCTGCGCCTTCACCGCTTCAACGAGCTGCATGAGTTGGTCGACGGCGACGCCGTTGATTCCCATCGTGTGAACCATGATCTTCCTCCTTGAGAGTTGGCGGGTCGGATGCGGCCGCATTCGCCTTCCAGTAAGTAATGGCGTTGACCTCGATCAGGATGGCTCACACAGATTCGGTTTTTCTCTTCAAGGAAAGGCTGGCTCCCCATGTGGAAGGCACGTGCCACCGCAGTCCTGGCAGTCCTAGCGGCAGTTAGCGAACCGGTCTTCCAGGGCTTTCACCTTTTGCAGGCGGCGGACGTGGCGCTCCTCCCCGCTGAATTTTGCGTCGAGGTAAGCGTGCACGAGCTCGCGGGCAAGGTGTTCGGCAATCACGCGTGAGCCGATCACGAGGACGTTCATATCATCGTGCTCGACTCCTTGGTGAGCGGAGTAGGTATCATGGCAGAGGCCGGCGCGTATGCCCGGCACCTTATTTGCGGCTACGGACGCGCCTACGCCGCTTCCGCAGATCAGAATGCCCCGATCCGCCTCCCCATTACGGATCGCTTCGGCGACTTTGACAGCAAAGTCCGGGTAATCCACCGGGTCCTTCCCGTTAGTGCCCACGTCACGCACCTGGTGCCCCAACGTCCGAACATAGTCGGCGAGCCCTTGCTTCATCTCATAGCCGGCATGGTCCGCACCGAGCACAATCCGCATCGTGAGTCGCTCCTCTTCGCATGGTAGGCGAAAACACCGGGTTTCGCGACTGTTGCCGGGCGGCTAGTGCTTCAGCAGGGAAGGAAATTGCTTGCGGAGCTTCTTCACTTTCGGCATGGCATGCATCAAGACGTAAGGGTGGTCCGGGTTCTTCTTCACAAAATCCTGATTGTAGTCTTCCGCAGGATAAAAGCCCTTCAGCTCCACAACGTCGGTGACAATCGGCTTCGGATAGACTTTCGCTTTTTCGAGCTGGGAGATGTAAGCTTCCGCTGCCCGCTTCTGGTGCGCATCGACGTAAAAGATTGCCGAGCGGAACTGGCGTCCAAAGTCAGGACCCTGGCGATTTAGCTGGGTGGGATCGTGGGCCACGCTGAAGAAGACTTTCAATAGCTGACCGTAGGAGATCTTCGACGGATCGTAGGTGACTTCGATCGCTTCGGCGTGATCGGTTTGTCCTGTATGCACGAGCTCGTATCTGGCGTCCTGCGGCTTTCCACCGGCGTAACCGCACGCCACGGCTTCAACGCCCGAAAGCTGCTCAAAGACAGCTTCCAGGCACCAGAAGCACCCGCCGGCAAAGAAGGCCTTCCCTCGTTCCGTCTGTTTTCCGATGTTGACGACGGGGTCTGGAAAACCGTTGCCTGCCGAGTCCCCGGTCACAGTCTTAATGATGACGCCAGCGCTGATCAGACCCAGAAGAGCCGGGATGGCTTTCGCAAGCACCCCCCTTGACACAACCCACCTTTCTACATATTCGATGCGTGGGAAGCCGGCGGCGTATTCCCTCTACCTGGTTAAAAAAATGTGCCGGGTCGAAACGAGGGATTACTCGGGGACCGCCGCCAGCCAGTAGCCGGGCCGGGTTCGAATCGTCAGGTTGGGCCGGTTCACTTCCACCCGGATTGCGTGGAAACCGCCTTCGAGCTTGTTGTTGGGGTTGTAGCTGAGCAGGTACTGGCTGTGCAGCTCCTCGCCGATGTCGAGGATCGCACGCTCCAGATCCCTCTGCGTCACAAAAGCATATTCGCGCCCGCCCGTGAACTTCGTGAAGACTTCGACAGGATTGTCGATAAAGAGAGATTTCACCTGCACGAAAATCTCGCGAATCAGAGGGGCGATGTTGGCCGCCTGCCCGGGCGCTGCGTGGAGTCCGGCGACCGTCTCCGGCGTCACTGCTGCTCCTGGGGGCATCGGCCGGGCCGTCGGAGGAAGCGGATCGGGCCGCGGGTATGCGGGTTTTTGTGTCAAAGCGGCGACGGCGCGATTGATGTTTACCGAGTACAGGCTGATGTTATCCAGTTGAAGGTCTGTGATCGCATCACGGACCTTACCCTCGCTGCCGCCGTCACGGGTCTCGCTGATCAGCAGAATCACCTTACGGCGATTGTTCGGGCGCTTTCGGAGCATACGGGAAGCGTAGCTGACAGCATCGATGAGGGCATGAGTGTTGCTGCCGGCTTTAATCTTCTCGAATGCCGCCTGGATCTTATCGGGATCCGAGGTGAAATCCTGATGCAGCCTGATCTGGTGGTCAAAGGAGATCACTGCCACTTCCCCTTGCTCACCGGTTACCAGAGGCTGCAGCAGATGACCTGCCTTACGGATCTTGGAGAGCATCGAATCCACGCGCCAGTTGGCCTGGACAGCGACGACGAGGCTCAGCGGCTGGAAAGCGATGTCCTCGTTAATGTCCTGCAGGATCTCGTTGTCATAGAGACGGAAATCATGCGGCTGCAAGCCCGTGACAAACTGTCCGTTCTTGTCCAGCACGGTCACCGGCGCGACCACAACGTTGACCGTGGTACGGATGACATGCTCGTCCGCCGGTGTCTCGCCTTCCTGCCGGGGAGGGTTAGGAGCGGGCTGCTGAGCCGCTAGCGAGAGGCACACCAAAGCGGCGAGTGTAGAACGTAGTGCGCGCATTTTGGACCTTTCTTCTGACGTCAAACTACCATGTCCCGTTTCGATTCACTCTCATGTGCGGTCTTTCCGCTCAAGAGGTCCAGAACATGCGGTACTACTCCCACAATAACATCCAGAGACTGGACCGCGCCTTTGGGCGATCCTGGCAGGTTTACAATCAGCACACGGCCGCGGCTGCCTGCAATCCCCCGCGAGAGCGCCGCGAACGGCGTGTGCTTTCGTCCCTCCGCCCGCATCATCTCCGCGAGCCCCGGAATTTCGCGATCGATCACGGCGCGGGTCGCCTCTGGAGTGACATCGCGCAGGGCCACGCCCGTGCCACCCGTGGTAAAGATCGCCCCAACCCGGCCGCCAGCGGCAATTTCAACAAGCCGCGAGGAGATGGCTGGGGCCTCGTCCGGAAGCACCTCGACGTCCTCGACGACCCAGCCCAGTTCTTCCAGTCTTGCCTTGACTGCCGGCCCGGAGAGATCCTTTCGAACTCCCTGATGAACAGAATCGCTGATCGTCAGTACTGCCGCGCGGTACATCAGGCGCCCCTCCGGTAAGTTCCGCTCTTGCCGCCTGTCTTTTCGAGCAAACACACGTGCTCGATGGTGATCGACTTGTCCATGGCTTTGGTCATGTCATAAACGGTCAGAGCGGCGACCGATGCTGCGGTCATTGCTTCCATTTCGACTCCGGTCGGACCTGTCGTTGCTGCTGACGCAAGGATTCGAACGCCCTCGGCTTCCATTGCCACCTCGACGTCCGCGTGCGTAAGCGCCAGGGGGTGGCACAGCGGAATCAATTCCGAAGTCTTCTTCGCAGCCATGACACCGGCAATTCGTGCGACTTCGAGCGGGTTGCCCTTCGGATTTTCCGGGAGCTTCGCCAGCACTTCGGGACGGATCCGCACAAACGCTTCTGCCCGAGCCGTCCGCCGGGTGGAAGCCTTTTCGGAGACGTCGACCATGCGAGCTGCGCCCGCGTCATCGAAATGGGAGAATCGATTCATCGGAGGAGCACCTGAATCCAATCACCGGCGCGGTATTCTTCGCGGCCGGCGTCGGCCACCAGCCACGCGCTTGCTTTCGCTATGGCGACGACGTCGCTCGATCCCTGCCATGGCACGGGCGTGAGCTGGGAGCCGTCTTCGCTGAGCTGTGCTGGTAAGAATCGCGTAAGTCCGGGCTTATGACGAAAGTCTGTAGCAAGCCTTGTGTACAGGATCGGAAGGCTTGTGCCGCACTGGCCCCCGAGCAGCTCTACCGCTGCCTTCGCAAAAATCTCGAACGTTACCATTGTTGACGCAGGGTTGCCGGGGAGACCGAAGAAGAAGCGGCCCTGGGCACTGCCAAACACGAGAGGCTGGCCGGGCTGGATCAACACGCGGTCGAAGTAGAATTCGGCGCCCAGAGAGAGGAGCACCCTCTCGACAATATCGTACTTACCGGCCGAGACGCCGCCGGACAGCAGGAAAAGATCGAACGTGAGGCCCTGTTCGATCAGCTTCCGCGTCGCCTCGAATTCATCGGGCGCAACCGGCAGAATCACAGGTTCTCCGCCCGCGTTTCGGACCTGCACGGCCAGCGAATAGGCGTTCGAGTTTCGAATCTGGTACTCTTGCGGCACAGCCTCCACAGGGACAATCTCGTCTCCTGTCGCCAGGATCGCCACGCGCGGTTTGCGATAGACCGCAACTTCGGTTACGCCCGTCATGGCCAAGGCCGCGATTTCGGCGAAGCCGATGCGTTTGCCGCGAGGGAGAATCACGGCTCCCCGCGCAGCTTCAGAGCCGCGCGGGTTGACGAAATCGCCCGGCGAAACTTTCCGCGTCGTGGCGATACGATCGCCGCTTCGCTCGACGTGCTCCACCATGATGACGGCGTCGGCTCCAGTCGGAACGGGAGCGCCTGTCATGATCTCAACGGCTTCGCCTTCTCCGACCTCGCCCCGAAACTGTTCCCCGGCTCGCACCTCTCCTACGACCCACGCAGATCCTGTAAAGCCGGAGGCCCGGACGGCGAATCCATCTCGAATGGACCGGGCAAGAGGCGGATAGTCGCGGTCTGCATGGATGGGCTCAGCCAGGACCCGTCCAGCGGCTTCGATCAGCGGGACCTTCTCGACGCCTGGTACGCCTCGCGCTGCCAGAATCTGCTCGAGGACGCACTGCCGCGCCTCGCGAAAGTGGTACGTCGCCACGAGGCCATTCTAGCGCGCTGAGCGAGGGGGAGTTGTGAGGCCGGTGCAATCGCAGGACACTGAAACTTATGCCACACCGCCTGAGTTTGCGCGAGATGGCGTCTCTCGTCCGATCACGCCAGTTGTCGCCTGTCGAACTGGTCGAGGCGCACCTCTGTCAGATTGAGAAGCACAACGGAACGATTAATGCCTTCGTCCGCCTGTTTTCAGACGAGGCTCGAAACGCGGCGAAGAGAGCAGAGCAGGCAGTGGTTGATGGCGGGCCGACTGGGCCTCTGCACGGCGTTCCCGTCACGGTGAAAGACAGCTTTGATATTGAAGGCGTGCCGACCCTCTGCGGAAGCCTCCTTCGCTGCAAGCACATCGCGTCGCGCGATTCGACGGCTGTCCGGCGGCTTCGCGCTGCCGGCGCTATCATTCTCGGAAAGACGAATACGCCTGAGTTTCTGTACAACTGGGAGACCGACAACCGGATCATCGGACGGACCAACAACCCCTGGAATCTTGAGAGGACGCCAGGCGGATCGAGCGGCGGGGAGTCCGCAGCCATTGCGAGCTTCTGCTCAGCAGGAGGGATTGGCAGCGACGGGGGCGGCTCCATCCGGATCCCCGCGCACTTTTCGGGAATCACTGGGCTGAAACCCACGCCTGGACGTGTGTCTGCGGCGGGACACTTCCCGGAGATCGCTCATCCAGGCGGCCTGCTTGGGGTCGCTGGAACAATGGCTCGCAATGTCGCGGACCTGCGCGTGCTGTTCGAAGTCCTCTCCGGCTACGACCCGGAGGATCCATTCTCTGCTCCTGTTCCGCTTCAGCCGCCAGACCTGGAAGGTGTCCGAGTTGGGCTGATGGAGAACTGGAACGATGTGCCAGTACAGCCTGAGATGCGCGAGGCCGTCCTGAGGGCGGGGAAGCTGTTCGAGGAGTGCGGAATCCCCGTAGAGCCTTTTCGACCTCATGGCGTCGAACGCGCGACCGAGGTCTGGTCGTTCTTCTTCATCGATGTGCCAGCCCCTTTTACGAGGGAAATGATCGCGGGGCGCGAGTCCGAGTGTCATTCGACGGGAGTCGAACTCCTCCGGCGAACGGAAGGGCGTCCGGAGCCCACGGGGCGCGAAGTCGTGACGCAACTGGCGATCCGGGATAAGATGCGAGCCTCTCTCTTGCGGCAAATGGAAAAGTTTCCGGTCCTGCTGCTTCCGGCGTGCGGCGTTGCCGCCTGGCGCCATGGAGAGCGGCGCTGGGAGACACCTCAAGGTGAAATCGAACTCCTCGAGGCGATGGCTCCCGTGACACCTTTCAATCTCTTCGGAATGCCAGGATTGGTCGTTCCAATCACTTTTACGTCAGATACACTACCGATAGGCGTGCAGCTAGTCGGCGCGCCGTGGACCGAGGAGCTTCTTCTTGAGGTTGGCGCCCGGCTGGAGGCAGCCCGCGGGCCCTTCGCCGCTCCGCCGGAATATCTCAGCTAGCGATTGGAAACAAGGATTGAAACAATGAGGTCTCGTCGAACAATCTTCCTGTTGCCGGTTCTCTTCATGCTTCCCCTCCAGGCAGAAGAGCTTCGCGTGATGTCTTTCAATGTTCGATACCCGTCCAAGGGCGACGGCCCGAACCAGTGGGAGTACCGGCGTGACTTGCTGGTGGAGACAGTCCGCCAGAAGAACCCCGACGTGATGGGTACGCAGGAGCTGTACTACGAGCAGGGGCAGTACATCGTGGAGAAGCTCCCGGAATACACGTGGTTCGGTCTGAGCCGGCGCGGCAACCACGAAGACGAGCACATGGGCGTTTTCTACCGGAAGGATAAGCTAAAGCTGCTTGATTCCGGAAATTTCTGGCTTTCGGAAACACCGGAGAAGCCCGGTAGCGACGCCTGGGGCATGAGTCTTCCGCGCATGGTGACGTGGGGCCTCTTTGAGATCAACGCCTCGAAGAAAAAATTCTACTTCTACAACACTCATTTCCCGCACAGGCCCATTGACGAGGCGGCACGAGTGAAGTGCGCCGAACTCATCCGTTCGCGGCTGGCCAAGCTTCCTCCGGATGTGCCGGTAGTGATCACGGGTGACTTCAATACGAATGCTGGCAACGAACCCTATCGGATCCTGACGAACGGATACAAGGATACCTGGGAGTCTGCGGAGAAACGCAGCGGTCCGACAGGCACGTTCCACGGATTCAAGGGTCAACCCTCATCATCCAGAATCGACTGGATCCTCTGGAGGGGACCCTGGAAGGCGCTTGTGGCGGAAACGATCGCAGACGGGAAGGACGGCAGATGGCCTTCCGACCATTTCCCGGTCTTCGCGGTGTTCCGGCTTCCCTAACTATCGAATCGTTGAGCGAGGCTCCGCCGGTCCCGAGGCGTTGCAGCTTCGAAATGAAAGCCGAATGCCTCGGTCAAAGCTCATCCTCGCGTTGTGGGAACCTCTGGCGGCTATCGCAGCCACTGGTCCAGGTGTTCCTTGACGAAATCGTCATCGTTTAGGTGAGGATAAGCCGCATAGACCCGGTCAATCTCCGCCGCTTGTCCCGGAGATAGGTCCTCGTTCGGATTGAGGCACCAACGTCCGGCCAGAAGGCCCTGGCGGCGCAACACCTCGTGGATTCCGGCGATACAGCCGTGGAAGGCGTTGGCGGTGTCGAAGAAGGCGGCATTGCAGTCCGTGACTTCCTCGGCGAGGGTTAGCCAGTCCGAGCTCAGTTGGCACTCTCCCGACCATACGGAATGCACCCGTTGAAGCTGCTCGACGGCGCGCTTCGTCCATACGGCCCAATGCCCCAGCAGGCCACCCACAATCCTCAGCGGCGTCCCGTTGATCCGGAAGGGCGTCAGGAGATCGAGAAGGATGTGATCGTCGTTGCCGGTGTATAAGGCGATCTCTTGGGCACGGCCCGATGCCGCGACTCCTTGGAGGACATCCAAGGTCTGATAGCGGTTGAACGGCGCGATCTTGATGCCGACAACGCTCTCCAGTTCGCAGAATCGCCTCCAGAACTCGGCTGGCAGCAACCGGCCGCCGACCGCGGGCTGCAAGTAGAATCCAAAGAGCGGTATTACTTCTCCAACCGCTTTGGCGTGAGCGACCATCTCGTCAACGGTCGAGTTGCGAAACGCGCTCAAGCTCAGAAGGCCGACGTGGTAGCCGAGGCTCCGCGCCAGTTCGGCTTCCTTGACAGCTTGGTCCGTGAGGCCGCAAATGCCTGCCACGCGCACCACGTTGTGATCTCTGGTTTCTTCTGCTGCGAGCTCCAGGACGGGCTTGAGCAAGCCAATCTTCGGATCGCGGATTTCGAACTGTGTGGTGTGAACGCCGACAGCCACGCCCCCGGCTCCGGCGGCCAGGTAATAGCGGGTCAGGGCACGCTGCCGCCGCTCGTCCAGCTTGCGTTCCGCGTTCAGGGCGAGGGGATGCGCGGGGATGACAGTACCCCGCTTGAGAACTTCTTTCCAGCTCATCAAAATTGTCCTGTCCGTGTTTCGAAATGGGTCGGTTTGCCGAGAGTCCGGCCGCCCTGCTGGATCCAACCGGCGATCATGGTGATCAGTTGGTCTACGCTCATCGAAGGCCGGCCGAAGATGCGATGGCATTCGGAGGCATTGTTCAGCAAAGCCGTGTCGGCTTCCTGATTCGTGAAGGTCGGCTCGATGTCGAAGTGCTTACCGAAGGCCAGCGCCAAATCCCGGACAGCGAGCGTTTCAGGCCCCGTCAGATTCAAGATTCTCGCCGGTGAAGCGCACAGCGGAAACCCGCGCAGGCAGACCGAATTTGCATCTCCCTGCCAGATCACATTTACGTGTCCCATCTGGAGGTCGATGGGGCGTTTCTCGTAAACCTTCGTGCCGATTTCAAGCAGCACGCCGTACCGGGGCTCGACCGCGTAATTGAGGCGCAGGATCAAGACCGGCGTTCCGTTGGTTTGGGAGAAGTACTGAAACGTCCGTTCCCGTCCGAGGGCCGATTGCGCGTACTCGCCGACCGGGTCCGGCGGCGTGGCTTCAGTCGCTCCGCCGCTCTCGGGTGGCACAAAGGGATAGACGTTGCCCGTGGAAAAGGCCACGATCCGAGATTTGGCGTACCTCTCAGCTACGAGGGCGGGGGCGTATGTGTTGACAGCCCAGGTAAGAGGCTCATTGCCGGTGGAGCCGAACTTGCGGCCGACCATGAAGATGACGTTTTCTGCATCCGGCAGCGCCTGTACCTGGTCGCGCTGCAGGAAATCCGCCGTGACGCCCGTGATGCCCTCGCCCCAATCGCAAGGTGTCCGGGTTACCGCGTAAAGCCGCACTTTGGAACCGGCTGCGTCCATGGCGCGGCGAATCCTGCGGACGAGGCTCGGCCCCATCTTGCCAGCTGCTCCAAGAACAGCGATATCTCCCCGCCACTGTGCGGCGGCCTGCACGTCGGCTTCCGATGGACGCGACAGCAGTTCTTCCAGCTCTTGCTCGTTTTGGATCATTTTCCTCTTTTGCTTCTTACTTTCGTTCGTAGATCACGCGGCCTTCAACCATCGTGAGAAGCGGCTGAATGTCTTTCAACTCGTCTTCGGGGCAGTTGAGGAAGTCCCGGTCAATGACGACCAGATCAGCCAACTTCCCGACCTCGAGCGAGCCCCGGCTCTTTTCGCTGAACTGGAGGTACGCCGCGCCCGTAGTGTACATTCGCAGCGCCTGCTCCCGTGTTACGCGCTCCTCCGGATAGAAGACTTCGCCGGCACTGGTACGCCGCGTTACGCACATCCAGATGTTGAAGAACGGATTGTAGGGATTGACGGCGTTGTCCTTGCCGTAGCCGATCATATGATCGCTTCCGCCCGCGACCACAATGCCCTTGTCAAAAAACGACCGGAGAGGGAAGAACCAGCGCATCTTGTCGCGGCCGAACACTTTCTGAAGCGCAGGTACGTCGTAGTGCAGCCATCCAGGCTGAGCGTCGATAATCACGCCCATACGCTTCATGCGGTCGAGCGCTTCCTCGCTCATGAAGCTGCCGTGCATGACGTGGTGGCGCATCGGCGCGATCGGCTTCTCACGGTTCAGCCGTTCGAACACATCCAATAGTGTGTCGATGGCCCCGCCCCCTTGCGCGTGGGCGGTGAGCTGCCATCCCTTCGCCTGCGCGGCCGAGTAGATGCGGTAAAGCTTTTCCGCATCGACGAAAAGAGTCCCGCGGCTGTCGGGGTTAGTCTGTCCGTACAGTTGCCGCCCGAACGGACCGTAGGGCATCCGCTGAAACGCGGTTCCGACCGATTGCCCTCCGTCGAGGGTGATCTTGAACGTTCCGAACTTCAGCCACTCATCGCCCTTGTTCGTTGTCCAGGACGAAGCACGGATCTTTCGAATCAAGTCTTCAGCGGGTCCTGATGCGCCTGGCCTCCAGGTGAGGATGACACGGACCGGCAGCTTATTCTGCGCCTTGAGCTTCTCGTAGACGCCGACGTCCTCCTGAGTCACAGCTCTGTCGCCGACAGCGGTGAGTCCGGCTGCCGCATAAAGATGCAGCATCTTCTCAACCGCGCGGAGCTTCTCTTCGTCGCTAAACGTTTCAGCGCGGCGGGCGCCCTTGAGAAGCTGCGAAGCGTTCCGGAGGATTCCGTTTGGCTCTCCGTCCGGTCCCTTCACGACCTCGCCGCCCGGCGGGTTGGGCGTGTCCTTGGTGATCCCGCTAATCTTCAACGCCAGCGTGTTCGCCGACCAGACGTAACTGCCGTCGAATGCGACCGGATGATCTGTCGTAACGTCCAGATCCTGACGGGTCGGCATGCGCATCTCTTTCAGGCGGGGCGGCAGGGTTCGTGGCACGATGATCCACTCACCCTTCGGCGTCTCTTTCGCCTGCTTTCGGATGTAGTCCTGGATGGCGGCGATGCTGTCCAGCGGCGGCAGCGGCTTTCGAAACTCGCTCAGGCCCGCGCCCAGCGTGTGAACATGGGCGTCGATGAGCCCGGGGAGTACTGTTTTCCCTCCGAGATCCATTAACCTGGTGCGGGCCCCTCGCTCCGAGCGCATCACCTGCTCATTTGTGCCGACGGACGTAATCCGGCCATTCTTCACAGCAATCGCCTGCGCTATGGAGAATTTTCCATCTACTGTCAGTACCTTGCCGTTGTGAAGGATTAGATCGGCGTCAGCAGCGTGGACTGAACAGACGAACAGCGCCGAGAGGGATATGAGCCACTTCATATTGTTCGATTGTACGCTACGCGGTTGTGGATCCTACATACACCCTACCGGTGCGCTACCGTATGTCATATGCAGATTCGACTCCTTCGACCCGAAGACATACCTCAGGCGATGCTCTTGAAGGAGGCGGCGGGATGGAACCAGACCGAGGAGGACTGGCGCCGGCTTCTTCGCTTGCAACCCGACGGGTGCTTCGGGCTGGAGTGTGACGGCAGGCTCGCTGCGACAACGACGGCGCTGATCTATGACGAGCGTCTTGCGTGGATCGGGATGGTGCTAACCCTGCCTGAGTTCCGGGGACGTGGATTCGCCCGCCGGTTAATGGAACACGCCTTGTCGTACCTTGAGGCTGCCGGTATTCACTGGATCAAGCTTGACGCGACAGACATGGGCGCCCCTCTCTACCGTTCCCTGGGATTTGAGACGGAGTCCGTCATTGAACGATGGGCCGGAATACCGCCCGAATCTGCCAGGGCTTCCGTCAGCCCGTACCGGCCATTGCAGGATCTCGACGAGCGGGCGTTTGGCGCCGACCGTTCTGCTTTGCTCGCCGATCTGGCACAAACAGCCGCTGCGTGCATTGGCGACCAAGCCTTCGCGATGGGGCGGCCGGGTTCGAACGCGCCGTATTTCGGTCCATGTGTGTCGAAAGACGAAGAGTCGGTTTTACGCCTGATGAACTGGTTCCGCGGCCTCTATCCGGGCCAGTGCTTGTTTTGGGATGTCTCTCTGGAGAATCAAGCTGCTTTAGATCTTGCCCGCAGGCTTGGTTTCCGGCCGGTCCGACGGGTTGAGAGAATGGCTCGTGCCGGAGTCCCTGGTGCCCCACCTATCCAGACCGATACCGGTTCCGTTTTTGCCATGGCGGGATTTGAGTACGGCTAGACCCATTCCGGAATCCGGCAGCCGGGCAGCAGGGCGAGTGAGGCGCAGACAGGACCTTCGAGGGCGCGCGGACCCGTCCACGCCTCACATCTGTGCCCTTCAAAGCTCGGCGCTGCGATGGCTGACTGAATCGGCTCAGCCGAAACGTTTGTACAGCACAAACCCTTTGTCGACGTCCGTGCTGGCTTCCAGGTCCGCCCTTGTTGCGTACCTCTGCGTATCTCCCGCAGTACTCATTGAGACGTCGCCAACGATTACGGTTCGAACCTGCATGTTATCCGGACCGTGGATGATGATCCGGTCCGAAAGGGTGGTTGGCGCTTGTGAATAGACGCCTTCCGTCTGCCGCAGATTGGCAATGACCCAGAGCTCATCGCCTACGGCGCGGACTTCATCAATTATCAAATCGTAGCCTGAATTGGGTACCTGGGTCTCGACAGTGACCACTCTGTCGTACATTCTCGGGTAGCCCGTTGTTTCAATCACCATGTAGGGCGGGTACATCCTGGCCTCTTCCAGCCGCACCGTACCCTCCATCCGGCTCCAAGTGGAACGGCTCGTTCCTTGAGGCATCTGGGCGGCCGCCGGTGCGAAACCGGCTATCGCCAGCACAGCCATGAGGCTGCCTTTTTTGACCCATCGCCTTTTTTGCATGGCTAATCTCCTCCTAGTACAGCGCTTACATGAGTGCGAGGGCGGTAATACCGGTCCTCGGAAGCGCGCCTACGACGATTCATGCAGGTAAATTGCCAAAAAAGTACAGATTGCCCGAGCTGAACTGTGTATGCGCGAGCCCGGCGCTGCCGCTTTCCACAGCAGCGCGGATCAGGGGTTAGGGGTTTGGGGCAGCGTGAAGAAGAAAGTCGAGCCTTTACCTTCCTCCGATTCGAGCCAGATGCGCCCTCCATACCGGTCGACGACTCTGGCGCAGATCGCAAGGCCAATGCCAGTACCTGGATACTTGTCCTTGTGCAGACGCTTGAACACGCCAAAGATACGCTCGTGATAATCCGGAGCGATTCCGATTCCGTTGTCGCGAATGGAAAACAGCCAGCGTGGCCCGTCTGCTCTCACGGAGATGTCGATGCGGGGCGGAGCTTCGCTGCGGTATTTGATCGCGTTGCTCAGGAGATTCTGAAAGAGCTGAACAAGAGGTTGAAAATGAGCCCGCACCACGGGCAGTGGACTACTCGTGATCTCTGCACCGGATTCTGCGATGGCGACCGTGAGGTTATTCATCGCCATGTTCAGGACCTGGTTGCAATCAACCTCCTCGGTTGGAGAATCCAAGGTGTCGCCGGCTTGAGTGAAGGTGAGGAGATCGGTCACGAGATTCTGCATACGCCGCGCGCCGTCTGTTATGAAGGCAAGAAACTCGCGGCCCTGGTCTCCGAGCTCACCCGCGAAACGACGTTTGAGCATCTGTGAGTAGAGGTTCACCATCCGGAGGGGTTCCTGCAAATCATGCGCCGCCGCGTACGCAAATTGCCGAAGGTTCTCGTTCATCCGATGGAGTCCGCGATTCGCCTCTTCCAGGATCTCCTTGGCACGCTGGCGCTCGGTGATATCGTGCACGACCAGAACGGCGGCTGAGACCTTCCCGTCCTTGAAGATCGGCGCGTTCGAATATTCGACTCGGATGGGGCTGCCGTTTCGATGATAGAAGGTATCTTCGTGGTTCCGCAGAGTCGTTCCATTTTGAAAAACGGCTACCAGCGGACAGGCGGGCTCCTGGAGATCTCCACTGCCGGTATGGGAGTGAATGACGTCGTGCAGCCTGCGCCCCTGCAGTTCGCCCAGCTTCCATCCGAACAGGTCTTCCGCAGTCGGGTTCGCAAAGGTGGGTCTGCCTTCGGTATCGAGCAGGAAGATGGCCTCTGCGGCGTTGTGGGCGATCGACTCCATGACGGCGAGGTAGTACAGGCGTTCCTCTTCACTTCGCTTGCGTTCCGTGATGTCCTGCATCGAGCCGACGATCCGGACAGGTGCGCCGCGGGCGTCTCGCGAAATGTGAGCGCGATCCAGCACGAAGGCATACTCTCCATTACCGCGGCGGAAGCGGTACTCTTCGGCCCACGTATCAACTTGTCGATTCTTCAGCACACCGTTAAAGGATTCCGTCACTCGTTCGCGGTCCTCTGGGTGCAGGTGGTGGCTCCACCACCGAAGGCCGGATTCCATGGATTCTAATTCGCGGGTCCGGCTATAGCCGAAGATCGTCTCCAGCGCGTCGCTCCAGAACATTTCGCCGGTTGGGATATGGATGTCCCAGATCACTCCGCCCGCCGCTTTGACTGACAGGCGATAGCGCTCCTCGCGCTCCTTCAGCTCCGATTCAGCACGGTGGCGCGATGTGATGTCGATGTAAGCGCTCAATCCGCCCCGGACACGTCCGTCGTCGTCAAACAGGGGTGCAGCGTGGCCGTAAAGAGTGATGACTCGTCCGTCGCGCAGTACGACTTCGAGTTCCTGATCCCGAACCGGCCGTCCTGTTGCCGTAGCCTTCTGAAGAGGGCGTTCTTCCGGGGGCAATTCCTTTCCATTTCTGTAGATCCGGTAAGGAGGATCTGCGCCTGGGGGCAGGAGAGTGGAGCTGGGAGCGGGGCCGAGCAATTGAGTGAGGACGCGGTTCTCCGTAACCCGGCGGCATTCCGCATCGTGAGCGAGGCTAATGCCCACCGGAATGACATCCATTAGTGTTTCAAACTCGGCAACCCGACGCTGCAGCTCGCGCGTAAGCCGCCGTGACTCCACCTCGGCCCGCTTCCGTTCGGTGATGTCCATACCGACGCCGATCATGCGAACAGGCCGTCCTGCGG
>Ga0065720_1020300_pt1 | contig 15425 bp, 11 predicted proteins | sample Thericmetagenome_FD_59107 | JGI IMG/M metagenome (GOLD analysis project Ga0065720, IMG submission 59107) | Thermophilic microbial communities from the Joint Bioenergy Institute, California, USA of rice/straw/compost enrichment - eDNA_2 v2... | ecosystem: Engineered > Solid waste > Grass >... | reverse complement strand
TATCAAGAAGCTCGACGGCTACCTCCCTCAGATCTCAGATTCCTTCAAGATCCTAAAAAGAATCTGTGATGTAGATGAAAATCAACTAAATGGAGATCCCCAGAAAAATCAAGATGGCCAAGGAGCCAACAACTCAAACAAGCTCACAATTGCCAGCCTTATCGCTGAAATAAACAATGCAAAGCCCTCCCGCTCCAACCAAGTTGAAAAAGCTATATTTGATAAAATCCAAGCCGTTATGGAATCTATGTCCAAGTTCGACTCCCTCGAAAACTGTATGACTTCCTACAAAATAATGAATGATCTGGTCGATTTTATCACTTCGTTAAAGGCCGAAATCAAGCAAGACCTCTTGGAAGAATTCCTTCCAGAAAGAACTCAGGAACTGCAGGATTATATCAAGACATGCAAGGACGAAGCTCCTGTGACACAGGCAGGCATTTTCACTAAGGTTTATATGGGCACAGGCCATGAATTCGAAAATGGGCAAAACATTGAAAGAAAGGAATCATATGAAATAATCTTTGAAGAGGCTTTCCACCAGCTCCCTGAGGTTGCCATCACTCTTAGAGGTTTTGAACTAGATTACAGAGAATCAGGAATTAAACTTGTTCTTGGAGAAGTTACCCACAGTGGCTTCACATTTACTGTCTATGCCCCACCAAAGGCCCGTCTCTATAGATTTAGCATGGGATGGCTGGCCACAATCAGCGAAAAGAGTAAAATTCAAGTCTACAGATACTCATTTGATGCGCAAAAAGACGCGAATTTTGCAAAAATCTCCCAAGGAGAGGGCGAAAGAGGTATGACCTTCCCAATTAAATTCAACTCAACCTACAATAATCCTGGCGTGATCTCTACCCTTTCGGGATTCAGATTCAGTTCAGACAAAAATATTAGACTAAGAACAGATGCAATTGATATCAAGCCTAACGGCGCAAATATTAAGATCGTGACCTGGGCGGATACTCTTCTCCTTGCAACTGACTTGAACGTTATTGTCTTCGAGAGGACCGAAACCCAGAACTTTGGAGAAATCCGCACGGATGTTAACGGACCCTTGGCCAGGAATGAAGGGGAAAGAATAGAGATTGAATATGTGAAAAATGTACCCACTACCACCCTGGTCACATGGCCAACTATTACCCTTATTGACTTTTTATATGGAGATGATTACATTGTGAATTTAGACACTGTTGCTGAAAATGACGCTATTAAAGTGACTATCAAGACCTGGAGTGATAGTAAGCTTTATCATCTAACTTCTGATATACTCTACACCCCATGTAAGCCCAAAAAGCTAGCTACTCAGACCGGAGTCTTTAATAGGACGTACTCATCGAACCATACCTTCATGGATAATCCTGATGAAGATCGAATTGATACTGCTCTCATCACCTTCCCAGTTGAGTTTGAGGAAGTTCCTTCCGTTGCTGTTGCCCTAAGAGGCTTTGATGGAGAAATCGATGGAGCTGGTATCTTCGTTAAGGCTGAAAATATTACAACAGAGTCCTTTACCCTCATAATAATTGCTCCACTTGGCTCCAAGGTTTCTCTTGCTACAGTCTCATGGCTTGCCACCATCTCTAATACTAGCAGAATCTTCACCTCAACTATTGAGCTTGACACAACAGATGAAGATTTTGCAGCTCTTTCCAAAGGATATATCTCTAGGACAGCCGATTATATAGTTGACCACCCTGTTCCCTTGAGAAACCCTGCAGCTTATGTGGCTATAAGTGGCTTCAAGTTCAACTCACATTCAGACTTCAACTTGGAATTAGCCTCTGGAAACCTCACAGCCAAGAATTTCAAATTAAGTCTTAAGGCCTGGGATAATGCATCTATTAGCAAGGCTACAATTACAGTGATTCACTACGACCAGGCTGCTACTCAAGACCAGGTGGAGTTTACTTCAGCCAATCATGGTTCAGATATCAACAGAGCAGCTCTCCCTAAAGCTGACCCCTCTGACACTCCTAGCTTGGTAGGAATTACATTATTCGCTGCGATTAAAAGTATTGAATACCAAGGAAAGAGTACCACCCCTGAAAAAAAACTCCAAGATGTAATATTGGCTGACTCTCTGTTCACTCTGCAGATCCCATACTGGGCCTCTGCCTTCAACTTTGAAGTTAAGTATGGTGTTCTCTATACTCAGCAGGATAAGCCTTCACAGGATTAAAAAACCTTAATTCGATACTTTTATATGAAAAAGTGTGTATGCGTGCCTAGGCTTAAACTTTAATAGAATTGAATGAAAATCCCTTAAAATTCCTTCCAGAGTCATTTAGGGCTTTCTTACAACATTTTTGGACACTGAACTAGGTTTATTCATTGAAAGATAGTTTAAGAGTAATTAATTGTAATCTATTGGTATAACAGCAGTTCCCATATTGGCCCCCACCCAGAACTTCAAAATTAAGTATGATGTATTCTATACTCAACAGAGCAAGCCTGTAAAGCATTGACATTAATTTGATACTTCTGTACTAAAGTAGCTCTATGAATCTATATGCTTGAGTTTCAATCAAATCTTTGGACAACACTTCCTTTAATTTAGTACCTACTGAGTGGTAATCACCTGCCCTTGGGACTAACTTTCTTATTTTTATCAATAGATTAGGTACTTTCTAAGTTAGGTTTATTCAATTGAAAAATAGTTTAAGAGTATCTAACAATTCGCAATAAATTTTTATAACTTCTGGCATGTTAAAAAACCACAGTTCTCCTTCAAAAGGTCCTGGGGCCCAGGAACTCTCAATTCCCATCTATTCCCCAAGGACTACATATAACAATATCCGAACAAACGGTATCTCCCTCCCCTAATATCACTAATCCTCCTAGATGAACAGCTCCTAGCAGACCTTGCCCTCAACTTTGACCCTTTCACCATCAAGTACCTCCACCACTATTCCTCTCGTAACGTATCATAGCATCCTAAAAAATGAGTTCAAAATCCGTAACGGAGCCATGACTCTGGTCGATTTTGTCCTAATCCTTAGAGATCACCTTCTTAACTGGCAGGTCGACCTCCCATTCAGGGAAAAGAAGCTCATCAGGGTTCTAGTCATGCTCTTTGACGAGATAGATCTAAACGGAAATGGACTTATGGAGTGGGACGAGTTCACTAACTACATCATAGAAAAAGCGACTGTTTTGAATAACATTAAGAACAAAGCTGACGAGTTCAAGATGTATACTCCCATCCAAATCAAAATCAACAAGAAGTTCAACAATCTTCTCTTCAAAGTCCTCTACATTGCAGACATTGACCGGCTGGCTGTTCTCGAAGAGGAGTCCGATGAGATTTACTTCGTCAACCACGAGACAGGAGCCCTTCAGGCTAAGCCTTTAAAGGTCTCACCTCCAGTTGATCCTCACAATAAAGTCAAGACTGACCAAAACGGCAAGCCTATTACCCGCGCTGAGAAGTCCATGGTCCTGGATATGATCTATATTAATGATAAGAATAATAGTTACCTGCTTACTTCAAGCCATGATGGAGCAATAAGGACTTGGAGGTTCAGTGGCAGTGGGTTTGTCCTGGCTCATGGGGAGGATGAAGGACTTTTCTTTAAGGAAGCACAGTTAAAATTGGCTTGGTAAGAGAATTTGGAATGAGAAATAATGTTATAGGGATGAAGTGAACCAGATTTTGTACTCTGGTGAGGAAAATGGTACGATTAATATCTGGGACAAGAAATCTGTAAAGAAAATTCTTGTATATGTTTAAGGAATTAGGATACAATTATTGGAAGATTGGATAGAGAAAAAGAGGGACATACTGAGGTCGTCATGGACATTGTTCCATTGCCTAAACTCCAATTATTGGCTACTTGCTCCCTAGATAAGACAATTATTCTTTGGAGTACTATCGACTACAAAAAGCATAGAGTCTATAGAGAGCACACTCTCGGTGTCGTCTCCTTGGCATTCAATGACCCTCTAATCCTACTCGTCAGTGCAGGATACGATCACCAAATCTGCATTTGGAATCCTTATATCGGTAACATAAAATTTTACTCAATGTTTATTGTCTTTAGCCAATGCAATTTTCAAAATTACATCCCATATGTTCCCCCTCCTCTGCGTAAAAGTCATAGAAAACACCAATCACTTCCTCTCCATGGACAACTCCGGAGCCGTCAAGATCTGGGACTTCAGAAAATTCAACTGTATCCAGAGCTTCACTGTCGAAACTGACGACGAAAAGCACAAGTTCCACCTCCAGGCCATGACCTACATCCCCAAGCCCCTAAAACTCGTCTTCGTAGGCAGAAACATCAACTGCTGGGAATATGACAAGAACTACAACCCCACCTCAGTCGATGACAGTGTGGTCGTTGCTGTTGCCTACCGCCCGCAAAATAACACCATCATCACCCCTGCAGGAAACAAAATCAAGGTCTGGAACGCCCTCAATGGAGAAGTCAAGAGAATATTCTCAGATATCACTCAGGCTGAAATCACAGCCTTCACTCTAGACTACTACAAGAAAAGATGCCTTATCGGGTTCTCGGATGGTGAGGCTGCCGTCTTCAATGTCCTTAATGGTGCTAAAATCAAGACTCTTACTAAACATAACCACGAGATTAACTTCATCCTCGAAGCCAGGAATCTCGAGCAGATCATTACAGCCTCTAACCATGACGGTATTATCATGTTCCATGTCGATACCGACATCAACGAGAGCGAGCATATCAGAAGTATTGTGATAAATGATGCCTCATTATCAGCTCTTGTCTACAAGCCCGAGCAAAAAATGCTCATTACAGGAACCCAGGTCGGTATCATCGCTTTCTGGGAGGGTGAAACAGGTAAGTTCCTGGGCCAATGTACCCCCTTCCCTAACGAGGAAATCACCAATATCTGCCCACATTCCGATCTAGAATATATTATTGTGGCAACCTCTTTAGGTAAGATAGCTATTCTGGCCATTCCTCCCCTCCCCTACAGATATTCCAAGGTCTTCCAGTTCAACAATCTTGACGTTGAAACTGGAGTTCCTAACTACATCAACTACCTTATCTGGTCCAATAAGAAGAGACTCCTCTTCGTAGCTGACGAAAAATCCTATGTCAAGGTGTACGATCTTAATAAGACTATTGAAGAAATCTACGCTGATAAGAAGGCAAAAATGATCAAGGACGACTCTGGCTCCTACTCTAAATTCAGACTGAACCCTCCTGAGCTCAGCAAGGAAGACCCTCCCCTCCTTTGGGCAACCAAGGCCCATCTCGAACCTATTCGTGCCATTGAATACGTTGAATCTGAGGATCTTGTCTTCACTAGTGGCCTTGATAAACGTGTCAAGATCTGGAGTGCTAGTACTGGTAAATATATCGACTCTCTCCAGCAAAAATACGACAAATTTGAGCCCATCCCTATCGCCTTCAAGAAACCAGGTCAAGACGGAATCTATGCTCCTAATCTCCATGACCGTATTGATAAGGAATATCTCTTTAAAAAGAAGATGGAAGACCTCGAGGAAGCTGAAAGAGCTGCTGAAAATCCCTTCACTAAACTTCTGGCTATGAGCAACCAGGCCAACAATGAGGTCCAGAGTCCCGCGGCCAAAAGCAGACAATCAGGAGGAAGTCCATCTAGCCCCATGCTTTCTAGAAAGGGCACTTCTCAAAATCTATTGCAAAATAATAAAACCTTAAAGAGCATGAAGACCAGAATGGCGCACGAAATTCTCTTCATGAAGCAAGAGCAAGATAAGGAAAAGATAGCCACAGAGCAGAAGAATGTCTTAGTCAACCAGATCCTTGAAACTCTCCCTTGGAACGCCATCTCAAATGACCCTGACAAGCTTCTCCAAGAAGCCGAAAAGGAAGAGTTTGATCCTTATTACAACTGGACCCTTATGGAGACAAAAGAGCTCCAGAACCTGAAGAGTACTCCCTGGAAGTTGCACATCAATTTTGACAACTCAAAGCGTGAATTTGAGAACTATGTCAAAGAAGTACTCCCTTTGTTTTATCATCTAACCCTCTAGATTACCGAGAAAGTCAAAGAAGCTGAAAAGCTCCTTGATGAAAAGGAGAAAAAGGATGGTATTCTTAATAAAATGGAGGCCTTCCAGAACCAGGAATCCACTACAGAAACTAAGGGTGGACTCATCAACCAAGAGGCCGAGAGCATTAAGAAAGCCAAGGAGCTTGCTAAGAAAAGAGAAGAGGAGATGAAGGCTGTCATTAGTAACAAGGTGAAGGAAGGACATATTATGAAGGGTGCTATAAAGTATCAGGATGATAATAAATTCTCCCAGGTGAAGTCGAAGATTATGACTGTAAGGGACTTTTGGAGCTATAATAAATGTTTAGAACCAATTGCATAGAAGGGAACTCAAGGGCAAGATGCTGGATAAGAACAAGCCAGTTGTTAGGCTGTCCAAAGAAGGTAAAGTCCTTGTAGAATAATCTTGATTTGTTGTTAGAGGTCGATGCTGCGTATAATTTGGCTGCTGCACTTTCGAATTATGACAAGGAAGATATCAGAAATCTCAGGTTCTTGGAGATTCAAGTGAAGCAAACTAATAAACAGTCCAAAAATAATAAGGACTTTATCAATTTAAATAGACAGAAGCTTGCTGCTCTACAGCCTGGTCCAAAGGAAGGAGAGGAGGGCAACGCTTCACAGTTAACTTCTGCCAGAAATCAATAATTTTGTTGTACTGCTTATCTTAGATTGTAAATTACTCGTTCCTAAGTGATATTCTTTGTATCCCTTATCAAAAAATTTAATTAACATACTCTCAAAGAACAAACCTGAAATAAATTTAGTTTGATGCTAAAAAGAGCTCTCACTTTGTCCTCCAAATTCCCCATAAAGCCGGCTTCTTTCCGGCCCTTTTCCACTGTGGACACTGTCAGTCCCCAAGGTAAAGAAAGAACTATCAAAGATTACAGGTACCTCCCCTCCCCACTTCATTTTTTTACAATTTTAGGAGTATCATATACAAACCTCTTGAAAAGATCGAGTTCGAGAAGGATGACAGAGCACTCCTTTACTATTACACTCCAAGAGTACTAATCTCTCCTCTAAATTTGAAATGACTGAATAGTTCTATACCTACCCTCTCATGTACGCAAAATACTTGATCCCATTTGTCTATATTGCCAAGCTCATTGCCACTAACCCCTTCTATATGACATTCCCTGTGGCCTTGCCCCTCATGGTCATCGCTGAATGTTGGCGTAAAGAAAAACTCTAACTCTCGATGATTGTATAGTCCTCAAGAAAACATACAACCTAAAGAAGAATCTACACAATATTGTTGGAGAAATATACTTGCTCAGGGATGGTGAAACCTTGGAGATTATCTATCAAGGCAAAATGTGGGTATAATTATTGTAGGAGTCATATTAAGGCCATAGCGTAAATTGAAAAACGAAAAGCTTTCAAATTACTACTATATTCCCTCCATGAAGAACCCTGTCCAGGACGAAAGTACTCAGCCCATGAGGGGGGACCTGTTCCCAACAGAATATCCCTACAGTGATATAAATCCTGCAGGCTGGTGCTGGAGAAAGTACTTCAGAAACCCAAAGACTTACTTCAATATACCAAAAAATGCTAACTATAAGAATATGGAGATCTTGGTTGCTGTCTTTAATGGAAAAGTTATAGATACTTCTAAACCCAATGTCGAGGAAATTGACTATAGCAAGAAGGAGAAGTATGAATGGGAATAAAAGAATTATTAATAAACTTTTTATCGTTTCATTGTTAACAAGGATGTAATATATAGTTCTCCTGTTATAACTTGTGCTATTTCCCTCAAACCAAGCCATGATTAGCAAAGGTTATCACGAATTGGTCCTAACTTATATAAGCGTATGGAAAATATCTCTTAAAGTTTCTTATCAATTCGATATATAATTGAAAAATTCAAATAAATCCGTCTCAACTACGATCTGAACCACTTGCTCAGAAAAAGTTGAAATTTTTTAAGAATTGATCTTTGTAGTAGAAAAATATGAATAGTTAGGGAAGTGAGCAAGTATCAAGAAATTACTAAAGAAAGAGAAAGAAATATGTAATAAAACTACAGGACTTGGGCTCCAGCTAGGAAAGATACTGCACACTCATAGATAAGAAAAGTAGCTGCTCCTACAATAACATTCTTTGCAAAAGCTTTGCTAATGCCCTTGTAGAAGCCTTTTATTCCTTCATATTTCATTTTTTTCTCTGCTTCTACTGTAGCATCCTTGTCCTTGGGCGACAATTGAATATCCTTAGCAATTAAATCTGAAGGATATCCGAAGATTAGAGAAATATAGGTACTAATACCGCCTAACATATTATGAAGAATATTATCTGAGTACCTGCAACTGAAGTGGCTACCTCGTTTCTATATCCTGCTTCTTTCATTTTTCTCCTAATGAACTCATAAGAGGAGAACAATACTACTCATTAACACACTCATTCTTGTTATTTACCTGCACAACTTGGGATGTCTCTCATGAGACTTGGTCCAATACCTCTGAATAACCCCTTTTATGTTAATAAATTCCATAGAGCTGAGTACTTGGATTCCTCTTCGTTTGACTGTGCCTTTTGCGACATCTGAACTATGAGTATTAGGTTCGCTTCCAGCTTTTTTCTAATCCTTTAGAGTAAATTTTAAATTGTTACTTGGGTATTAAGCTTGACAACAGTGGGAGGGGTGGATACTAGAGCTGTGAAAATGCCTGCAATAGCTCCAGAAATGGCAACTATAATGCTCAGAATAAGAACAGTAGGAATTACTTTGGTGTACTGGAAGTTCCTTCTCTTTTACCGTCCCAAATAAATATCTCTTAGAAAGATCATAGGAAGCAAATCTCATTCCTCGCACCAGAACTGTGCTTATGACAGTCGGGACAATTCCTTTATATAATCCCGAAAACTATAAGGTCAATAAACATAGCTGTTGAATTTCTTACTCCTTCATCATGGACAATATTTTTGAGAGCCTGGGTAACCCTCTCCTTTTTGACTTTTCCTCTTATTGAGGCAGTACTTCCACTATTATATTTGATATAGAGGCTTACTCTATTGGATAGGCAAATACTGTGGTAAGGAAACCAGCAAGACCTCCGGCCAGGAAGTTCTCCTTGAGTTTCCTGGGGTTGATTCTTTCACGGAAAGTAGGGGTTTTTGATGACATTACTTGATACGACAATGAGAAAATAGAGGAAATTATAAAGGAAAGTCAAATTCCAAATAGAATTCTAGAATATTTCTATCAACAACGGAGATATAGACAAGCAGAAGAAAATTTACCAGCGATCACGACTCTCATAGACAACAACGGACACATAGATTTAATACCCATAATTAGTTGTAAATTAGCTTTTTGACCATCTCATACGTACAGAAATTGAAAGACCCAGAAACAATAGCTCTACACAAAGTGGCTCCTATCCCTTGATAGAACCCTAGGAACCCTTTACTCTTCCATATCAGCTTAGCCTGGTCCCTAATCCTTCCCTTCTCTCCTGACTTAAGCTGGAGTCTCGTCTTGACTATGTCCATAGGGTATGTGACTAACCAGCAAAAGACATTAGCCAAACCGCCTGATATGAAGCAGCTGGTCGTGTAGTCAAGCCCAATATTCCTGAATTTTCTCTTCAAGAACTCATAGCTTCCCAGCTGGGCTAACATATTTAGTGGAAAAAAACAATGTAGTTACCTGCATTGGCAGGGATGTCCCGAAGTAGGCAGATACCAAGTCCTCTGAACAGACCCTATTCGGTTAGATTTTGCTACAAAATTTTTACTCTAAAGCCATCTAGGCGAACAATTTTTTTAGCCATATCTACTGTACCAGTGGTTTGCAGTCTCTGGCCTGCGCCTTCCATCTAATGGTTACTCTAGAAAGGAAAATGGTACCTGAAGCTTGCATTTTACCAGGTCAATAGGTGTTATTCCAAGAGCAAACGGGAGACCTGTCATTGCTCCAGCCAGAAGGACTAGAAGTTTACACTAGGAGAAATACTCTTACTTTGTGAAATGGACATATCATCAGAAGAGTAGTATCCTTGGACCCTCTTAGCCATTTCATAAGACCCGAACATGACTGCTTGCATAAGAGGGACGGTTGTTAGTGGAGAATAGATCCCTTTATATAATGCTAGTGCCTACTATGAGATTCAAATAAAATAATTTTACTCCTTCTGTCTGTAGGATTGATCTGGTACATACTACAGCTCCCTGGCCGAGTACTTGGACTCTAATTCTGATAGTGCTAGAAAATTATGATTTTTCTATGTAAATATACTCTAGTGGATGTCCAGAGATAGTTGCGGCAATTCCAGCAACAGTGCCAGCAAATAGATCCTTGGCAATCTTGTTGAATTCGAAGGCCTTAGGCTTCTGTGCTTGATGGATCTGCTGAGGATGAAGGAGCTCGGCTTTTCGCATCTTTAAATAAATTTTAATAGAAACATGAAATAGTATCTTCGAAATGCTGTTATTAATTCTACATGGAAATTCTGGTACCTTTCAACTCGCCTTAAGCTGATCTCTACTTGGGCCCATTCTGATTTATAAGGATGAGAATCATTTTGAACCGAAAGAGTTGCACATACATTGATATTGGGTTTAAAGGGCTAATTAATTTTCGCATAACAATGTCCAATATTGCTGAGAAATTTCTGATTTCTATAGAACTACTATCAAACAGAAGAACCGTCATAATCCTAAGATCATACGGAGGTTCATACCTCTCCTGAGTGCAAGCTCTCTGATCTTAGAGCAAGATTTCTGTGTGATTGAGGAACAGAGAGTAAATTCTTTTAACATTGTAAGTTCTTGCAGCATCTCGTATAATGCTGCACGAGATTGTTCAGTTGCAATATTACAAAAAGAGGCATTGATAACTAATTTCCTCAATTTTTTCATGTATTTTATCGATGAGCAAAGGCCCGCGAATTCCTTCTTTGTGATTGCTCGATTCTTCTGTAGATCGATTTTGAACACTTCTAATGAAGAAAGTTCCTTAAAGGAATTAAATTTGATCACAGAATTAGTTTCAATTAGGTTAGCAATATTCAGTTTCAATACCTTCAAATTCGTCAACGAGCAAATTCCTATAAAAATCTCATTTATACAGTCCAAAATCATGTTTGAACTGATATCTAAGGAGAGTTCCTTAAGGTTTCTGAGCATGGATAGATAATTTCCTATCACTTTAGCCGTAATCTCATCAATAAGGAACCCATTTGAGAGCCCTAACTTAAAGGATTTGAGATTTTCCAGACCCTGGTGATTATAGAAGACTTGATGATTGATCCTCTTTTCATCAGAGACTTCACAAATGCTGTTATTTATTGAGAGATGTCGTAGTTCCTTGAGGAAAGAAGGCAACTGAAGCAGAGTCGAGATGTTATCTTTGTGTGGAACTATCCTTAAGTCTATTGTCAGGCTCTTAAGTTTTTTGTAATGCTTAAGAGCAGAAATAAGTTTTGAAGTCTTGGATTCGGCATCTTCGTCTGATAAGTATGCACACCGGTCGAAAATTAGTTCAAGGCTATTTAAGTTATTTCTTTTGGTAATAATTTGGGATATCTCTGTGAGCAAATTGGGATCTATACTCGCAGAGAAGGTAAAAGAAACATCATTGAGATTCGTTAAATCGAAGACTTTTTTGAATAGCATTGAAGTTATCCCAGGAGAATTATCTCCAAGGGTTATTTTAAAATTATTTAGCTTGGTCATTTTCTTAATATATGGGAATAATGTTTCAGGGAGATTCTTATGATAATCCCAAAAGCAATAATGAAGACTTTCAAGATTTCTTAATTTTGGCATGAGGCTGAACATTTTTTCGTGAAACTCAAGGCTTTCTTGATAATACCAGTCTTCTCTATTGCTGTCTTTCTTTGCAATCTTAACTGCTCTTATATCTAGACGTAAAAAAGATTTTGTCACCCTCTGTATGAAGTTTGTTGGCAGAAAATTTGTATATATTTTCAGGACAATGGTCCTTAAGGATGGGCACTTATTTCTTAAGATAAAGGGGAGTTGAAGCTTTATTTCATCTAATGTCTTATCGGTGAAATCGAATCGCAAGCTTTTCAGGTTTTTCTTGACAATTTTAAGCTTTGACAGTCCCCGTATCTCTGTGATTCGAAGGTGAAAAGGAAATATTTTATAAAGAGGGGTTCTCTTCATGAGTCTAGGAATCGTCCAGTCAGTTATTAGACTGTCCCTTGAGAAAACATGTATTATTTTGGGCATTTCAGAGAGGACTCTTGCTTTTAAATTTTTATTTTTGCACTAAGACTTTGTCTATGCATACATATGATATATGAACTGGTACTTTGAAACTTACTGAAAACTATCATGAAGGTTAGAATCCACTAGTGGGCAATGCAAAGCCAACCCTATTGTTTCCATAATCAAAATGCGTGTAGACGGTTCTCAGGAAAGCATCTCCCAAGATAAGGGTATTAAGGCCATTGACACCAGCAATATTAACAGTGCAGCCTCCTGTTATGGTGCTTTGAATATAATCAAAAGGTGTTACGGTGTAGTTACGTGTTCCAAGATCGAAGACAATATTTGGATATTCATTGGGATAATCACAGTTCAATTGTGCAGGGAAAGTAGCCAAAATCTGAGAGATGACAGCTGGGGGGCCAAGGATGCCTGAAGTTCCACTGGAAATGAGGGCAGTTGTTGGCTTTGATAGAGTAGCATTCTGGCCCATCCAGATCTTATTCACAGTGATACTCCAATTTCCCTTGCCGACCAAAGGATAATAGATGAATTGACTGTTATTAAGTCTAGTGTCAACTCCTCCTAAGATGAGATAGCCCCCAGGGTACCCAGTTGTTCTGCTTAAATATAGAGAGAATGATGGGTTTGTGAATATTCCCTGGTCAATGAAATATTGGAAAGCAGGTGGGACATTTCCAACAGAGCCAGCCTGGAAACCTAGTCCGAATATGCCATCATAGGGAACAGCAGAGAAATTAAGGGCAAGATTGTCAGCCATAAGGAATTGGACACCAGTAGCGGTGAATCCATTGAGACTTACACTGTCAGATCCAATGACTCCTGAGACTGCTCCAAAACCGTTATAACTAAGGCTGAGCTTTGTACCATTGGCCTTGTATGAGGCGGAGTTAGCGGAATTATACTTAGTCTTGGCCAAGCAAGCTACTATTGTACAATTCTTGGCTGGAACCCAGAAATTTGCAGAGCCAGTATCAAATAATACAAGGAGGTTCTGAGCAGGAGTACCCAAACTGACTGAGGAATAGTAATAATTGTTTCCCCAGTTTGTGAGGGGAATTATATCAAGATTTTCCCCGACAGATTCAATTTCTCTTTCGAGAGATAAGACAACTTCTTCCAGGGTGCCGGCTGTCTTTCTCAGGAAAGGAATCCTGAGCTGGGCGAGAGAGCTGGCCACAAGGAAGAAGGCAACAAGAATGGTTAGATTTCTCATAAAAATATTTTGTTAATTTTATTTGGAAAAATTTTCTTGAGTAAATATACAATTATATATACAGAATTATCGCAAATATCCAATAGATTTTTTACACCAGAGAGCTATATATAGGCTAATACACAAGAAGAGTTAAGTTATTCCTTTTGCATCTCATCCTTTTCGTCAATGACTTGCAAATTTCCCTTGATTTCTGTCAAAGGATTGTTCAAGGATTCCAGCCAAGCGGCTAGATTTACTTCTTGATACAAATTCTTCAGAATCCAACGATGACTCTATTCAAATTAAAACCATTTTATCAGGAAATTACCAAGAGTTCAACAGCAGTCGCTCTCTTTTTGGGGTCTTTTTCCATACATCTACTAATGAAATCTCTGAAATCTTCACTATAAAGTCCATTGTCAGGAAGATTTGGAGAAGGATATTCACTAGTAATATCCAACATATCAATGATCACCATAGCCTTATTGACTGGATACGGGTATTTTCCCGTAGCCAACTCAATCATAATGAGGCCAAAGCTCCAGATATCACTGACATAGTTATACTTCTTGCCCAGCAATCTTTCAGGACTCCTATTGAGGTTATCAATGTCGAAAAATATCCTTACATATAACTCACAGTTCCTTGTTGAGTGCTTGCCAGCTGGTTGGTCATATCAAGTTCCTTACTGATACCAAAGTCAGTCAATTTGACTTCTCCTCTAGAATTTATAAGAATATTCGCAGGCTTAATATCTCTGTGGATCTGGTGGCCCACAATATGCAAGTACATAAGGCCATTTAAAATCTGTTGAGCTATTCTAGCCAGGATAGGCTCCTCAATTAAGGGTTCCTCCTTCTTAACAGCTTTGGCTTTCTTTATGATATCGACCAAAGAGCCACAGTCCATTAGCTCCAGGGCGATTCTGACTTTTCCCTCATCAAAATATGCTCCGTACAATCTGACCAAGAATGGGCAGTAGATGTATCCCTCCTGCTCGGCTTTGGTCTTGGCTTGGATTAAGATTTTTAGATCATTCATCAACTGGTGTCTCTTCTCCTGCTCGAATATGTTAATTGTCTAATTGGATAATGAAAATAGAGGGAGCGACTATACCTTGATAGCGACTGGGACGTTGAGGGGAAGATATTTAGCTTTTATGACACTTCCGGAGGCACCTCTTCCTAATACGTCACTGAACTATCAATTTAGGGAGTTATCATTATGCTTATACCTCGAAATCGTCTTTTGTCATGTTCTGGATCATTGTGATGTCCTTTTCGCCTGAGATTCTTGTGAGACCTTCTGTGGAAACTTTAATATCATCTTTGATGAATTTTAGCTCTCCAGGTCCACTATAATTTTAGGGATGAATGAGTTTAAAGGTACATTTGTGAGAAGACAGACTGCTCTAATGGGTTTGGGGCGTTCTCGTCTGGGGTTTCTAGGACCTTTAGGTTCTTTCTGAATTTTTTCATTTCAAATTTAAATAAAATTTATCAGAAATGATTCTATAAAGCTTTTTCAACAAAGAAGCTCTTTGTTACTATAATCGTCCTCGAGTTTCTTAAGACCCTTCCATACCTTCTCCAACCTTATTTTATTATTGTGGCTTTTAGCATATTTTTGTTGTAATTCTTCCTAAAACAATAAAAAACTTGGATCCTCAAGCATAAACCCTAGGAATGGAAGCTCTCATGAACAGAAAACGGAAAGAATCTTGTTTTTCTGCAGAATCCTTGACAGTCGAGATTACATATACATTGTACAAGTATAATATTAATAATTTGATAAAACTTATTTCTTAAATTGGTCATGATTACCCTCTTAAGACTCTCTGAACTCCTAAATAACTTCTTCCTTTCCATTGAAGAACTATACCCAAATCAAATCGGATACATGTACATGATCCTGGCCAATTTTGTCTTTTCCTGGCATAATTACCTAGTAGGAATCACCAATCGAATCCCTTCCTCCCAGGTCTTCTATTGGC
>Ga0065720_1020299_pt1 | contig 15429 bp, 10 predicted proteins | sample Thericmetagenome_FD_59107 | JGI IMG/M metagenome (GOLD analysis project Ga0065720, IMG submission 59107) | Thermophilic microbial communities from the Joint Bioenergy Institute, California, USA of rice/straw/compost enrichment - eDNA_2 v2... | ecosystem: Engineered > Solid waste > Grass >... | reverse complement strand
TGATGGGACAGGGTTCTTCCAGTCGAAGATGGACTGGTTGATGATTTCTACCCTGTCAGCGTGTTCCCGGGCATTTGCTGTCTGCATCAGCTGGGACTTTTGGAGGCTGGCGAGCTGGGTGGAGATTTCGATGATCTTGTATTGCGTACGGACGTAAACGTCGGGGTCGACGTGCCGGATGTAGTCCAAGATGTTGCGCATCAAGGTACCGCGACCAGCACCCATTTCGTATATGATCAAGTCATGGTAGGGATATGTGGTAAGCTTGTAGTTGGCGATGAGATAGCGGGCAATGGCCTCGCCATAGTAGGGACGGAACAGCTCTGTGGGTGTGTACCAGAGCTGCCGTGTGTCACTGGGAGACTCGGCATCGAGAGCATCCTCGAACTCGCGATAACGTTTGGAAAGATCGGCGTGGAACTCCAACTCGTCATAGAAGGACGCGAAGTCGAAGGGCTCGCCAGGGCTGAATATGACGACTTGTTTTGAAAAGTAGCCGTAGTTCGGGTTGTAGAGCGAGTCTGGGAGAGGCGAGGGAGGAGGAGAAAGTTAACTAAACGCCTGCCCCGATGAGTGTCCCCTAGGGGACGGGAGTTCGGCCCAACAACAGGGGCCGCACCGTACCTTCTATGAAGTCCCGCATCAACATTTTGACTCTGCGCGGCCGCTCCTTGTAGTTTCGAAGCTCATTCACAGTGACCATAGGGTACTTCTTGAACTCTTCAGACATGTCCTGCTTGAATATGTCGCTGCGCGGCTGCCAGTTGGCCTCGTGCGGTGGCAGGTCCTTGCTAGGGACCATCTTGCTTGGAAACAGGAAGCTTATTCTCCTGCGCTGTTGTGCCCCTTCAAGCCCCTGGGCTCGTTGGAGCCGTTGGAGCTGGCGTCGTTGCTGGCGTGCATCCCGGATCACCGTTGCAAGCGTCGCGAGGTTGCGGCGGGATTGACAGGTCGGATGATGGCTGAACAGTTGCCGAAACAACTGTGTGACCGCTGGAGAGTCCATGGCGCCGGAAAGGGCGTCACTGGAGAGCGGAGAAGGATGAGAGGAGTTGCCGGAAGGCGGGTGTCTTTGAGCTCAATTGACGCTGGAATGCAGTTCTAGTGGCCGCAGTCATCGATGGCGCTTCAGTCAACTTTTTGATGGCCCGAGCTTTGAAAACCCCCTGCTTTGGCGGGGTCAAGCCCACTGCCCCACATTGTTTTTCCGGGGCCAAGCCGGGCAGGGGTCCACAGCAGGACGTCCGCGGCTTGGCGTGCGAGCCAAAAATGCAGCAATGACATCAAGCTCTCACACTTTGTCGCACTTTGTTCTGATCTCGAGGGGCCTGCGATTGAGGGGCAGAATCGCGGGAAAGTGAGGGATCTGAGTGGCATTGGGCAAATGGCAAGATATTAGGCCCTTTAAAAGTGTATACATCACATCTCTCATTGTATCTTATCCGTTTGTTTCTTTCTTGAAGGCTTTTTCTCCCTCAAATGAGGCTCTGATGAGCCCCTCACCATGTCATTAAGCGATCATCCCCGAGTATACGGCACCGCGGCCTTAACAGTGGCCTTCCTTGCCGGTGTCCTAGTTACACTTGGTTTCAAGGATCTCTACCCAGAACTCGAAGCGCGCTATCAGCGCCGGAAAAAGCGTTATGGCAGCAGAGCAGGACCCGAAGAGCACCGCGGCAGCTTTCTCTTTGGCCCCGTCACCCTCGAAGACCGTGAAGACTCCGTAATGCTCGCCCGCTCCTGCGACATCGTCGACGGCATCGAGGGCACCATCGGCAACACCCCTCTCGTCAGAATCCGCAGTCTCTCGGAAGCCACGGGATGCGAGATTCTCGCCAAAGCCGAGTTCCTCAATGGCGCGGGCGGCAGTCCCAAGGACCGTGTTGCCCTGAGCATGATCCAAGCCGCTGAAGAGCAGGGCCTCCTGTCCCCCGGCCGCGGCGACACCATTTACGAGGGCACCGTCGGCAGCACTGGCATCTCCCTAGCCGTCCTGGCCCGCGCCCGCGGCTACAAATGCCACATCTGCATGCCTGACGACATGGCGATCGAGAAGTCTGACCTCCTGCACCACCTCGGCGCGACAGTCGAACGCGTCCCTCCCGCGCCAATCACCGACCCCGGCCATTTCGTGAACCTTGCCCGCACCCGCGCTAAGCAGCACACCGCATCCGATAGCCCCAGTAGGGGCTTCTTTGCCGACCAGTTCGAATCCCAAGCGAACTACACTGCGCACGTGCGGACTACAGGACCCGAGATCTACGCCCAGACGCGCGGGCAGCTCGACGCTTTCGTCGCGGGCGCCGGTACCGGCGGCACCATTTCGGGCGTGGCGCGGTACCTGAAGCTGGAGGCTGGCCTGACCAGCGTGCGCGTGGTGCTGGCCGATCCGCAGGGCAGCGGGCTGTACAACAAGATTAGGTACGGCGTGATGTACTCGTCGACAGAAAAGGAGGGTACGCGGCGACGGCATCAGGTGGATACGATGGTCGAGGGAATCGGTATCAACCGGATCACGGAGAACTTTGAGGCTGGGAGGAGCCTGATTGATGATGCGGTGCGTGTGACGGACGAGCAGGCGTGCAAGATGGCTCGATGGTTGGTTGAGCATGACGGAATTTTCATCGGGAGCAGCAGCGCGGTGAACTGTGTAGCTGCTGTGGTGACGGCAATGAAGCTGCCTAAGGGGAGCCGGGTCGTGACCATCCTGTGCGATTCCGGTACCCGCCATCTGAGCAAGTTCTGGAAGCATATCGCAGCGATGGGGCTCGAGGGCGACAAGTCGGATGAGCAGCAGAGGGAGGAGGATCTGTTTGAGGTATTGGGTATCAACAAGAACAGCCTGAGGTAATGGATCGGGATGACGGCATCTGTAAAGTTCAAAAAAAAAACGCTTAGATTGATACCCTGGTTTCCAATGTTTTGGCCTCTCGACTTTCTTGATACTGTGTCGTCAACTCTCTCGGATATCAGCCGTCATATTATGCTCGAGCCAAGGATCAAATCCCCACGATATGTCTTCTCTATCCATACATCTTTACGGTGAGCCTGTCTGAAGATGTTGAGGGAGAAAAAAATCGCGGTATCCCTGAATCAAGTTCCAAAGCAATCTTCTATCCATCAGCATGACGAATGAACCACAGGGAAAGCTCCTTGCCATGTCCTCGGTTCCAAGATCAACCAACCGATGCCGCTTTGGCGTTGGATAACAAGCAAGGTAAAGCTCATAAGCTCACAGAGGTGCATACACCTCTAATTTAACAGAACACGGGAATTACCTGCTCGATTCCCCTACATTTTGTGGCTGGAGCAAGCCCATATTTGGCCCTCCTAACATGATGCAAAGCCAGACCCCTACCTCACCTCCCAGTATGATGAAATCCAGCCAACCATTTCCGACGCCGTTGCCACACTGGGCATATATAAAAGACATAATGGAAAACAAGTAAGAAGGAGGGGTCGAAAGCAAAGGAGAAACACGGCGGGGGAGAGAGTTTACGAGAACTAGCCATGAAGTTAGCTGGGCCTTCGATATAGGGATAAAAGCAGAATCACTCACCTTCCAGCGGTGGCCGCAAACAGTACACTCACAAAAGGTTGTCATCGGTTCATCAGCAGAGCGGGTCTGAGCCTGGCTGTAGGACACCTTCTTCTGCTTGCACTTCGAGCACTGGAGCGAGTCGCTAATAGACTTCTGCGCCATCGGCACTTGTGCCTTGAGCATGTTCTCGCGCTCGAGTTGGGCATCGCGCAGACGTTGGGCCTCCGACGCGAGCTCCTTCTCTGTCATTTTCACGAACTGGTGCGGGGTAATCTCGCCCTTCATGACGCGGTCGCCCAGCTCGGCGTTGTCCTTACGCTTGAGACTGGTCATCAGACCACGTATCTTGCTCCGGTACTCAGGAGTGTCGCCCTTATACACCTCGAACGCGGCCGCCTCGACTTCCATGGCCTTCTGAAGGATCTCCTCAATCGACTCGGTGCGCCGGTATGCCAGGCCGTTGTACAGCACGCCAATGCAACCATCCCGAACCTTATTACCAGTGCGCGAGATATCAACGTTGTCAACCTTGAAGTGACGCTTCTCGGGATCGCCCTGGTACGGGGTGTTGTAGGCGGATGAGGGAGGAGCGGGTGAGTCCTTGGGAGTCGGAGTGTTCGTCTGTTGCTGCTGCTGCTGCTCAAGCTTGCGCTTCTTCGCATCCTTGGCAGCATCGACGTTCTTGCGCCACTTGGAGACGATCTCGCCGGCAATGCGGGCAATGTTCTTATCTTGATGCGAACGCAACTTGCCGACGGCGACGCCCGCCTTAGTGGACTGTTAAGGGTCACAAGGTGGTAAGCATTCATTCCTCCTTATGGCGCGCAATTGACCGAAGCTGCGCGCACGAACTGGAGCACCTACGCGAAGCTGCTCCTCAGTCGGAGCCTTCTCCTTCTTCAACTCCTCAAGGATCTCGATGACGACTGAGGCCGGCTCAGAAGCGACGGCCTTGGTAAGCAGCCGGATGCGCCGGGTAAGTTCTTGGTCATCCATATTGAAAGGTTATGTCGCGCGACTCTGGACAAGCTATGTCCTGGCGATCAATCCGTCAGACAGGAAGTCGACAGCAATGTGCAAATGTGGTCGCTGGCCGTTTGCGGGTCGATCGGCTAACTGTCTCGAAAGTTAGCAGCTACAAGCCGCAAAGTTTCCGATCCGATCAAGAGGATAAGATGTCCGATGCTTAAATATGGGAGGTTGCTCACAACAGGCGCTGGAAGTCGGGAGCGGGTGAAAGGGAAGAAAAGATGGTTGTTGGGGGGAACGTCGACTTCTACAGAGACGAAGTTTAAGTAAACCAATGCGCCAAGTTGCAGCGCGCACCATCACAGGCGCAGCCTTTCCGCCCGCTCGAAGTAGCATTCTCCACTTTCAGAACAGGCCGTTTGGCAGCCTTGCCAAGAAGGCAGATAATAGCCGATGTTTATCCGAAAGAGTACGTACCAGGTCGTGGCCGGTGATAACAGAAGAGACAGCAAAAATGACTGGCTGTTGACGGTACACAGGAAAAGAACGGGCTGATTGAAAGAGTTCCAGTTTTTCTTGAAGTTTACTTTGGTTAACGTTTGATAAAGAAAGAAGTTCACTTAATGAATCACAAAGAGCAAAAGACATTCTAGCAGAAGAAGATGCCAACTCCTCTCACGCAGATCTATATCGCTAGACATGAGACATCCTTTGCTTACCTTGAACCATCAAGAAGAAGTGAGGGGAAAGAATTAAAGACCGATATAGTAAACCTGGCAAGGAGATAATTCGGATTCATTGAAGGCAATTCAGTTACTCTTTACATGTTAGCTGGGCTTAGTGGTCACGTCACAGAGAAGAGAGACTTTTGGGGGGTATGAATGTGAAACTCATTTCCGCTACTTTCCAATTCTGCGTCTTTTAAAACCAAAGGAGTTGGTTTTGCCTAGTTGGTTATCTTGAAAAGCCGAATATCCAATCCAATGATCCAACCAGATATCCGAAACCCAGTCCCATCAAGAGCCAAAGTCCCATATCCAGATACCACCACCTAGGCATTGTTCTCAGTTCCAGAGTTCTCGGAACTCGCATTCTCATTCCTAATTCCATTCTCAACTGAACTCGCATTTGAGTTCACATTCTCAACACCAATTATGGTCCCATCCCCACTTTCCTGATCCTTTGCTGCCGGCTTCTTCACCGATTTCCACTCGATGAAGCAAGCCATAAGGGCAGACAGAATCCCAAGAGGAATCGACATAGTGAAGACATCGGTGAGCGCTTTGTTGTAGATCTTGAGCACTGTCGGGAGCTTGTCTGGCGGAACCAAGTTCCGGAAGGCAGCGGCGCCACCGTCGATAAGTTCTTTGACATCAATGTCGATGAGGTGTTGTGAAGAAGCCTTGATGAGGCGGCTTTGGAAGATGGTGTTGCCGATCGAGAGGAACAGCGCACCGCCGAGGGATTGGGAAGAGATGACGGCGGCAGTGCCAATCGAAACGTCATCTCCCACAAGAACGGTCTGGACCGAGGTAAAACCTTGCTGGATTGACATGCCAAAGCCGGCACTGAGAACGATCTGGTAGCCCACCCACTGGAGCGTGGACGTCTCAGGGCGCAGCAAGGTGATCAAGGAGACGCCAACGGTACCAACGGCGCTCCCCACCACAGCCGGGGGAGTCGTGTAGCCGATCTTCGAGACGAAAATTCCGGCTAGGATTGAGAAGAGACCGTTTACCACGAAGTACGGGATCATGTAGACACCCGATCTCGTGGCAGTGACTCCCTTAATTGCTTGGAACCAGACTGGAAGGAAGAATGTCATGTTAATGAGGGCACCATATGTCATCAGCGCCATGCCGCAGGACGCTGAGACGGTGCGCTGGTTGAGAATTCTCGGCGGCATCAACGCTCGTTCCTGCTTGAACCACTGCACCAAGACGAACGCAAGCGCAGTGAAGAAGCAGCCTATGAGCAAGGCCACCACTGACTTGTTCGACCACGCCCTGCCCTGAGACGTGAACGAGAGGGCCAGGAAGAGCATGACCGAGGCACTCGTCAGCAAGATGTTGCCGGTGATATCCAGGCTGGCTATTCTTTTCTTGATGGACTGGCCGGAGTGCTTGGATGGCTTGGATCTGAAGAAGCACGCCAGAGCAATGGCTGTGACGGCCCCGATCGGCAGGTTGATGAAGAAGCACCAGCGCCATGTCTGCTATGTGGTCAGTCAATACTGTTGAAAAAGGATCATATGAAGTGATGCTTACGGCGAAGTCGGTAAAAAAGCCGCCCAAAAAGGGTCCGGCAGTTGCGCCGACACCAAACCTACGGCCGAGTTAGTATGGAAGACAACTTTAAGATGGGAGGGTGACTTACATCAAGCCGACTAGCGCCATGAAAATAGGCCGTGATTGCAAGGGAACGGCCTCTGCTACGACAACGAAGCTACCGGTTGTGATACCGGCGCTACCAAAGCCGGCGATGGCACGTCCCACGATCAAGGTGGTTGAGTTGAATGCGATGCCGCAAATCAGTGACCCCAGCATGAAGACACCAAGGGCCAGCAGATAGGCCTTTTTGACCTCAAAGAGGGTAAATATGCGGCCAAACATCGGCTGGAATGTGCAGGCCGTCAAGAGATAGGACGACCCATACCAGCCAATGTGAGGGGTCGAGTGAAACTCGTGTGTGATGTAAGGGATCGCCTTGGTGAGGAACGTCAGCTCATAGTACGAATGGATTAATAAAGAGCTGAACTTACTGTTGAGATGATAGTGCGATCTAGCGACATAAGGAAGATCGCCAACATCAAGGCGACAATGATGAAGATCAGAGGAAGGCCAGTGACGTAAGTTCTTTCCTCGGTGTTGGGCTTGTTGATGGTTCCCGTGGCGTTGATAGTTTTAGGAGGCAGCAGTGTCGTCAAGCTCGTGTTCCTGGGATTCCAAGGAAGATACGTGCGGAGTGGCTTCTTGGCCTTGTGCTGGTCGCGTATTTCCTGCTCCTGCAGCTCCTGGAGTGCTTTGAACTTTTCTTCCCATTTCTTGTAGTCGATCGGCGCTGGCTTGCCAGGATAAGGGCTCGGAGGCCGAACGAACTTCTTGGGAGTAGAGCCAATAGGCTTGCGAGGAATTGAAAACGAGATGTGCCTGTCGGGAGTCTGGACGGGTTGCGCACCACGGGGGACAGGGTGCGCAAGGATAGGAACCGTCGGAGGAGAGCTCCTCAGAGTGCGAGAGACAATCGAGGCCTGGACAGTCGTAGTCTGAGGAACAGGGCTCGCCCCCTCCGCGAGCTCGGGAGTCAGAGGGGCAATGGGGCTTGCCATAAGCACCTCATCAGAAGGAGGAGTAACTGGCGAGCCTTCCAGATTGTTGTTCGGGTTTGTCAAGAACATTAGCAGGCGGACTTGGGCCTCGATATTCAGAGACCCATTGCGGTAAGCTGCACCAGCTGACTCAGTATCCGAGGCTCCGGCAGACAACGGTCCCCCATCATCCAAGACAGGGAGATAGATGATGCTGCCAGCGTCAGTAGCTCCATCAGCGTTGCTATGAGCGTAAGGGTGCCAGCGGACCCAACGAACAGGAACGTGTTCCTCAGCCATGTTGAGTGCTGTTTGATGTTTGTGATATTTGTTTTGTTACGTTGTAATGTGTTGCTTTGTATGTAAAATGCAAAGTTGAATGCAAAGCAATGGTTTGACAGCCAGACCAGCTTGGTAGCAGTAGGCCTGTAGGGTTGTAGGCTTGTATGAGAATGTTTGTATTGCGTGATGTGGTCCAAATGGAGGATGAAGAGTGGTTTAAGTATGGACCATAAAGATGGCTGATTGGGAACAAGCATGAGAGCCTTACTATGCGTTCTCTCGTTTCCAAGACGACCATCACAATTGGAACAGATCTGTGAAGCATTTGCTTTCGTCGCATAATCCGATAGGTCAAATTCATTTTTCAGATTGTGGTTACCCTACCAACATAAATGGATCTAGTGCGTTTGGTCATGTATTCGTTGCGATGCTGACCTCGCCCCTGAATCAAGGACCCTAAAATGAGATAAGATTGCTGTTTAGGCGATTTTCGCTGCATGCTGCACATTTTTCGCAGTCCAACCCGCCTGCGTTCTTGCATCAGAAGGATCAGAAATAAGTTCAATGTGAAAATAAAGTTCAGACGAAGGACGAAAATTAAGGTTGCCTCGACAACACTCAGGGGTTTGTTTACTTTCTCCCTAACGACAGCGAAAACCACCCCAGATGCGTCCAGCAAGCACAATCAGCAAGCTTGTATTCGCCATATATAAGGGTCGAAAGTTTCCCTCCACTCACACCTTTCAAAAGCTACCAAAAGTTACCAAACACCTTGACTACTGATCGAAACCTGCTCGTCACGCCTCGCTTCAAACTACCAACTACCGACTATCATCAAACTCGCCATATCCGACTGACGAACTTATCATAACATACCTATCACAACTTACGCTCATACTCATACTCAACACTCACACCTGCTTCGCATTAATTCTTCAACCTCGTAAATATGGCTACCTTCAACGTCAACAACGTTAATGACGGCAACATCCAGACCGTCTCCATCAACCACCGGCGTGGCGCCCCTCGCAGGATGGTCAGCCCCGATAGGTACATCCACCGGGAGATCTCCATCGTCGTCTTCATTGGCCTGGCACTCTTCACGGCCGGAATTCACTGCTTCATCGTCGGAGCATATACGGTACACAGGGTGAGCAGGATCATCGGTGCCCATGTCCTGTTTGCCGCTGTCTTCTATGTGTTCGGCTGGCGTTGTTACATCCACCCTTACTACTGGTCGGAGCTTCGCCACATTCCGACTGTCCCTGGCTGTCCCATCTGGGGTCAGTTCTTCGACATCATCACCGAGGAATGTGGCGTCCCCCAGCGCCGCTGGCACCACCAGTACGGTCCGTACATTCGCTATTTCTTCCCCTTCGGCGCCGAGCGTCTTTCCATCGCCGGCGAAGAGGGGCTGCGTCATATGACACAGAGGAACCCTTACAACTACCCCAAGCCCGTCCGCGCTAAGAAGTGGATGGAGCGCATCCTCGGCGAGGGTGTCCTCCTCGCCGAAGGTGAGACCCATGCCTTGCAACGCAAGGCTCTTGCACCGGCCTTTTCCGGACCTGGCATCCGCGCTCTGACGCCGGTCTTTTGGGAGAAGGCGGTGCTGATGAGCAAGGTCTGGAAAGAGAGCTTTGAGCGGCAGAACAAGAAGGTTCTGTCCGTCGAGGTTCTCGATTGGCTGAACCGCTGCACTCTCGACATCATCGGGAAGGCCGGTTTTGGCTACGAGATTAACTCACTCACGGAGCGAAACAACAACGTCCGTCGGGCTTACCAGCTGGTGTTCAACTTCTCGCCCTCGGCGCGCATCCAGCACGGTGTTCAGGCCTTCTGGCCTGTCACCAAGCACCTACCCACACAGATGAACCGGGATGTTGAGGAGGCCCGCAGCATCATCATCGACAAGGCCATGGAGATCCTCAACGCTCGTCTGAACGAGGCTGAGAACAACCGCGGTGGCAAGGATATACTCACCCTCATCGCCCGTGAGAACAAGAACATAAAGGCCTCGGGTGAGGAAGGCCTCTCCTTCGACGAGATGCGCGACCAGGTCATGACCTTTCTGGGCGCTGGTCATGACACTACCGCCACGGCGGTCACCTGGGCCTTGCATCTCCTGGCTCAGCATCCTGAGGTCCAGGAGAAGCTCCGAGAGGAGATCAGAAAGCATTTCTTTTTCCTCTTCGAAGAAACGACTCGAAACGACCCAAAGAACTGGTACCATGACCCCCACAAGCTACCGTATCTCGAAAAGGTCTGTCGCGAGTCTCTTCGCTTCATTCCGCCAATTCCGATGACTGTTCGCCAGACGGTCACGGATGACCAGATTGGCCCTTATTTTATCCCCAAGGGCACAGTCATCTACATGCTCGCCAACGTGACGAACAGACTGAAGGACTTCTGGGGCCCAACAGCCGACGAGTTCAACCCAGACCGTTGGGATGAGCTCCCTGATACAGCACAGGGTCACGCCTACTTCACCTTCCTTGCTGGCCCTCGCAGCTGTATTGGCCGCAAGTTCGCAGAGACAGAGATGAAGATCCTTCTCTGCGCCCTCCTCTCGAAGTACGAGTTCTACCCGAACTTTGAGTGGGAGGATCCCGAAGAACACAAGATGTGGCGTTTGGTCCTACGTCCGTTGGAAGGTGTTCATCTTCATGCCAAGATCCTCGAGAACTAAAAATAATTTTGGGAAACACGCGCCAACACACACACACACACACACACACTCACACACACACACACCAACACGTACACACACTCTCGAATACACACACATATATACTCGCAAACCCACACATACGCACATACACACGCACACACGCACACATACACACGAAAACATGGCCAAAACCCCGAAAAGGCGTTGACAAGACAGGCTGTGGAAGTTGCGTCACACCCTCTCGGGCTGGGATGGGGAAAGCGTCACAACTTTCATCATTGGATGGGAGTTGGGGATCGGAGAAGCAAAGGATGGTATGCCTTGGTGATACCTGGCTTCGTTGTTTTGGTACGAAATGGTCTCCTTGTCATATGAACACGGCTCAGGGGCCCTCATAAAGTTCGACTGAGCATCCTTCAACAGAAACTCAAAACGCTTTCATTTAGAGGCAAATAAACGTCGGTTTCCCAAACTTCCTTTGCCCAATGTGTCTTGACCTAGTGATCTTGTGGATCGTGAAGCTGTTTAGACCAAACCACCGTAGATTTATGTATTGTTGATCGTTGTATCCACTGCAGATGTAAAAAGGCGTCTATCGCAAAGCACCATGCTGCAGTAAACTCTCCGATGGTGTCATTGAAGTTGATCTTATCAACCATCACATACAGACCCTTCTACATTGCATGCTTGGCAGGTACGTGATAACATCATACAGCGCTGCGTCACTGGTACACATCCGAAAATCATGACACCTAATGAAAGCGAAGTAGGCGACTTCGGACTTCGGAAGCAACGACATCGAGTCCACGGGCTCGGGATTTGTATGGCTTCTTATTTCTCACGGGGCCTAAATTTGGTTATCGACCAGTGTTCAAAAAGGGTATGTGGCTGGGAATGGACAAGGAGCTGTGGAATGAGGCTCCCTCTTAGCAGGACGAATGTAAGAGCAAAGTATCACTATGAAAATGTGTAAAAGACGCAAGTGTGATATTGATATATTCAGATACATAAGTAGGATTCCTCTACCTTGAACCATTCTATCCAAAGGTAGCTGGAACGATATTGGGCAACACCAGATAAACATACAGCATTCCATCTAAATGACTTTTATACCTTTCCATCAGAAGTCCTTCTACCCCAACTATGAGGTCAAAAATGAATAAGACAGAAGATACAGCACCGGATTTCAAATCACCAGTGACGCCACCAACGAGAATATCCGTCCCATGTATGCACACGTCATGATCCCGAGGGTGAGGACGAGCCGCTGCCTGCATCATCTGCTGGAACTCTGGAGCCCTGAACAGCCCCTGCCTCCTGCTCCTCCATTGTGGAGCTCCAGAGGACAGGAGAAGTCGAGAAAGAAGGGGCATGCTCACCAAAATTTAAAGGGAAAAGGGATGGGTTCACAGGTGATGAGGCTAGTTGATGCCTAAAACACGATCGCGTAGTCGACTGACATTTTGAGAATCGCCATCGAGACACCGACGACGATGATCACCCAGAACGTGAGTTTGTCGGTCCAACGCGAGGGTGGAAGGACCGGCGCGCATGGCTCGTCGTACTCTCCGCTGTCGTTGTCTTCGTCTTCATCTGTCCCTCATGGTTAACGAAGTTTTGTCACAGGATGTGTGTTTGCAATACTCAGGTTGGTTGGTCTTACGGCGAGGAGCGGATGTGTCGGAGGGCTGGGCCACCAGGACGAGGTCGGCCAACTCTGCGTCGGACTCGCTCTCCCACCACTCGTTCTCAGGGAGGGGAGGACCGCGGAGTTCTGCCAAGTCAAGCACGGCGTCTGGACAATGGGCGTTAGCAGACTGAGCTTGGATTGGGTTGTTAGCGTTCGGGTTCGGCCCTTTGATCAAGGAAGTCGGGAAAGGGATTAGGCTATGAGGAGAGGTTCCTTACTTTCGCGATGCATGGCTTTCGTTTGTGTGTTTACTTCGTTTTTTCAAAAAAAAATGATGAAAAAATAGCCAGATAGTGCTCTTAAATTTCTATATTGTCGTTATCCCGGACAAACTTCAATATAGTCGACTTTAGAGACAAATGTCAGCCAGTCGGTGCATGTAAGGAGTCTCTATCATCCTTCCTTCCCATGATCATCCTTACGGACGATCCCCATCACTCCCAGAGTTCATGCGTGAATCTGTACATTGCCATGCAAAATACATCTCGTACAGCGTCACGATTGATGAAATAGTTGTCCAAAGATAGCGGCTTCCAATTCGGTGTTCACTCGTGAAGATGTGTAGTTGATGCCATCACAATATGTAATTCCCGGTGGACGGCACTTAGGTAGATTCAACTAATCATCCTCTTCTCCCAACAGTCAACTCTCAATTACCACTATCAAAACTTCGTACTATGGTATCATGACATGAAATCTCTTAAACGTCACCCCCGTTGCCATGTGAACAGCAGATGATCCAATGCTTGATGTTGCACGTGTTGTGTTTACACAACGCATAGACGTGATGTAGACGTGATATACAGATCGGGGATCAAAGGTCTCTTTTTGGTCCCTATTTTTATCCCTGCAAAGTTATTCAGAGAGCTGCATTATTTTCTGAGAGAAGGGAGCTTTGATGGGACAAAGTCCAATTTTCAGATGATAGGATCACTGTCGCCCCTGGCAACAGGGATATTTTTGGTTTCGACCTAGGGACCTCATCCCATTTCCCCGGAAGCAGCGCCGTGTCAGGGGAGCAAAAATACTGCATCTGAAGCAATGATCCAGCTTGCAAATGGGGCGACACTTCAAAAGCAGAGCATTAAGAAAAAAAATAAACGAATCGAGCTGTAGTTTTCACACTAATTGCCCACTGCTCCGTGATTCTAGTGTCTGGATCAAATCAATCCTGGCTGATTGTGAACTTTCTTCTAATCGAGAAGTCCCTGATAAATAGGGATAGGGATAATGCCTACAAACAACTCAAACACAAACTCAAACACTCAACATACGCTAAGCACTCAGCATTCGAGAACACTCACACACCCAAGATGCGTCCTATCCTTGTCTTTTTTCTTCCTGCGGTTATCATCTTTATCTTCACTGTCATTAACGCTCACGCGTTGATGGCCATCAAGTATGTCATCCTCCTTTTCTCTCCTCGCGAGCCGCTGCCATTCCCAACTTTACCGGCTCACCTCTCGAAATGACTTACCCCACTCCTAACTCAGTGTAGGAACGAAAAGGCCTGCGAGGCCCGCCGTGACAAGGACAGAGCGGCTGTCCTGCCCAATGAGCGCGGACGTATCCTCCTGCAACGTGCCTCAGACTGGCACAAGGCAGTTGAAAATGCGAAGGATGACGCCGTTGGCGCAGGCGACTTCCTTGAAGACAAAGCCCGCAAGGGAGAACGCAAGAAAACCAAAGCCGTCAAAAATGGGGCGAAAAAGGGCGAAAAGTTTATCGACAACGCCGAGAAGAAGGCCGGAGACGTCTCCAAACAGTGGCAGCGTAGTGCAGAGGGCGTCCGCATCAAGACCCGCTTCCGAAAGCTCAAGCGCGCCCAGCGTTTTGAGGCTGCGAAGTGCAAGCCTCTTCAGCGTGATGGAACGTGGCAGCATGGAGACAACTCCGAGTCTCTGTCCGTGGACCAGATGAGGTGCCTTGGCATTTTACCTCAGAATCCCACCCATGTCGACCACATCCAGGAATTCTACGCCCCCAAGGTCGTCGACATTCCCCGCAAGCTCGTGACGACACTCAGCAAGCGCAACCCCCCTTCGAACAGCCAGAATGGCAACCAGGGCAACAATAATCCTGCCAACAACCCCGGAAACAACCCCGGGACTAACGCCAACAACGGGAACCCCAACGCGCCCCCTCCTTGGGTAGCCCCGTTCAACCCTGACTTCGACGATAACGATGGCGGCCCGGGTGACTTCGACAACAACGCCGGCCCTGGCAATGGAAACTTCAACCCGGGTGCCAACGATCCGGGCAACCAAAACGCGAACAACAACGGCAGGCCCGGTCCTTGGCCTGCAGGTCCCAACAATAATAACCCGAACGACGACGATGACAATCCGGCCCGGGTCCACGTGAATGCGGCGCCCATCTGTGCTACCTACGACCGGCTACTGGTCATGTTCCACGCGATGATGGTCTTTGGATTCCCCCACGGACCCCTTGCCGTTCACATCCGGCTGTTTGCTTGGTGGCGTCGCTGGCGTCATCGCCGGAGACCGCTCTGAACTCGCACACACTCGATTCTTATCAACAGATATGTATATAAATAGATATAGATAGATGGATATGTAGATAGGTAGAAAGTTTCGGTTAGATAGCGGAGGATTGGGATTTTTGCATGCAAACAGGGAAACTCTGGGATAGATTACGGGGCTTGAAGGGGCTCTCAACATCTCGGGGTATCTCGACCAAGCAGGTATGGGGTTGGGCGGGTGGGTAACCGTGCTTTGCTGGGCTTTGTGGTCTTGTCTGCCAGCCTGTCTCAGGGGGGAAGGACGGCTCCATGGGGATACTCCAATGTTAGAGGCCCTTCAGGCGGCAAGCATGAGAGGTGGGCGGGTGGGTAACCCATACTTGCTTGGGTCTTTTCTTTTATATTTAACAGCAAAACAAAGCAAAACAAGGTCTGTGACTACAACGAGGGTCACTGAACCTCGGCTAAACAAAAAAAAAAAAAAAAA